>JRYD01000769.1_pt1 | contig 99519 bp, 78 predicted proteins | sample 235311 | NCBI WGS metagenome assembly JRYD01 (sample SAMN03074213, study PRJNA261472) | activated sludge metagenome | biome: Common Effluent Treatment Plant; feature: Wastewater; material: Activated sludge; isolation source: activated biomass in a lab-scale reactor treating industrial wastewater at... | reverse complement strand
GCCGGCGTGGGCAAGACGGCGATCGCCGAGGGGCTGGCCTGGCGCATCGTGCAGGGCGACGTGCCCGAGGTGCTGGCCGACGCCACCATCTTCGCGCTCGACATGGGCGCGCTGCTCGCCGGCACGCAGTACCGCGGCGAGTTCGAGGAGCGCCTCAAGGCGGTGCTGCGCGAGGTGATGGCGCCGCAGGGGCGGGTGATCCTGTTCATCGACGAGCTGCACACGATCATCGGCGCGGGCGCGGCGGAGGGCGCGGTGAGCGCGGGGAACCTGCTCAAGCCGGCGCTGGCGCGTGGGGAGTTGCGGTGCATCGGGGCGACGACCCTGGATGAGTATCGCAAGCACGTGGAGAAGGACGCGGCGTTTGAGCGGCGTTTCCAGCCGGTGTATGTGGATCAGCCGACGGTGGAGGAGACGGTGGCGATCTTGCGTGGGCTGAAGCCCCGGTATGAGGCGCACCACGGGGTGCGGATCCGGGACGAGGCGATTCTGGCGGCGGCGCAGCTGAGTCATCGGTACATCGCGGATCGATTTCTGCCGGACAAGGCGATTGATCTTGTGGACGAGGCGGCGAGCCGTCTGCGGATCGAGAACGACAGCATGCCGACGGAGCTGGACGAGTTGCGTCGGCGGATCATGCAGTTGGAGATCGAGCGTGAGGCGCTGAAGATCGAATCGAAGGGGAAGGACGATCGAAGCGCCGAGCGTGGGGGGACGCAGCGTGAGTTGGAGCGGATCGAGCGGGAGTTGGGCGAGTTGCAGGAGACGAATCGGGCGCTCTCGGCGCGGTGGGAGGAGGAGAAGCGGGAGCTTGATGCCGTGAAGGGGATCAAGCGGACGATGGACGAGAAGCAGGTGGAGTTGGAGCAGGCGCAGCGGCGTGGGGATCTGGAGTCGGCGGCGCGGATTCGGTATGGGGAGATGCGGGAGTTGGAGGGGAAGTTGAAGACCGCGGAGCAGTCGCTGGCGGTGCGTCAGGAGCGTGGGGACGCGTTGGTGAAGGAAGAGGTGGATGCGGAGGCGATCGCGGAGGTTGTGGGTCGGTGGACGGGGATTCCGGTGTCGCGTTTGGTGGAGGGTGAGCGTGAGAAGCTGACTCGGATGGAGGAGCAGTTGTCGAAGCGGGTCGTTGGTCAGGAGCACGCGTTGAAGGCGGTGTCGGACGCGGTGCGTCGGAGCCGGGCGGGGCTCGGCGATCCGAACCGTCCGATCGGGAGCTTTCTGTTCCTGGGGCCGACGGGCGTGGGGAAGACGGAGACGTGCAAGGCGTTGGCGGAGTTTCTGTTTGACACGGACGAGGCGGTGGTTCGGATCGACATGAGCGAGTATGGGGAGAAGCACGCGGTGGCGCGTCTGATCGGGGCGCCTCCCGGGTATGTGGGGTATGACGAGGGCGGGCAGTTGACGGAGGCGGTTCGTCGTCGGGCGTACTGCGTGGTGCTGCTCGATGAGATCGAGAAGGCGCATCCGGACGTGTTCAACATTCTGCTGCAGGTGCTGGATGATGGGCGGTTGACGGATGGGCAGGGTCGGACGGTGGACTTCCGCAACGCGATCGTGGTGATGACGAGCAACTACGGGAGCCAGCAGATCCAGGAGTTGGCGGCGAGCGGGGCGGAGGACTGGGAGATCGAGGCGGCGATGCGGGAGATGCTGAAGCGTGGGCCTGCGGCGTTGGCGGCGGAGGAGGTGGGGCGTGCGGCGGGGTTGCCGTCGAAGGTGATGGAGGTGATGAGCAAGGCGGCGCAGACGATGTCGGGCGGGCTGATGAGGCCGGAGTTATTGAATCGGATCGATGAGGTGGTGGTGTTCCACATGCTTCCGAAGGAGGCGTTGTCTCGGATCGTGGAGATCCAGTTGGCGCGGCTGACGAAGCGTCTGTCGGAGCGTGGGATCGTGCTGGAGATTGATGAGAAGGCGAAGGAGCAGTTGGGGGTTGAGGGTTGGGATCCGGTGTTTGGGGCGCGGCCTTTGAAGCGTGTGATTCAGCAGCGGGTGGAGAACGCGTTGGCGACGAAGATCTTGAATGGGGAGATCGGGAGCGGGGACGTGGTGCGGGTGGGGTATGGTGGCGGACGGTTTGAGTTTGGGAGGGAGGGGAAGAAGGAGTAGTCACGGTCGGATCGCCTGTGCCCCGAGAAGTGGGAGTGTGGCGTGGCTTGAAGTGGGGGATGGTCTCCCTTACGGTGGGCTGCGTGTTGGGGCGCCGCTCTGGAGAGTGGCGCCACTTCGAGGCTCGACGCCACGTGGAGAGTGGTCGCATCGGGGAAGGAGTTGGCGATGGCTCATGGGGCGCGTGTGCCGCGGCTTCGAGATGAGATTCCGCCGACGCCGGTGGATCGGCTGGTTGGGCCGTTCTATTCGTTTATGCGTATGGAGGCTGGGGGCGGGATCATCCTGTTCGTGTGCCTGGTGGCGGCGTTGGTGGTGGCGAACTCGGGGTTAGGCGAGGCGTGGCACCACTTCTGGGCGGAGACGGAGGTGTCTCTGGACCTTGGAGGGAAGATCGGGCTGAAGGGCTCGCTGGAGTGGTGGATCAACGACGCGGTGATGGCGATCTTCTTTTTCCTTGTCGGGCTTGAGATCAAGCGCGAGATGGCGATTGGGGAGTTGTCGTCGTTCAAGAAGGCGGCGTTGCCGATGTTCGCGGCGGTTGGCGGGATGGTGGTGCCTGGGGGGATTTACGCGGCACTGAACTGGGGTCATCCGACGATCCACGGGTGGGGCGTGCCGATGGCGACGGACATCGCGTTTGCGCTCGGGGTGCTCGCGCTTCTGGGGAAGCGGGTGCCGATGGGCCTTCGGTTGTTCATGGCGGCGTTGGCGATCGCGGACGATCTTGGCGCGTTGGTGGTGATCGCGGTGTTCTACACGGACGACCTGCGGACGGACTATCTGATGGGGGCGGGGGTGTGCGCGGGGATCATGCTGGTGATGAACCTGCTGGGAGTTCGCAAGGCGATCGCGTTCTTCATGGTGGGTCTGGTGTTGTGGTACATGGTGTTGATGTCGGGGGTGCACGCGACGATCGCGGGGGTGATCGGGGCGGCGACGATCCCGGTGCGGACGCGGGTGGACTCGAGGAAGTTCGTGGACTTCACGGAGAAGTCGATCGCGGCCTTCCGCGAGGACGCGGGGGGCGTGATGGAGCCCGGGAAGACGATTATCTCGAGTACGAAGCAGCAGGCGCTGGTGCAATCGATCGAGGACGCGTGCGACAAGGTGCAGACGCCGTTGCACCAGTTGGAGCATGGTCTTGTGGGCTGGGTGGCGTTTCTGATTGTGCCGGTGTTCGCGCTGGCGAACGCGGGGGTTCACGTGGACACGGGATCGATCGGGAGCCTGGGCGGGCGTGAGGGGCTTGGGGTGATTCTTGGATTGGCTGTGGGGAAGCCTGTGGGGATCACGCTGGCGTCGCTCTTCGCGGTGAAGGTTGGGCTTGGGCAGTTGCCGCGTGGCGTGAACTGGGTTCAGTTGCACGGGGCGGCGTGGCTGGGAGGGATCGGGTTCACGATGGCGCTCTTCATCGCGCACCTGGCGTTCAAGGATGCGGCGCACCTTGCGACGGCGAAACTTGGGATTCTGGTGGCGTCGTCGGTGGCGTGCGTGGTTGGGGCCGCGGTAGTGCTGATGGGATCGAAGAAGGCGGCGGGGGTGCCCGCTGGTGAGGCCGGGCATTGAGTTGGGTGATGGGGGTGCGTGGGCCCTCCCGGACGTTCGCGTTCCATGCATTGGAGCACGGTTCTTGCGCGGGCATGACGCCCTTTCCTTGCTGCCTTGAGGTGATGTAGAAGAGAGAAGACATAGGCGAGACGCCTGTGCCACGAGAACGGGTAGAAGAAGTAAGGGCCGGCGGGCCGCTCCCCTCCCTGCCCCACGAGACTGTGTAGGAGAGTGCGTGTGTCGAGTGTGTTTTTGGATGGCGAGTTTGTGTCGCGAGATGGGGCGCGGGTGTCGGCGTTCGATGCCGGTCTGCAGCATGGGGTGGGTTTGTTCGAGACGATGCTGGGGGTTCGGGATGGCGCCGGGGTGCGCGGGATTCTGGTGCACGAGCATGTGGAGCGGCTGGCGTTCTCGGCGCGGGAGTTGGGGCTTTCGACGACGCTGAAGGTTGAGGCATTGGTGGAGGCGGTTCGACGGACGCTGGAGCGCGTGGTCGAGGAATCTGGTGGGGTATCGGGTGGTCCTTCGTCGTGGCGGGTGCGGTTGACGGTGACGGGTGGCGATCTGAACCTGCTCGAGCGTGGGGAGGGCGTGGGGAAGGAGCACGAGGCGACGGTGCTGATCGCGGCGACGCCGGCGACGGTGTATCCCGAGGCGATGTTCGAGCGTGGGGTGTCGGTGGTGCTTGCGGACTGGCGGGTGAATCCGTTGGACTCGTTGGCGGGGCACAAGACGTTGTGGTATTGGCCACGCCTTCGCGAGTTGCAACGCGCGGCGGGGAAGGGTGCGGGCGAGGCTCTGGTGTTCCAGGTGACGAACCACCTGAGCGGCGGGTGCGTGAGCAACGCGTTCTGCGTGCGCGATAGTGTGCTGGTGACGCCGATTGCGCGGGGTGAAGAGGGTTTCGCGGACACGCCGAGGACGTCTGGCGGGGCGGCGCTTCCGAGTCCGGTGCTGCCGGGGATCACACGGGAGTGGGTGATCGGGCGTGCGGAGGCGATGGGGCTGGGTGTGGCGCGGCGGATGCTGTCGATCGATGATGTGCTGTCGAGCGACGAGATGTTTCTGACGAATAGCAGTTGGGGCGTGCTGCCTGTGGTTGGGGTGGAGCGGGAACGGATTGGAGACGGAACGGTGGGTGAGGTGACGCGTGGGTTGGTTGGGGAATGGCGCGGGTTTGTTCGGGGTGGTGAATAGGCCGTGCGCGTGATTGTGAGAGACCGGGAGTTGGTGGCGTAGGACACGGGCGAGACGCCCGTGCCACGAGACGGTGTAGAAGACCGCCGAGGCGGGCGTGCCGCCTGCCCCATGAGCACACGAGGAGTGTCACACATGTTCGACGCGCGAGGTGTGGGCGTCTAGAGTGCTTTGAGCACACCGCTTTGAACTTTCGAATGAAGGGATGCGCATGGGTCCTGTTCACGCTTGTGGATTGAAGTCGTCGGCTGGGGTTTCGCTGGGCGCGGTGGACTGGACGAGTATGCAGGAGGTCCTGGGTTCCGAGTGGCTGGGGACGTCGGTGCAGAACTGGGTGCTTGGCGCGGCGACGGCGATCGGCGTGTTCATCGTGCTCTCGATTGTGCGGAAGTTTGTGGTCGCGCGGGCGCGGTCGTATGGCGAGCGGCACAAGGACGGCGTGTTCGCGATGGCGGGCGCGGTGGTGACGAAGACGAGTTTCCTTGTGGTGTTTGCCGTCGCGGTGTGGGCGGGTTCGCAGTTTCTGACGATTCCCGATCGGGGGAAGGCGTTTCTCCGCGGGGTGGTGACGGTGGCGGCGGCGATCCAGGGCGCGATCTGGGCGATGGCGGCGATGGAGTTTGCGCTCGGGGCGTATCTGAAGAAGCGTCGGGACGAGTCGGGACAGGACGACGCGTCGCTGCGGACGGCGGTGCCGGCGGTGACGTTTATCGGGCGGCTGGTGATCCTGGCGGTCGCGGTGCTTCTGGCGCTGCAGAACCTTGGGGTCGACGTGACGGCGCTGGTGGCGGGGCTGGGGATCGGCGGGATCGCGATCGCGCTGGCGGTGCAGAACATCCTGGGCGACCTGTTCTCGTCGCTGTCGATCGTGCTGGACAAGCCGTTCGTGGTGGGGGACTTCATCATCGTCGGCGACGAGATGGGGACGGTGGAGCACATCGGGCTCAAGAGCACGCGGGTGCGGAGTTTGTGGGGCGAGCAGTTGGTGTTCCGGAACACGGACCTGCTCGCGAGTCGGATTCGCAACTTCAAGCGGATGCAGGAGCGTCGTGTGGTGGTGACGATCGGGGTGACGTATCAGACGCCAGTGGAGAGGGTGCGGTCGCTTCCCGGGGAGATCCGGGGGATCATCGAGCGGCAGAAGAGCGTTCGATTCGATCGGGCGCACTTCAAGGGCTTTGGCGCGTCGTCGCTGGACTTTGAGTATGTGTACTGGGTGTTGTCGTCGGATTACAACGTGTACATGGACATCCAGCAGGAGATCAACCTGTCGCTGGCGGCGCGGTTTGAGGAACTCAAGGTGGAGTTTGCGTATCCGACGCAGACGCTGTTTGTGGAGAAGAGCGGGGGGTCTGCGGAGTAGGTCGTGTCGGGGTGGGCGTCGTCGTTACCACGGCAACACGTGACTCAGAACGACCACGAAGAACACAGACACGATCACGCCGAATCCGGCGATGGCGATCGCCATGAATGAGGCGAGCACACAATCGAGGAGCGCGTGCCGAAGGGCAACGCCTCGCAGGGCGACGGGAGTGTTCCTCAGGCGAGCCGCGTGGACCAGCGGCGGCGACACGAGCGCGGCCAGGGTACACAGGATTCCGCCGGCACCGGTCGTGAACGCGACGACATGAAGCGCGTGGGCCAGGGTATCTGGCACTGGCGACTGGTGGGCGCTCAGGTGTTGGGCGGAGCGCAGTGATTCCTTGTGCGTCTGCATCCATGAGACCGCGGCGCCGAAGGCGTGGGAGAAGACGAGGACGGCGATCAGTATTTTTCTCGGGTATACACGTTGCGTTGCCACGTGGATGCGGGTGTTTCGTTCGATATGCGAATCGATCGTGCCACATTCGGGGCAGCGGCGTTGGATGGGCTCAAAGGGTGCCGTGGCCTTGAGGTCGTAGCCGCAGTGGAGGCAGGTGTCTTTGAGTTTCGCGAGGGCGCGGCTCATGGCTCGCCGGGCTTGCGGACACGGACGTTTTTTCGGCCGTCGAGGATGCCGTTGGGTCGTTTCTGGCGTCTGAACCAGGCGATCACGCCGATCGCGGCAGAGAGGATGCCGAAGATGATGGTCGCGATGAGAAAGATGGGGACGAGAAGGATGAGGACGACCACGACGACCGTGATGAGCGCGAGATAGATGATGAGGGCGGCGAGGGACTGGGTTCTGGGGAAGGGGCCCTGGGCCTGGGTTGGGTCCTGGGGCGTGTGCGGGGGTGTGCCCGTGGGCGTCGGGTCCATCATCGCATGGTATTCGGAAACCGGAGAGGGGCGTTGCGGCGTTGGGAGGGGTGGTGAGCGGCCTGGGGCGTGTTTGTGGCGTGGCGCGGTGGATATGCTGCGATGGGGTTGGGGACGTAGTAGATGTAGAACACAGGCGGGACGCCTGTGCCACGAGGTTTGGGAGGAGATCGCGCGTATGGCCAGGGAGGGCGTGAAGACGAGTTCGGCGGAGAAGCCGGCATCCACGAGGCGTGGGACCTTTGCGCATTTGCATCTGCACACCGAGTACTCGCTGCTTGATGGTGGCAATCAGGTGGAGAAGTTGGTGGCGCGGATCAAGGAGTTGGGGATGGACTCGTGCGCCATCACCGACCATGGGAATTTGTTTGGGACGGCGGCGTTCTACACGACGTGCAAGGAGAAGGGGATCCGGCCGGTGCTTGGGGTAGAGGCGTATGTGACGCCGCCGGGCAAGCCGCGGACGGATCGGACGTATTCGGGGGGCGGCGAGGGCGGGTATCACCTGGTGTTGCTCGCGGAGAACAACGTTGGGTGGCGGAACCTGCTGGTGTTGTGCAGCGAGGCGTATCTGACGGGTTTTTACTACAAGCCCCGGATCGATCGGGAGTTGCTCGAGTTGCATGGCGAGGGTCTGATCGCGATCAACGGTCACCTGGGGAGCGAGATCGGCGATCACCTGCTGGATTTCCACCGGTCTCAGGACGAGAAGTACTGGGAGGCGGCGGTGGAGAGCGCGCGATGGCACGCGCGGGTGTTCGCGGATTCGGGGACGGGGCCGCGATTCTTTGTGGAGATGCAGCACCACGTGCCGGAGCAGAACGCGATCAATCCGCATCTGATCCGGCTGTCGCGGGAGCTCGGGTTGCCCTTGGTGTGCGACAACGACGCGCACTTTCTCAAGGCGGAGGACCATGACTCGCACGACACGCTGATCTGCATCTCGACGGCACGGGGGAAGGACGACCCGGACCGGATGCGGTACACGCCCGAGTTGTACGTGAAGAGTCCGGAGCAGATGGAGCGGCTGTTCGCGGAGTATGGCGAGGCGGGGTGCGAGGCGCTGGAGAACGCGTCGTCGATCGCGTCGCGGTGCGAGGTGACGCTGCCTTTGGGGGAGAACAACGCGCCCGCGGTGGAGATCGAGGTGCCGAGCGTCGCGTCGCTTCCCAAGGCGACGGAGGCTCGGCTTGAGGGGGATTTGTCGGCGTGGTATCGGGAGTACTGCTCGAGGTTTGAGTTGAGGCCGTTCAAAGAGACGCCGACGAAGGCGCAGTTGGATCAGAGCAAGACGCGGTGCGACGAGGCGCTTCGGATGCTGGCGGAGGCTGGGTTTGTGTGGCGGTATGGGGCGGACGAGAAGGCCGACCCGACTCGTGGGGAGAAGCGGGCGCGGCTGGAGCGGGAACTGAAGATCCTCGCGGACAAGAGCATCTCGGCGTACTTCTTGATCGTGTGGGACTTTGTGAACTGGGGTCGTCAGCGCGGGATCCCGGCGAACGCGCGTGGGTCGGGCGTGGGGACGATGGTGGGGTATGTGCTGGGCCTGTCGAACGCGTGCCCGGTGCGTTATGGCTTGCTGTTCGAGCGGTTCACAGATCCGGATCGGAGCGAGTATCCCGATATCGATATCGACTTGTGCCAGGACGGTCGCGGCGAGGTGATCAACTACGTGCGCGAGAAGTATGGGCACGTGGCGCAGATCATCACGTTCGGGACGCTGGGGGCGAAGGCGGCGATCCGCGACGTGGGGCGGGTGCTGGGGATACCGCTGAACGAGGTGGATCGGCTGTGCAAGCTGATCCCGCAGCAACTCAACATCTCGATCCGGGAGGCACTGGACCAGGAGCCCGAACTCAAGCGGGCGTGCGACAACGACCCGCGGTATCAGCGGCTGATGGACCACGCGATCCGGCTGGAGGGGCACACGCGGCACGCGGGGGTGCACGCGGCGGGGGTGATCGTGGCGACGCGGCCTTTGCAAGAGATCGTGCCGCTGTATCGGCCGCCGGGCTCGGACGGCAACGACATCATCACGCAGTGGGACGGGCCGACGTGCGAGAAGATGGGCTTGTTGAAGATGGACTTCCTCGGGCTTCGCACGCTGAGCGTGATCGAGCGGTGCAAGGCTTTGATCCGTGAGGGTCTGGACGAGCGTGATATCTATGCGGCGGTGGGGCGTGAGGTTGGTGATGGGGGAGCGGATCCGCTCGACCTGGATCGGCTGAACTGTGACGATCCGCGGGTGTTCGAGTTGTTCCAGCGGGCGGACACGACGGGGGTCTTCCAGTTTGAATCGGGGGGGATGCGTCGGCTGCTCGTCGAGATGAAACCGGATCGTCTGGAGGATCTGATCGCGGCGAACGCGCTCTTTCGGCCGGGTCCGATGGACCTGATTCCCGATTACAACCGTCGCAAGCACGGGCAGGCGGAGGTGCCCAAGGTCCACGCGATCGTGGACGAGTTCACGCGCGAGACGTATGGCGTGATGGTGTACCAGGAGCAGGTCATGCAGATCGTGCATGGCCTGGGCGGGATCGGGCTGCGCGACGCGTACACGCTGATCAAGAACATCAGCAAGAAGAAGCACGACAAGATCGAGAAGGAGCGTCCGAAGTTTGTGGAGGGCGCGCAGCGTCAGGGGTTGGCGAGGGCGCAGGCGGAGGAGTTGTTCGAGTTGATCCTGAAGTTCGCGGGGTATGGCTTCAACAAGAGCCACTCGACGGGGTACGCGATTGTGGCGTATCAGACGGCGTATCTGAAGACGTACTTCCCGAACCAGTACATGGCGGCGTTCCTGACGTATGAGAGTCAGGCGAACAAGGTGAGCGAGTGGATCCCGTATCTGGATGACTGCCGTCGGACGCGGTTTGTGGATCCGAAGTCGGGCGCGGTCGTGCGGGTGGGGGTTGAGGTGAGGCCGCCGGATATCGGGTTATCGCAGGCGGCGTTCGCGGTGGTTGTGGATGACGGTTCGGCGCAGGCGCTGCGGGCGCACCGGGGGCATGTGCGGTTCGGATTGCAGGCGATCAAGGGCGTGGGCGAGAAGGCGATCAAGGCGATCATCGAGGAACGGGAGAAGAACGGCGCGTTCCGATCGATGTTCGAGTTCTGCGAGCGTTCGCCGGCGGGGACGGTGACGAAGTCGACGCTGGATTCGCTGATCAAGTGCGGGGCGTTCGACACGTTGCACGGGCGCGAGTCCCGGGCGGCGATGTCGGCGGGGATCGAGCAGGCGATGTCGGCGGCGAGCCAGGCGGCGGCGGACAAGGCGGCGGGGCAGGGGAACTTGTTTGGTGGTGGTGGTGGTCCGGCGGCCGCGCCCGAGCCGGCTGCGAATGTGTCGCTGCCGCATGTCCCGGCGTGGGGCGAGACGGAGACGCTGGCGTTCGAGAAGGAGAGCCTGGGTTTTTACGTGTCGAGTCATCCTCTGGAGCGGTGGAAGGCGTGGTCGTCGGCGTTTGCGGACGCGACGGTGGTAAGCGTGAAGGAGAAGGCCCAGGACGCGCGGGTGGTGATCGCGGCGATGGTGCAGAGTGTTCGGCCGATCGTGGTGCGTAATGGGCGGAGTGCGGGTCAGCGGATGGCGATTGTGACGATCGAGGACCTTGGCGGGTCGATGGACGCGGTGATGTTCACGGACCAGTTCGCTCGGTTTGGGCATCTGGCGCAGCCCGAGGCGGTGGTGTTCGTGGCGGGTCGGGTGGACTTGTCGCGTGGGGACGCGCAGGTGATCGTGGAGCGGGTGGTGCCGATCGATGGTGTGCCGTTCGATGCGGGACGGGTGCGTGTGGTGGTGGACGAGCGGCGTCTGAATGGCTCGGCGGGCGTGGCGCTGGAGCGAGTGGCGTCGATGCTTCGGGGCCCGGGGGGGGCGGAGGTGAGCGTCGCGGGGACGAACGGGAAGGGCAAGGAGATGGGCGAGGGTCAATCGCTGTTCCACGTGGAGTTGGTGGTGGCGACGGAGGATCACTTTGCGCTGCTTCAGTGTGATCCGACGTGGCGTGTGGCGTTGACGGATGAGTTGGTGCGCGAGATCCAGGGGGAGTTGGGTGAGTCGACGGTGCGCGTGATCGGGATGACGAAGGAGACGCCAGAGAGGACTGGCGGGAAGCGGGCGTGGGGTCGTCGGGGTGGGGGCGGGGAATAAAGAAGACCATGGAACCCGCCTCTGGAGAGTCGGGTAACTGGGACGGGACCGGCAATAAAAAACCCGCCAGGATGTGGCGGGTACTTTGTGGGTTGCGGGTTGTGATTACTCGCGGTTGTTGAGGAGGGCCTCGATCCGTTCGAGTCGGGCCTTGAGGTCGGCGTTTTCTTTCTCGAGCGAATCGACCTTGGCGTCCTGCTTGGCCTTGAGTTCTTTGACGGCCTCGACGGCGAGGGCGGTGATTCTGGAGTAGTCGACGGCGGAGGGCTCGCCGTTCTCGAAGGCGACGACCTCGGGAAGGACCTCGGCGACGCGCTGGGCGATGAAGCCGATGTCGTGCTGGCCGCCGTATTGGGGCTTCCAGTCGAAGGTGACGCCCTGGAGCCGTTCGAGTGTCTCGAGGGCGCTGGTCATGGGCGTGATGTTGGTTTTGAACTTTTCGGAGGAGTAGGTGAGCCATGCGTTGGCACGGGCCCGGCCGTCGGCGTTGGCGATGTTGGGGAGTTCGAGTCGGTTGGCGGGGTTGTCGACGCCGATGCCGACGTAGCCATTGGACTCGACGTAGAGGCGGTCGCCGTTGTAATAGAGGCGCCAGTCCGCGTCGTCGCCGCGGAAGTACGTCCAGGCGCGGAAGGAGTTGTTTGTGGCGTATCCAATGAAGGGCCAGGATCCTGAGTCGCTCCCGTTGACGTACATGCCGCCGTACGACCCTGCCGCGGCGGTCGCGTTGACCTGGAAATGGGTGTTGAAGTTGATGAGATCGGCGCCGTTTCCACCGACGGCGAGCCGGCGTGTGGTGATGAGGTCGTTGGAGTCGTCGGTGATGATGGGGTTGCCGGTGATGCCGGTGTAGGGGACGGAGGTTGCGTTGGCGGCGTACTTGGAGGTGACGGCGAAGGGTGAGGCGGTGAGGGGTTGACGCGGGGCGAGGGTGGTGTATCCGCCGACGCCCGCGGGGCGCGTGGCGAGTTCGATCCAGAGGGCCTTGTCGAACTGGGTGTCGTCGAGGCCTTGGAGTTGGATGGTGAAGAGGCCGTCGCTGACGGGCTGGTTGAGCGCGGTTTGCGTTGTGCCCGCGGCGTCGGCGTCGAGGGTGCTGCTGGGGTGGGTCCAGAGGCGGTATTGGATGTCATAGTTGCCGTTGGCCGGGGAGCCGTTGTTGTCGAGTCGGCCCTGGTAGGTGAGGAGTGTGGGGGCGGGTTGGTCGACGCGAGGGCCGTTGAAGGTGATGGACCATCCACCGGCGAGCGATCCGGTGTCGGCACCGACGTCGTCGACGATGTAGAGGGTCCATGTGCCGTTGGCATTGGTGCCGTTGAGGGAATTGAGGGTGTCGGCGTAGGGTCCTGCGGGCGCGGGAACGGGCCAGGTGTCGTTGGCACCGGTGTTTCCCGCGCGATAGAAGCCGGATTCCAGTTGGGTCACGAAAGTTGGATCGGTTGGCGCGTCGAAGGTGAAGGAGAGATCTACTCCATTGAGATCGAAGTCGCCGCCGACGTCGGACATGATGATGATGTTTCGGCCGCCGGGCGAGACGAGGAGGATGTCGAGATCGGAGGGGTAGGTGTGGGAGAGACCGAGGAGGTTGACCTGGACATATTGGATGGGTGAGGCGACGCCGGCGACGTTGATGACGCTGGGGTAGACGCTGGCGGGGCCGGATGTCGTGCCCGGCGCCCCGGCGGGGAGTGTGATGGCGGTTGGATTGGTGAAGGTCTGGGCGCTCGCGGTCGAGGTGATCGCGAGCGTGGCGGCGATGGCGACGAGTGATCGAGCGACACTATGAGTGGGCGTGTGCATCATGGCGTGTTCCCCGCAGAGATGAATGGATCCGATTCGAGATCAGCATCCCATAATTGGGCGGGGACGTCAAGACGGGAACAAGACGGGAAGTGGCGAACGGAGTTGAAACACAACCCCAACGTGCGTGACGTTCGCGAGTGTCTGTGTGTTGTTGAATGAAAAAAACGACGCTCGGCACGTTCCCGTGCGGAGCGCCGGCTTACCCCCTCCCCTCCGGACTCATCGAGTTGAGAGGAGCCACGAATGGGCTTCTCGAGCGAGGGCGGGTTCGATGGGAAGGCCAATCCGAGGCGCGACGAGCGCGATCGGGTGTGCTTGCGTTTGCTGTGGCGTTGCGAGGGATCGGCGTCGATGTTGGGGCGTGTGCTTCGCGAGAAACGTGGCACACGCGCGAGGTCTCTGCGGGTGTGTTGTGTCGACTTGGGGTTGCCTCTCTCGAGAGTGGTGGCACCTCGGATCAGCACATAGCGAAGAACGAGATCAGGCAGAGGAGGGCGACGCGACGGTGGGTTTCGGTGACGTTCATCAGGATCTTCATTGTTTCTGTCCGCCTTTCGAGTTTCTGGATATGGCGGGGAGAGAATCAACCGGCGTGCCAGCATACCACACTTGGTCGCCTTGTGGGGGCGAGAAGGCTTGAAACCGGCGTGAATCGGCCTGGAACGGGTTTGGGGTCGGGTTCTCGGGCTTTGGGCTGGAATGGACGGAGGCCGGGTGATGCCCTGGGGCAGCATCTGGCGTCGCACGGGAGCAACACGAGTGAAGAAGCACAACGCGCGGGGCGTGATTCTCGGACTGTTGGCCGCGGGACTTGGGTGTGGCGAGTGGAGTGGCCTGGCCTCGGGACAGGAGTCGATGCCGCGCGGTGGGCGCGAGGACGGCGTGGTGGCCGAAGGGGTCGCGGGCGGAGCGCCGTCGTTGGACGTGGGATTGCGTGCCTTCGAGTTGGTGGAATCGTGGGTCCGTGCGGGCGCGGTGGCGGAGGGGGCCGCGGTGCCTTCGTCGATACGGAGTGTGGGTGGGGCGTGCGTGATGATCCGTCTGGATGGATCGATTGTCGGTCGCGGGGCGGAGGTAGGAGAGGTTGGCGGCGAGTGCAGCGTGGTGCGAGCGGCCCGTGCGGCGATCGAGGAGGCGATGCTGAGGTTGCCGGTGGCGAACGACGCGCTGGCGGCGGAGCATCGTCGCGAGTGGTTGCCGATGCTGGCGGTGAGCGTGGAGTTGGCGGGGGATCGCGTGCCGATGGATCCGGGGACGTACGAGTCGCTGGATGCGGATCTCTCGCCCGGGCTCGATGGTGTTGAGGCGACCTTGGAGGGGAAGGATGGCGAGACGAAGCGTGCGGCAACGTTTCCGAGCGAGATGCTGATCAGCGGGGCGTCGCCTTCGTGGGGATTGCAGGCGGCGATCTCTCGGGCGTCGGGGGATGCGACGATGGGCGTGGGACAGCCCGGAGAGATCGCGCATCGGACGGGGTTTCGGTTCTGGAAGTTCCGGACGATCCATCTGGTGCAGGCTCGTGGCGGGGCGAGGCCTCTGGTGTTGTATCGCGGGTCGGAGGTGATCTCGAAGTCTCGTATCAATGGGGCGCTGCTGCGCGAGTTTGCGGCGGGGCTTGGCGCGCACATCGAGCGGCGGTGCCGGGGTGGTGGATTGGGAGGCGGGTCGATCGTGCGGATGGAGTGGCCGACGACGCGGCGGGCGGAGGAGTCGGCGGAGGTGGTGCCTCGGGCGTTGGCGGCGGTGGCGTTGGCGCGGATGAGCCGGGTGTCGTCGTTGTCTGTGGAGTCTCGCGACTCGGCGCGTGAGATGGCGCGGCGGATGACGACGACGCTCTATGCGGACTTTGGGAATGGAGAGTCGATCAAGAGGGTCGATGCGGCGATGCTGACGCTGGCCTTTGAGGAGACGATGCTGGCGGAGGGGGCGGGGGACGAGTGGATGGGGAAGCCGGCGGCGGCGGTGGTATCGCGCGTGGGGGCGGCGCTGGCGGGGACTTTCTCGGCGGAGCATGGATGGGGCGAAGGGATGCCCGGGTCGGCGCGGGGGCTGGCGGCGTATGCGCTCGTGTTGCGGGGCGTGCGCGAGGGGACGTCACGGGCGTCGCTACGGGCGATGGTCTCGTCGGTGCTGCGTGAGAGCCTTGAGGGGAAGAGCCTGGTGACGCACATGCCGTGGATCGTGTGGGCGGAGATCGCGTTGTCAGAGGATGGGGCGATCGCGTCGGCGGAGGCGCTGCGGAACGAGCGGGTGCTGGTGGAGTCGCGGCAGGTGCCGGATGTCGTGGCGGGGGTGGACCCGGACTTTGCGGGCGGATTCATGTTCGACGGCGGCGTGGTGGGGTCGAGGCCGACGTGGAACTCGATGCGTGGCGTGGCGTTTCTGGCGGCGATGCTGGGTGATCGACGGCTGACGGACGAGGAGGAGCGGTTGCCCGAGTTGTCTCGGCTGCTTTCGGCGCTGCGGTTCGCGCGGCAGTTGGCGGCGGACGAGGCGAGCGGGGCCTTGTTCGTTGATGTCGAGCGGGCGCGATGGGGGATCCGGGCGGCGACGTGGGACCCGCGGCAGTCGATCGAGGCTTCGGCGATGGGGCTGATCGGGGTGTGCGAGTCGGTGCGGGTGCTGGATGAGTGGTCGGCACACCCAGAGGCGCCGGCGAGAGGGGGCGGAGACGGCGCGAATGGGGCAGAACGTCCCTGATTTTCAGCCGTCTTTGGGGGTGGTGACTGGGATGGAATGTTCTGTGGATTTTGGCCCTGCGAAGGCGGGAAACCTATGATTGCGGAGCGCCGGATCGGGCCAGTTTCGAGGCTTGATTCCCGGCGTTTCCGTGAGCCAGGCAGAAGCGAGCATCCATGAGCGACATCGACCAGACCGGCGGAGTTGACGGTGGCGAGGGCGGGGCCGAGGGCGGGGGGGTGAATCACGGGAACGTGATCGACCACGACATCCGGCGTGAGTTGCAGGACAGTTATCTCACGTATGCCATGAGCACGATCATGGACCGGGCGCTGCCCGATGTTCGTGACGGCCTCAAGCCGAGCCAGCGGCGGATCCTGGTCTCGATGAACGATCTGAATCTTCGGCCCGGTCGGCAGCACCGCAAGTGCGCGAAGATCTGCGGGAACACGTCGGGCGATTATCACCCGCACGGCGAGATCGTGATCTATCCGACGCTGGTGAACATGGCGCAGGACTGGCGCATGCGCGTGCCGCTGATCGATCCGCAAGGGAACTTCGGCTCGATCGATCCCGATCCTCCGGCGGCGATGCGGTACACCGAGGCGCGGCTGACGCACGCGGCGGTGGACATGCTGGGGGACATGGAACTCGACACGGTCGATTTCGTGCCGAACTACGACGACACGCGCGAGGAGCCGACGGTTCTTCCGGGGAAGTTGCCGAACTTGTTGATCAACGGCGGCGTGGGGATCGCCGTCGGCATGGCGACGAGCCTGGCGCCGCACAATCCGACGGAGATCCTGGACGCGATCGTTCGGGTGATCGAGAGGCCCTCGATCACGCTGGCGGAGTTGATGACGGACGAGGTCGTGGACGGGAAGATCGTCCGTCGCGGCGTGATCGGGCCGGATTTCCCGACGGGCGGGACGATCTTCGGTCGACGGGGGATCGTGGAGGCGTACTCGTCGGGGCGTGGGAAGGTGACGGTGCGCGGGAGCGTGCATGTTGAGGACGTGCCGGGGTCTGGCAAGAGCGAGCGCAAGCAGCTCGTGATCGACTCGATCCCGTACATGCTCGGGCAGCGGACGCTGGTGGAATCGATCGTCGACGCGGTGAAGGAGGACAAGCTCGCGGACGTGTCGGACGTGCGGAACGAGTCGGGGCGCGAGGCCCAGACGCGGATCGTCATCGAGCTGAAGCGTGGCGTGGACCCGGCGGTGGTCGAGAAGCAGTTGTACGAGTACACGCCCTTGCAGCAGACGTTCTCGATGCTGAACATCGCGCTGGTGAAGCGTCGGCCCCAGACGCTGAGCCTTCGCGAGATGATCGACTGCTATGTCGAGCACCGGGTGGACGTGATCCGTCGGCGGACGGCGTTCCTGATGCGTGAGGCGAAGAAGCGGGCGCACCTCCTTGAGGCGATGATCTTTGCCGTCGCGAACATCGATGAGATCGTGAGGTTGATTCGGAGCAGCTCGACGCGTGAGGAAGCGATCCAGAAGTTGATGGCCGGGACGTACTTCATCCGGCCCGGTCAGGCTGATCTGTCGGGGTTGCCGATGCACCGCTGGGGAACGCTGGGCGAGGGGAGCGGGAACATCGAGAAGGAGAAGGGTGGGGCGTACACGATTCGACTGACGCGTGTGCAGGCCGAGGCGATCGGGTCGATGCGGCTGATCCAGTTGGTGGCGTTGGAGATCGACAGGTTGGTAGCGGAGTATGCGGAGAAGGTTCGTGAGATCGAGGACTATGAGTCGATCTTGGCGGATCATGGCCGCGTGCTGTCGATGATCAAGGCCGACTGCGAGGAGATGCGGGCGCGGTACTCGTCGCCGAGGCTGACGACGATCGAGGACGGCGGGGCGGACGTGAACATCGCGGAGTTGATCCCGGTGGAGGAGGTCGCGCTGACGATCAGCCACGCGGGGTACGCGAAGCGTGTGCCGATCGGGACGTATCGGCAGCAGGGGCGCGGCGGGAAGGGGATCCGCGCGTCGGACTCGAAGGAAGACGATTTCGTCGAGCACCTGTTCGTGGCGAGCACGCACGACGATCTGCTGTGCTTCACGAACACGGGGCGGGTCTTCAAGATCAAGGTCTTTGAGGTGCCCGAGATGTCGCGGACGAGCAAGGGCCGCGCGATGGTGAACCTCGTGGACCTTCGCGAGGGGGAGAAGACGCGGGCGTACCTGGCGATCAAGAACTTCGAGGAGGGGAGCAACTATCTCACGTTCGTGTCGCGGCAGGGGATCGTGAAGAGGACGGCCCTGAAGGAGTATCGCAACGTCAACAAGAGCGGCATCATCGCGGTGGGCCTGAAGGAGGACGATGCGCTCCTCGGGGTGACGTTGACGAGCGGGAACGACGACCTTGTGCTGATCACGGCCGGGGGGATGGCGATCCGGTTCAATGAGCAGGACGCGCGGCTGATGGGACGATCGGCGGCGGGTGTGAAGGGGATCGACCTTGGCGACGACGACGAGGTGATCGGGGTGGTGCGCGTGGAGATGGCGCCCGACTCGGATGGCGACATGATGACGGTGAGGCCGGAGATGGCGCTGCTGACGATCACGGAGCACGGGTATGGCAAGCGCACGGCGATCGATGAGTATCGCGTGCACCCGGAGACGGGCAAGCCACGGAGCCAGTCTCGCGGAGGGAAGGGGCGATTGGACATCGACACGAGCGAGCGCAACGGGCGGAGCGTGGCGTCGTTGGGTGTGTTTGAGAACGAGGATGTCGTGGTGATTACCAAGGGCGGGCAGTTGGTGCGTGTGCCGGCGGGGAGTATCCGGGAATGCGGGCGTGGGACACAGGGGGTGCGGGTTGCTTCGCTGCATGAGGGGGATAGTGTGGTGTCGGCGGCCCCGGTGGCCGAGCAGGACGAGGATGGGTCCGAACCCATGGAGGTGTAGATGAGCAAGCCCACGACACCGGCAGGCGGGAAGAGGGTCATGGACGCGGCTGCCGAGCCTTCGGCACCGCGGAAGTTCACGCCCGAGGAGATCCAGAAGGGCCTGGAGGGCGTGCCCGAGTGGTCGGAGGCGGGGGGCGGAATCCAGCGGACGTACGCGTTCAAGGACTTTGTCGTGTCGATCCGGTTCGTGAACAGCGTGGCGGAGGCAGCGGAGGTGTCGCGGCACCACCCGGACATACTGATCCGGTGGAACAAGGTGACGCTCACGCTGACGACGCATGATGCCGGGGGGATCTCGGCGAAGGACTTTGAGTTGGCGCGGCGTGCGGATGAGATGGCGCGGGGGTTGGCGGAGTAGACGAGGTAGCCACAGGCGAGACGCCTGTGCCACGAGACGAAGTAGAAGAGGGGGAGGTGTCGGCTCGGAGTGCCGGCTTATCGCCTGGCGCGGACGAAGACGCCGCAGGTGAAGAGGGGGTCGTGGGTTTCGAGTTCGTGCCTGGTCATGTCCTCGACGGTGAGGCCGGCGAGGAAGGCGAAGGCGAGGCGGAGGTTTCCCCAGGATTCGATCCTGATGTGGTCGGCGGGGAAGTGACGCTCGAAGACGACTCTGGCGAGGTCGGGGGTGAGTCGCCAGTAGTGGCCCGGGATGTTCTCTTCCTGGCCATCGATTTTGCCCAGGGTGGGGAGGGTGACGAGCATGACGCCGCCGGGCTTGAGGACTCGTTTCATGTTGCGGAGGGCGCCGTCGAGGTCGTCGACGTATTGGAGCGTCTGGGTGCAGATGAAGCAGTCGTAGGTCTCGTCGGCGATGGAATGCATCGTCCTGATGTCGTCGTGGATGTTGGCGAGGGTGTTGGAAGCGGCGATGTCGAGGATGTCGGATTGGGTGACGTTCTGGCCGCCGAACTGTCTGGTGTAGTCGGGGTCTTTGATCTCGAGGACCCGGCCCTTGATGTCGGGCTTGTGTCGTTCGAGGAACTGCTCGATGAATCGACGGTCGATGGGCGTGCCGCGGTCGGTGCCGACGAGGGGGCTGATGGGACGGGTAGAGTGGGAGAGCATGTAGAGCCATCGCGGTCGGAGGAGTCGCTTGAGGGGCTTGTCGAGGATGGCGTTCGCTCGGCCGAGGGCTCGCCTGGCGAGGCTCCGTCGCGGGTGGGCGTGGATTGGCGTTGTGGGGTGTGTATTCGCCATGTGTTTGGGTTGAAGTGGTTAATGGGGGTCGGAGGAGAGAGATTTGATCTCTGCTTGGGGAGGCCAAGGGGCGGGACGATGCGTGGGCTGTTACCTATGCTTGTGGCCCAATCGACAGGCCTTGGTTTATTCCCATGGCCGAATCGATTGGAGCGTCCCACTTTACCCAGAATCGGCGGCGGTGTTTGCCCATCGGCGGCGTGCACGGGCCGCAACCACCCCCCAGAGTCGGCAGAGGACATCCATGGCGACCCACGGCACGATCACCCAAGTCATCGGTTCGACCTTCGACGCCCAGTTCCCCGAGGACAAACTCCCGGAGATCTTCAACGCGCTCGAGATCCATTCCGACACCAAGGTCGGGCGTCTCGATCTGGTCGGCGAGGTGCAGCAGCACCTTGGCGGCGGTCGGGTTCGCGCGGTGGCGCTCGGCTCGACGGACGGTCTGGTTCGCGGGATGACGTGCGTGGACGTCGGCTCGCCGGTCTCGGTGCCGGTGGGCGAGGGCGTGCTGGGGCGGGTGTTCAACCTGCTCGGTCAGCCGATCGACAAGGGTGAATCGATCCCCGCATCGACGAAGCGGGCCCCGATCCACAAGGCCCCGCCGGCGTTCGCCCAGTTGAACCCCAATACCGAGATCCTGGTGACGGGCATCAAGGTCATCGACCTGATGTGTCCGTTCGTGCGAGGCGGGAAGATCGGTCTGTTCGGGGGCGCCGGCGTCGGGAAGACGGTCGTGATCCAGGAGATGATCGCGCGTGTCGCCAAGAACTTCGGCGGGTACTCGGTCTTCGCGGGCGTCGGCGAGCGGACGCGCGAGGGGAACGACCTGTGGCGTGAGATGAAGGAGGCGGCGTACACCGATGAGAACGGGAAGACCGCTCACGTTCTGGACAAGGTGGCGATGGTCTTCGGGCAGATGAACGAGCCCCCGGGCAGCCGTCTCCGCGTGGCGCTCTCGGCGCTGACGATGGCGGAGGAGTTCCGCGACGCGTCGGGCAAAGAGACCTTGATGTTTGTGGACAACGTCTTCCGCTTCACACAGGCGGGGTCGGAGGTCTCGGCGTTGCTCGGTCGTATGCCGTCGGCCGTCGGATATCAGCCGACGCTCTCGACCGAGATGGGCGAGCTGCAGGAGCGGATCACGTCGACGGAGAAGGGCTCGATCACCTCGGTGCAGGCGATCTACGTGCCGGCCGACGACCTCACGGACCCGGCGCCGGCAACGACGTTCGCCCACCTGGACGCCTTCATCGTTCTGTCGCGCAGCATCGCGGAGAAGGGGATTTATCCGGCCGTCGATCCTCTGGCATCGACGAGCCGCATCCTGGACCCGGGGATCATCGGCGAGCGTCACTATCGGGTGGCGACGCGCGTGCAGCGGATCCTGCAGCGGTACAAGGACCTGCAGGACATCATCGCGATTCTGGGGGTGGACGAGCTGAGCGAGGAGGACAAACTGACGGTGAGCCGAGCGCGCAAGTTGGAGCGCTTCCTCAGCCAGCCGTTCCACGTCGCCGAGCAGTTCACGGGGTTCAAGGGCGTCGATAGCCCGCTGGAGGCGACGATCGACTCGTTCGAGCGGTTGTGCAACGGCGAGGGCGACGGCCTGCCCGAGGGCGCGTTCATGTACGTCGGGACGATCGAGGACGCGAAGGCGAAGGCCGCGAAGATGGCGGGTTGAGACCCGATCGGCGTTCGTCAACACTCGCAGTTCCACAAGGCCCGCGCGAAGGCGCGGGTCTTTTCATGGGCCTCGTTGTGCCCAGTCGTTTGACTTGGGTGCTTTCCACCGCGTGTTCAGGGCGTGATCGACCTTGAGCAGGTCGAGGATCTTGCCCACGACGAAGTCCACGAGGTCGTCGATGGACGTTGGGCCGAGGTAGAAGCCGGGATTCGGCGAGCAGAGCGTCGCGCCGGCGAGGGCGAGGGTTTCCATGTTGCGGATGTCGATGAGGCTCAGGGGCATCTCGCGGTGGGCGATGATGAGCGGGCGGCGCTCTTTGAGCGTGACCATGGCGGCCCGGCAGAGGAGGTTGCTCCCGCTGCCCGTGGCGATCTGGCCGAGCGAGGTGGAGGAGCAGGGGACGACGACCATGCCGTCGTGGAGGAAACTTCCGGAGGCGATGACGGCTCCGACGTCCTTGTGGGGATGGATGAACAGCCTCTTCTCGGCGTCGAGTTTCGAGGACAATCGGGGGCAGAGTTGGGCGAGATCGAGTTCTCGGACGCCGGCCTCGTCGAAGAGGAGGCGGCGTCCGTAGTCGCTGACGACGAGGTGGACCTCGTGGGCGGGGCGCTCGAGGAGAAGTTCGAGGAGTCGGAGGGAATAGATTGCCCCGGAGGCGCCGGAGATACCGACGACAAAGCGGCGGGTTGATTGATCGGTGGATTGGGTGGAAGGACGGGTCATCTGGGTCGTGTTCGGCTGGCGCGGACGTGTGGATGCTCAGCGTAGTCGCGTGCGGGTTTCTTTTCGGCGGTGAGCGTTTGGGAAGTGGCGTGTGGACGGGGGTTCACGTACGCTACGTGCAACTCGGCGTTTTCATCGGGTGCCGTGCGGAGCGCGGGCCAAGATGGGTTCATGGTGGACGGGACGCTGGTGTTCATGGAGGTGCGGCACATGTGCTCGGCAGGGAAATGCGTGGTTGTGGGCGTGATGATGGCGGCGGGGCTTGGCGGGTGCATCGGGTACTCGAACGTGGCCGAGAAGACCAGCCAGACGCCGTTGCAGTCGCCGAACTATGCGTCCACGGATCCGAACGAGCCCGGCGTGGTCGAGATCATGACGGCATCGCTGCTCGAGGTGATCACGCGTCGGCCGGTCCCCGGGAACGCGGCGATCGTGAACCTTCCCGAGGGGATGCGGAAGGTGTACTACGAGCGGGTGGCGCAGACGTTGACGAAGTCGACGGGGGTGGAGTTCATGGCGATGTCGCCCGAGGTGGTCGATCGGGGTCTGCCCGTGTATAGCGTGGGCGAGGTGCTCGTGCGGTACAACCGGGCCGAGTGCGACGTGTTCGCGCCGACGACGGATGACTATGGGCAGCCTGGGGTCCAGCGGATCCGCGTGCATCTCGATGGTGGGCTGAATCCGTGGCGCGTGGTCCAGCCTCAGATCTATCTGGTGAACGCCTTCCCCGCGCCCGAGGCGCACTTCATTCCCGAGGTGGACAACCCGATGGAGTATCAGGATCTTCGCAAGCGTCAGAAGATGGCGAAGATCCCCCCGGCGTCGGCGCTCGAGCCGAAGTCGCCCCAGCCTGGGGCGATGGAGGAGACGGATCCGATGACGGCGGCGGAGGAGTTGCCGCCCGAGCAGCCGTGACGTGGTGACGATCCGTGGCTCGGCTGATACGGTTGGGGCATGAACGCACCCACGTGTGGCTCGTTATCGCGCGAGCGTGATCTGCTCGCGCTGCGGGGGATGGACGCCCACGAGATCCGGCGTCTTGTTCGGCTGGCGGCCAACCCCGAGGCGCTGCGCGAGGACGAGAATCCGCTCAAGGGGCGGATCGTCGCGAACCTGTTCTTCGAGGACTCGACGCGGACGCGGCTGTCGTTCTCGGTCGCGGCGCAACGCCTTGGGGCGCGCGTCGTGGACCTCGCGGGGCCCGGCTCGAGCGTGAGCAAGGGTGAGTCGCTGGTGGACACGGCCTTGACGGTCGAGGCGATGGGGGTCTCGTCGCTGGTCGTGCGCTGCAAGCAATCGGGGGGCGCGGAACTCATCTCTCGCGCGGTGGACGTTGGCGTCATCAACGCGGGGGATGGACGGCACGAGCACCCGACGCAAGGGTTGCTCGACATCCTGACGCTGGCGCACGCGACGGGGCGGCTCTCGACGCTGGAGTTCTCGGGACTGACGCTGGCGATCGTGGGGGACATCGAGTCGTCACGCGTGGCGCGGTCGAACATCGCGGGGATGGGGGCGCTGGGGGCGCGGGTGGTGTGTGTCGGGCCGGCGGGCATGGCGCCGGCGTCTCTGTCGACGCTGGGATGTGAGGTGTCGCCCGATCTTGATTCGATCCTGCCGGTGGCGGACGCGGTGATGATGCTGCGGATCCAGTTCGAGCGGCACGAGGACTCGGCGAGGGGCGCGGAGGGCGTGCCGATGAGGTCGTCGCTCGCGTCGATCCGGGACTATCGCGCGGGGTACGCGCTCACGCGGGAGCGGCACGCGGCGATGAAGCGTGGGGCGTTTGTGATGCACCCGGGGCCGATGAATCGGGGCGTGGAGATCGACGCGGAAGTGGCCGACGCGCCGAACTCACTGATCCTGACGCAGGTGGCGCGTGGCGTGGATGTGCGGATGGCGGTGCTGCTGGATCGGCTGAGGCCGGAGTTGACGCGCGGGTGATCGCCCGTCAGCACCCGGCGGCGAATCGTTCGAAGTAGAAGAGCAGGTCGTCGATGGTGACGGCGGAGTCGCCCTGGCCTGTGCCGCTGCCGTCGTCGAGGTCGGCGATGGTGTCACCGACCTGGAATCGATCGATGAAGTAGAGCAGGTCGTCGATGGTGACGGCGCCGTCGCAGGCGCCGGTCTGGGTGCCGTCGTCGAGGTCGGCCGGGCAGTAGAGAAGGTCGGCGCCGTATTGGCGGGTCTCGTCGCAGGGGTCCTTGATGGTGCACTCGTAGTGGCCGACGTCCATGAGGGCGACATTGGCGATGGAGAGCGTGGCGGCCTTGGCTCCGGTGATGGTGGAACCCGTGCCGGTCGGGCCGTCGACGAGGGGCTGGCCGTCCTTGGTCCACTGGTAGGAGAGGTAGGCGCCGGTGGCGTCAACGGCGAACTGGGCCTGGGATCCCTTGCAGGCCTGGACATCGTTGGGCGTGGACTCGATGGTGAGCGGCGGGCAGATGGCCTCGAACTGGCGCATCATCTCGTGGTCCTCGTGCTCGAGGATGTGGCAGTGGTACGGGAAGAGGCCCGCGTAGTCCTCGAAGCGGGCGATGACGCGGACGATCTCGAAGGGATCGACTCGAACGGTGTCCTTCCAGCCTCGCTCGTTCATGATGGGCGGGACGCGCGGTCCGGTGGGGACGATCTCGCCGGCCTGCATCTGGAAGGGCTGGCGATCGAGGATCTGGAAGGCGACGAGGTGCATGTGCATGGGGTGGGACATGCCCGAGCGGTTGATCCAGGTCCAGATCTCGGTGGTGCCCAGGACGGGGCGTTCGACGATGTCGTCCCACATGAGGCCGTTGATCGTCCAGATGGATTGGGTGACGTTGTCGCAGGCGCCAATGGTGACGGGGGTTTTGCGGAGGAGGAAGTCTCGGGTGACGGCGGCCTCGGCCTCGGGGATGGCGGGGACATCGACGAGGGTGGCGGGGAGCGGATCGGTGTCGCCGGTGGCGGCGCCCACGATGAACTTCATGACGTTGGGGACCACGCCGACGCCCGCTGAGCCTGGGAAAGGAGCGGGGGCGCTGTTCTGAAGGATGATCTCGGTGCCGGGGGCGTAGGAGGCGAAATCGACGACGATGTCGGCGCGTTCGCCGGGGGAGATGGTGAGGGTGTTGATCGCGACGGGGGCCGGGAGGAGGCCCATGTCGGTTCCGATCTGCCAGAAGGTGGCGTTGTCGGAAAGGGCGAGGGTGAGCGTGCGTGAGTTGCAGCCGTTGAGCAGGCGGAAGCGGTATTTACCGCGTTTCACGGTGTGGTATGGCCAGACTTTGCCGTTGACGAGAATGAAGTCGCCGAAGAAGTTCTCCTGGTGGACGGCGGGGTATTTGAAGGATCCATCTGGGTTGAAGGCGCGATCCTGGATGGCGAGGGCGATCTCGTTCTCGCCCCGCGGGATGTTGAGGGCGTCCTCGGCATCGTCGCGGATGAGGTAGAACCCGGCGAGTCCCATGTAGACGTTGAGTCGGGTGATGCCCAGGCCATGGTCGTGGTACCAGAGGGTGGCGGCGGGCTGGTTGTTGGGATAGGTGTAGAGGGGCGCGGATTGCCCGGGTGGATACGCGAAGTCGGGCATGCCGTCGCTGTCGGCGCGGAGGTGCCCGCCGTGCAGGTGGACGGTGGTGAGGGGCGCGCTGCCGTTCAAGTCCGGGCCATGGAGGCACTCGTCGACGGCGAGGGCGTGGGTGGTCAGGAGATTGCCCGAGGCATCGCGGAGGTCGTTGGTCCAGAGGACGGTGACGGGCTCGTTTCGGCGGGCCTCGAAGGTCGGTCCGGGGAACATCCCGTCGTATCCCCAGACGGTGGTCATGGGGAGATCGCGATGGAGTCGCTGCTGCGTCTGGCGCATGTCGATCTCATAGTGGGCGGCATGGCCGGGCTGGCCTGTCACGGGTTGGGCGACGGCGGGCAGCGGGAGCGCATCGACGAAGGGCTGGAGGACGATGGGGCAGGTGGTGCCGGCGCAGGTGGTCGCGTCGCCCTGGTAGGCTCCGCCTTGGGTGGCGCAGTTAGCGGCCGTGGTCTCGACGCAGTATCCCGTGGGAAGGCAGCAGGCGCCTGTCTGGGCGCGGGCGGAGGTCGCGAGGACGACGCAGGAGATCGGGACGACGATCGACCAGAGGCGCGAGGCGCCGAGACTCGAACAAAATCCGTTCATTTCTTCTCCAGCCACTAGAGTGCCGAGTAGAAGTCGGCTCGAATTGACGCGCGATTCATGCGCACTGTTCGCCGAGTGGTGAGTATCGGATCCAATAAAGGACTTTGCGATCCTTTACTGGACCGTTGGCGTGAATTTAGCTTGATTTTCGGGGTTATCCCGGCACGCCGATGTCCTCGGCCCAGAGGTCGGGCCTGGCGGCGATGAACTCACGCATGAGTTGGATGCAGCGGGGGTCGTTCATGAGAATAACCTCGGCGCCCTCGGCCTTGAGCCAGTCTTCCCGGCCGAGGAATGTCTCGTGCTCGCCGATGACAACGCGGGGGATTCGGAAGAGGACCGAGGTGCCCGAGCACATGGCGCAGGGAGAGAGCGTGGAGACGAGGGTGAGGGTGTGCCAATCGCGGCGTCGGCCGGCGGCGCGGATACAGGCGGTCTCGGCATGGGCCGTGGTGTCGCCCTCTTGGACGCGGAGGTTGTGCCCGCGGGCGACGATGGTGCCGGCGGGGTCCATGAGGACCGAGCCGATGGGGATGCCGCCCTCGCGGAGGGATTTCTCGGCCTGCTCGATGGCAGCGTCGAGGGCGAGGCGGTCGAGCGTCGCCTGGTTGGGAGGAGTCATGCGGGCAGCGTAGACGCAACGCCGCCCCTGGAACCCCGTACGGTGATGGTGCTGACGGAGGCGGGCGTTCGTGGGGCGTGACTCGACGTCAGAGTGATGATCCGAGAGAGGTGGCACCAATGAAGACGACATGGCGTGGCACCAACTTGCTGGTCTTGTCGGGCCTGCCTCATGGCGTGGGCTGGCCGATCTTCGCGGTCGTGCTCGCGCTTGGGCTGCCCACGTTTTTCTGGTTTCTTGAGGGACGGACTCTGATGAAGCCCGGATTCCACTTCCAGTGGATCCCGGCGGGCGTGATCGTGCTGCTGTGCATGGCGTTTCTGATCGACGGCGTGAAGTCACTGCTTGATCGAGAGCGGCTGACGCTCGACACGGCGACCGGGAAGGGCGTGTTCGAAACGTGGAACATCCTGGGCGGGAAGCGAAAGCGCCACGAGTTCGATCTCTCACGCGTGGTGGAGGTGCGGATTGATGTCCGGACCGAGGCCACGCCCGGCGGCTGGAGGCGGGGGGGGCGGTCGATGCGCGTCTTTGAGGCGACAATTAAGCCGGGGAAGAAGATCGTGCTCGACACGACGTCGAACGGGCGAGACGAGCGTGTGCGGCGTGTGGCGAAAGACGTGGCGGAGTTTCTGGGGGTGCCGCTGCGGACGACGGATCGTTCGGGGACGCGGGAGGTGGACACGGAGTTGGTGGAAGACGCCTTTGACGCAATGCGTGATTGAGAAAAGGTTTAGGCATTGGGTAACGGCACGATTTCAACACACTGAACATGTGTGGGGTCGAATTTTTCGTTTTTGGTGTTTTTGTTGAAATTGAATCGTCTCCTTCCAACTTATGGTTGAATCTTGCTGACGGCTGATTTCCACCCAGGATTTCCGGGCGGGCTGGTTTCCACAACATTTATCGAGTCGCTCGCGGCGTTGGTTCTCGGACCATCGAGGGTCTTGCCTTTGTCCCTCACCCGCTCCCGCCGAACCTGGATTGGACGGGGACGATCGGTCGCTTGTATCCCGTGCTCGATGGTGCCAAGTCGGCGCTGCTTCGCTTGGAAGGATCGATCGCGTCTCTCCCTTCGAGCACGATCTTGCTCCGGGGCATGTTGAGGCGTGAGGCACAAGTCTCATCGAAGATTGAGAACACCTTCTCATCGCTCGAAGACATGGCCATCGCCGAGTCGGATGAAACGCGGGTGGACAAGGAGTCAGTGGATGTTGCGAGGAACAAGCGTGCGATCGAGCATGGCATCTCGTCCAAACTCCCGATGTCGCTCCGGCTTGTGCGCGAGATGCACCGGCATCTGATCGTGGACCCGCGGCACACGCCTGGAGTTTTTCGGGCGTCACAGGTGTGCATTGGCGACGAGCATCGCGGGTTTGCCCACGCTCGTTTCGTGCCGCCACCTGCCGGAGAGATTGACCGCTGCATGAACGACTGGGAGCGATTCTGCAATCCATCCTCAGAAGACGTTGGCGCCCTTCCAGACCTGGTTCGGCTGGCGCTCGCGCATTATCAGTTCGAGACGATTCACCCATTCAGTGACGGAACTGGCCGGCTTGGACGCGCGCTGGTAAACGTCCACGCGCTCAAGAGCGGGCTTGTTCGTGCGCCCGTGTGCAACCTGAGCGAGTGGGTCTACTCGCGCCGGCAAGAGTACTACGACCACCTGCTGCGCGTGAGCACACATGGGGCGTGGAAGGAGTGGATTCAGTTCTTCTGCTCGGCGCTTCGGGAGCAAGCCGGACTGGACTTTGCTCGCGCGGAGAGGTTGCAGACTCTGAACGAGCGGTACACGAGTGCGATCATGGCCAAGCGACGGAGCATCCTGCTCAAGAAACTGATTGACTTTGTGTTCGAGAATCCAGCGATCACGGTCACGATTGCCGCCAAGTCGCTCGGGGTTTCGTACACGGCCGCGCAACGCCACGTAGCTACGCTCGTGAAGCATCGCGTGCTCAAGCCTCTGGACAGAGACAAGTATGACAAGTTCTACATCGCCGAGGGTGTGCTCCATGCGATCCGCGGCAAGGGCGAGGACTGACGCTCACGTGAGTTTCATGGCTCGCAGGATCGCGTCGCCCATGTCGGCGGGGCTTTGGGCGACGGTGACGCCGGCGGCCTGGAGGGCCTTGATCTTGGCGTCGGCGGTGTCGTCGGCGCCGCCGATGATCGCCCCGGCGTGGCCCATGCGTCTGCCTGGGGGGGCGGTCTTGCCGGCGATGAAGGCGGCGACGGGTTTCTTCACGTTCGCTTTGATGTAGTTGGCGGCGTCGATCTCGTCGCTGCCGCCGATCTCGCCGATCATGAGGATGGCGTGGGTGTCGGGGTCGTTCTCGAAGAGGCGGATGGAGTCGATGTGGTTGAGGCCGCGGACGGGGTCGCCGCCGATGCCGATGCAGGTGGACTGGGCGAGGCCGCGCTGGCTGGTCTGCCAGACGGCCTCATAGGTGAGGGTGCCGGAGCGGCTGACGATGCCGATCGCCTTGGCGAGTTTGGCCTGGCTGATGTGGGTGTGGATGTAGCCGGGCATGATGCCGATTTTGCAGCCGGCGTTGGTATAGGGGTCGCTCCCGCTAGTGCCGCTCCCGGTCTTGGGGCCTGGGGTGATGACGCCGGGGCAGTTGGGCCCGATGAGGAAGACCTTGGAGGATGGCGGGAAGCCGCCGTCGCCGCGGCCGCCGTTCATCTCGTCGATCATGGCGCGGACGCGGATCATGTCCTGGACGGGGATGCCCTCGGTGATGGCGCAGATAATCTTGATGCCGGCGCTGGCGGCCTCGAGAATGGCGTCGGCGGCGAGGCCCGGGGGGACGAAGATCATGGTGGCGTCGGCGCCGGTCTCTTTGACGGCCTTCTCGACGGTGTCGTAGATGGGGAGGCCGTTGTCGTCCTTCGTGCCGCCCTTGCCCGGGGTGACGCCGCCGACCATTTTCGTGCCGTAGTTGAAGCAGCCCTTGGTGTGGCTGGCGCCGAAGGAGCCGGTGATTCCCTGACAGATGACGCGTGTGTTGGCGTGGACGAGGACTGGCATGGTTGCAGGGTAGGTTGGGCATTCGACATTGGGCATCCGGCATTCGGGGATGTTGGGGCGATCGCGCGGGTTGGCGTGATTCGTACGATGGCGTATGGACGAGGATGGGACTCCAACTCGGGCGGGCGATTCCTGGCGGCATGGCCGCGTCATCGGATCCACGCTCATCGTCGGGATGGAGATCCACGTCGAACTCGCGACGGCGACGAAAATGTTCTCGTGGGCACGGAGCCCGGTGCTGGCGGGAGGGGTCGAGCCGAACGCGCTCCTTGATCCGACGGTGCTGGGGTTGCCCGGCTCGCTCCCGACGATCAATCGGCGGGCGGTGGAGTTGGCGATCCGCGTGGGGCTGGCGTTGCGCTGCTCGATTGCGCGCGTGACGAAGTGGGACCGCAAGTCGTACTTCTACCCGGATCTGCCCAAGGGGTACCAGATCAGCCAGCACGACCTGCCATTGTGCTTTGATGGGATGGCGGAGGTGCCGGGAGTTGATGAGCATGGCGTGCCCGTGTTGGTCGGTGGGGCGCACGGAGCCACACGGCAGATTCGCATCGTTCGGGCGCATCTCGAGGAAGACGCGGGGAAGTTGCTGCACGAGGCGCCGGGGGGCGTGGCGATCGACCACTCGATCGTGGACCTGAATCGCGCGGGAACGCCGCTGCTGGAGATCGTGACCGCGCCGGATTTTCGGTCGGCGTCGGAGGTCGTGGCGTTCGCGCGGGTGCTGCGGCTGACGTGCCTGCACCTCGGGGTGAGCCCCTGCGTGATGCAGGAGGGGCAGATCCGGTTTGAGCCGAACATCAACCTGGAGTTGCGGCTGGAGTCGGGCGCTCTGGTGCGCACACCGATTGTCGAGGTGAAGAATCTCAACTCGTTCAAGTCGCTGGAGGGAGCGATCGAGCACGAGGCTCGTGCGCAGGAGGAACGCTGGCGCGAAACGGGGCGCGAGCACGCGCTGGGTGCAAAGACGACACGCGGTTGGGATGACGCGCGAGGCGTGACGGTCCTGCAGCGCGAGAAGGAGGACGCGCACGACTATCGGTATTTCCCCGATCCGGATCTGCTGCTGGTGAGGGTGACCGACGAGATGATCGACGGGGCGCGAGCGGAGGCCTCGGTGTTGCCCCTGGCGAGGTTCCGGTCGCTTGTAGAGGAGGCGGGCGTGCCCGGTCGTGAGGCATGGGCGCTGGTCGAGGATGTCGACGCGAGTGTGCTGCAGGCCGGGATTGCCGCCCGGCTCGCCGAGCGGGGTGTGGCGTCGTCGCGGGCCGGGCGTGTGGCGGCGAACCTGGTCTTGCAGCAGGGGATGCGCGCGGCGAACGCGCGCGGCGTCGGCGTGGGCTCACTCGGGCTTGACGCGACGAGGGTCGCGGCGTTGGGCATGCTGCGCGAATCCGGCACGATCAGCAATCAATCGCTCGACGCGCTCTTTGAGGCGCTGGTGGAGACGCCAACGCTCGACGTCGAGGACGAGGCACGGTCGAGGGGGATGCTCGTGGTGCGCGACGAGGGGACGCTCCTGGCGTGGGTGGATCAGGCGATTGCCGCCCAACCCGCGGCGGCGGGGGATGTTCGAGCAGGAAAGACCCAGGCGATCGGGCGGCTCGTGGGCGAGGTGATGAGGGTCTCTTTGGGGAAGGCCGACGCGAAGAGTGTGCGCGAGGCGATCCTGTCGCGGCTTGGTGCGAGTTGATCGTTTGCCGGGTCTCTCGAGCGAACGGAGGCAGAAGAAAGCAGACACAGGCGGGACGCCCTTGCCACGAGATTGGGGAGGCTTGGTGGCGCGGAGGCGTGTATCCTCGCTGCATGTCCCTGCCCGAACCATACGACACGCCGGCGCGCCGCCTCGAGACCGACACCGACGACGGCATGCTCGTCATCATCAGCGGGCCGAGCGGGGTGGGGAAGACGACGATCACGCGGGGCGTGGAGCGGACGATCGCCGGCGCGGTCTTCTCGGTCTCGTGGACGACGCGTGACAAAACGGGCGTGGATGTCGAGGGGGTCGATTACCACTTTGTCAGCGACGAGCAGTTCGAGGAGATGCTGGGGCGGGATGGTTTCCTCGAGACGGCCGGGGTCTATGGGCGTCGCTATGGCACGCCGAAGGAATGGGTGCGCACGCAACTCGCGCGGGGGCGACTGGTGATCCTGGAGATCGACGTGGTCGGCGCGGAGAAGGTGAAGGGACAGATCCCCGAGGCGTTCGCGATCTTCGTCCTGCCACCGGATGAGGAGACGCTGCTCTCCCGCTTGCGCTCGCGCAAACGCGAGGATGACGCGCAGATCCAGAAGCGGTTCGCGCGGGCGAAGGAAGAGATCGCGCACGCGCGGCGGTCGGGGGTGTACAACCACTTCCTGGTGAACCGGGATCTGAACGCCTCGCTGGACGAGGCGGTTCGGCTGATTGAGAATGAGCGTGGTCGGCGGCGGGAGTTGCGGCGGAAGGCGTGATTGTCAGATGAAGAAGACACAGGTGGGACGCCTGTGCCACGAGAAGCGGAAGAAAGAGAAGGGGCCGGTGAGCCGCCTGCCCCGCGAGTTTGAGTCGGTTCCGGGCGACGAGATCACATCGCGGAGTACATGAACTCCTCGCGGATGATCTTGCCGTTCTTCACGGTGTAGACGCCGACCTCGTCGAACATCGTGCGTGTGCCGGTGTCGACCTGCTCGACGTCCATCTTGAATCGGACGGCAAACCCCGACGAGCCGACGAAGGGGCCTTCGGCGCTGGCGCCGTGGATCTTGTTCTGGGCCATCCATCCGGCGTTCTTGGCGTCAACGGCGGGCTTGCCGCGCCAGCCCATGCCGACACCAAGGCCCTCGATGGACTCGATCTTGGGGGACCAGAACATCTTCTCGATCTCGTTGAACTGTCCTGTGTTGAACATCGAGACGAGTTTGGTGCCGATGTCCATGGGCGTGGCGCCCGAGCCGGTGGTGACGCGGAAGGAGCCCTTGCCACCCGGGCCGGCGGGGGACGGCTTCTTTGCGGTCGCTTTGGATGACGTCTTGGTGCTCTTCTTGGCTGCTTTCTTGGTGGTCTTCTTGGCCATGGTGGTGCTCCTTTGGGCTGGCGCACTGTACCCCGTCGAGGCCTCCGGTCGCCTAACGAAAACGCCCCGGGATTGCTCCCGGGGCGTGCGTGGTGCGTGGATTCGCGCGATCTTGACGGTTCAGCCGACCTTGTCGACGCCGCCCGACGAGGCGAGGGCGTTCTGCCCGATCTCGCGGATGGAGTGGGTGTAGTTCTGGCGGAGGACGGCGAGTTTCTGGGCGAACTCGAGGTAGTTCGTCGAGCCGCTGGATCCGAACTCGTCCTGGAGTTTGGAGAGGGCGTCGCGGAAGGCGCTCTGGAGGTTCTCGACCTTGGACTTCACCTCGTCGCCGCCGCCGAGTTGTTCGATGAGGTCCTGTCCCTGGTTGTCGATGGCGGCAAGGGAGATCTCGGTGTCGCGCTTGGCGCGGGTGGCGGGGGAGTTCTGGTCGCCGGCGACGGTCTCGGGCGCCTGAGTGGTGGTCGGCGCGGGGGCCGACGCCGTCGCGGTGGGGAGGCTGTCGCCGATCTCGCGGATGGAACGCGAGTAGTTCTGGCGGAGGACCGCGAGGCGCTGGGCGAACTCGAGGTAGTTGGTGGAGCCCGAGGAGGTGAACTCTTCCTTGAGTTTCGAGAGCGAGTCGACAAAGACGTTCTGGAGGTCTTCGACCTTGGCCTTGATGTCCTCGCTGCCGGATTGCTCAACGAGCGTGTTGGCCTGGTTGCGGATCGCCTGGAGCGAGAGTTGCTCGTCGCGGGCGGCCCGGAAGGCTGGCGTCGGCTCGGCCTGGGCCGCGGGCGCGGGAGCCGGCGCGGGGGCCGATGTCTTCGTGCTGGTCGCGGGCCTCGATGAGCCGGTCACGCCGAAGGCCTCGCCGATTTCTCGGACCGACTGGGTGTAGTTCTGGCGGAGGACGGCGAGTTTCTGGGCAAACTCGAGATAGTTCGTGGAGCCCGAGGACGTGAACTCGTCGCGAAGGCTCGAGAGCGAGTCGGTGAAGTTCTTCTGGAGTTCCTCGACCTTGGCCCTGGCGTCGGGGTTGTTGGTCTGGCGGAGGAGGGCGTTGCCCTCGCGCTTGATGGCGCGGAGCGAGAGGGTCACGTCGCGGTTGGCCCGGAACGCCGCGGGCGAGGCCACCTGTTCGGACTGCGGTCCAACCTCGGCATGGCGGTGATGCTGGCGGCGTTGGATGGCGTGGTACCCATGGCTGTGGCTGCTGTCGCTGATCTTCATGGCGTGTACTCCGTTCTGAAAGGCGGCATCGTGCCTCTGGTGATCTCGGGCGTCCTGGGGAGCGACTTCAGACGTTCTCGAACACCTTCGAACCGCAAGGGGCGTGCCGGGGATCAACCCCCACGTTCGTGTGTGTGGCGTGCGCACCAGGGGCGTGCCGCGGCCTATACGCGCGGCTCTTGCGCGTTCCTGGGTGGTGAGACGCGTGCTTTCGCGGGGTGTTGTGTTATCGGATCGTGAGCGAGGGCCCGGGCTGGCTCACCGTCGTGAGCGCGACCTGGTTCTCGACCTGGGTGACGACGTTCTCGAGCGCGGTCTTCAGGCGCTTGCCGGCGTCGTCCTTCCCCTCGAAGTTGGCGGTGGGGTCGCCCTTGTCGGAGTTGGCGCGGAGTGCCATGGTGATGGGGATGCTGCCGAGGAAGGGGAGTCCGAGTCGCTGGGCCATGTGCTCGGCGCCGCCACGCCCGAAGATGTCGTAGACCTTGCCATCGTCGCCGACGAAGAACGACATGTTCTCAACGACGCCCAGGACGTGGACGTTGAGTTGCTGGAACATCTTCGCGGCCCTGGCGGCATCGTCCTGGGCGACCTTCTGCGGCGTGCAGACGACGATGGCGCCGGTGAGTTTCAACTGCTGCGCCATCGTGAGCGCGACGTCGCCCGTCCCCGGCGGGAGATCGATGATGAGGTAGTCGAGTTCGCCCCACTGGGTCTGCTCGGAGAGTTGCTTGAAGGCGCCGTGGGCCATGGGCCCGCGCCAGATGAGCGGCTTGTCGGCGTCGACGAGCTTGCCGATGGTCATGCACTTGATGCCATGGACGAGGAAGGGCTGGAGCATCCCCTCGCGCGCCATCGCTTCGAGGGAGTCGAGGGCGAGCATCGTGGGCATGCTCGGCCCATAGATATCGCCATCGAGGAGGCCCACGCTGTGCCCGCGCCGCGCGAGCCCGACGGCGAGATTGAGCGCGACCATGGATTTGCCTACGCCGCCCTTGCCGGCGCCGACGGCGATGATCCGCGAGATGCCGGAGATGCTGCTCGGCCCCGTGCTCGTGGTCTGGGGGCGCAGGCCCGGGATCGGCGTGTGTCCCACGCTCGAGTGTGGTTGGGTCGGTGTGGAGCTCGGCGAGGAGGACTGCATGGGCGAGCCGAAGCGTCGCTTGGCGCGGACGCTTCCCGACTTGTCGACGAACTCGATGGTGAGCGAGGCGAGGCCGCCGCCCGATCCGGCCCCCTGTCCACCGCCCCTCTCTCTCGCGGCGGCGTCGAGGACGCGGCGTGTGTCGGACGCGATTCGATCCAGGTCGGCGTCGCTCGGCGTGCCGGCGGGCTCGAGTTTCACGAGCACGTGCCCCTCGCTCGACGTGGACCAGATGAACTGGCCGGCGGCCACCACGTCCTTACCGGACGGGAACGCCCCGACACCGCGCATCGCCTCGGCTATCTGCTCCCGGCTCAAACCCATTCGCGTCGCTCCCCTGACCTTCTTTGCCACATATTCCGCGTCAACTCTCGCGTTGAACGCAACGATAGTGCGCGTGAGGTGCAATGCGTGGCGTGGGGCGTCGTTTCACCGGCAACGCCGCGGGCTTCGGGGGTTCGACGCCGCGGGATGGACGATACTCGCCGTGAATCGCACGGTTTTTCTGGAGGTATGGATCATGATTGCTCGCACACTGACGCTTGTTCTGGCCGCGGGATTGCTCACTGGTGTTTCGTTCGCCGAGCCGCCCGCCAAGACCGATCCGCTCGCGGGCCCGAAGGTGACGGACCACTCCGTTCCGGGCGAGACCCGGACGCTGGGCACCTCGGAGATGAAAGCCCGCGTCCGCGCGATCCCCCACATGGCCTTCATGCGCGTGATCCACTCGCTGCGAGGCGAGGAGGCCGGCGATCTCCGACTCACGAGCGAGCAGTCGGCGTCGATCGAGGCGATCACGGCCGATCTGCGCACACAGTTCCAGGCCTTCCGCACCGAGCACGAGGACGAGATCCGCACACTTCTCGACGAGATGCCTCCCGAGGCGCGGGGTCGCGTGCTGCAGCGGCTGGGGCAGGAGTTCGATCTTCGTGGCGAGCGCGGTCCGGGCGCCAAAGACGGCGCTCGTCGCGGTGGGGCGAAGGATGGCCAAGGCCCCGGCCCTCGCGGCCCGCGTGGGGCTCGTGGCGATCGGCCCATGCCGCCCGGGGGTGACGAGATGATGGCGCCGCCTCGGGACGGCGCGCCGGGAGAAAAAGGCGGCCCGCGCGGCGCCGACCCCGAGAAGGCCAAGGAGATGCGCGACAAGGTGCAGGCGCTGATCGAGAAGGCGCCCGACACGCGCGAGACGCACGCGAAGATCTTCGCCGTGCTCACCGAGGCCCAGCGCGAGCACGTCTCGCAGAAACTCGAGGAGGTTCGCCAGCGCTTGGAGGGTGAGACCGACAAGCGCATCGGCGCGGAGCGCGCCAAGCGTGAGGGTGACCAGTTCGACAAGGGGCGCGAGGCCGTGCGCGAGGCGCTCTCGAAACTCTCGCCCGAGGAACGACGCGCGATCATGGAGAAGATGCGCGACATGTCACCCGAGGAACGACGCGAGTTCATCCAGCAGAAACTGGGCGAACTGAAATCGACGAAGTGATCCCCGCGACTTCCGCGTGACCCACACACGGTGACAACCCCTTGGGTCCATCCCGAGGGATTGTTGTTTGGGTTAAGTTTGCATATTAAGATCAGAAAAAACCTGGTGAATGGCAAGTTGGGAAAACATGAAGCCCGATATTTCGTATACTGACGTTGATCTCTCTCTCCTCCAGCGGGGCGCTGTTAACGATGGCGCCCTGCTTGATTTTTGGATCCGGGTGTTACTCACGCCTGATTTTCGGTGGGCGTCAGCCTGACTAGACACCAACGATTCCGCGTGTCCATGAGCACAACCGACAAGTCGGGATCAATTCTGGTAACGGGTGCGGCAGGGTTCATCGGGTCGCATGTCACCGAGGCCCTGCTCAAGGCCGGGCATCGTGTGATCGGGCTTGACAACTTTGACGCGTTCTATCCGCGCGAGGCCAAAGCCCGGAACCTGGCCGAGGCGACGAGCGCCCATGCCGGGCGGTTCGAGTTGGTCGAGGGCGACATCACCGACGTGCGCGCGATGGGCGACCTCTTCACAAAGACGCGCCCCGCGGGCGTGATCCATCTCGCCGCAAAGGCCGGCGTGCGACCGAGTCTGGTGGACCCTGCTGGGTACATGCACACCAATGCCGTGGGCACGGCGTCGATCCTGCAGGCGGCGAGCGGCGCGGGGTGCTCGCGGGTCGTCGTGGCCTCGTCGAGTTCGGTCTATGGAAACGCGCCGAGCGTGCCGTTCCATGAGGATCTCGACGTGTCGCGCCCGATCAGCCCGTACGCGGCGTCGAAGCGCGCGACCGAGATCGCCGCGTGGACGCACCACCACCTGACGGGCCTCCCCATCTCGTGCCTGCGGTTCTTCACGGTCTATGGGCCACGCCAGCGCCCGGACCTCGCGATCAGCCAGTTCCTCCGGCGGATCAGCGCGGGCGAGACGATCCGCATGTTCGGCGACGGCACGACGTCGCGCGATTACACCTTCATTGGCGACATCGTCCGCGGGATTCTCTCGGCCTACGAACGCACGCCCGAGCATGGCTCTCGCGTGTGGAACCTGGGGAACAGCCATCCCGTCTCGCTGAGGGAGATGATCTCGACGATCGAACGCGTGGTGGGGAAGCAGGCGTCGATCGTGCGCGAGGAGATGCAGCCCGGGGATGTGGAGCGGACGTATGCCGACGTCTCGCGGAGCGGGCGGGAACTGGGGTTTGTGCCGAGCACGGCGTTCGAGGATGGCGTGCGGGCGCAGTGGGAGTGGCTGAGGCGGTTGTGACGCGAGCCTGGGAATGCGTATTGAAAGCAAAACGCCCGTTGAAATCGGGCGCCATGTGCGGAAAATGGATTTGATCGTGGAGCGTGCCGGGCGGGCCGACGCGTTACCAGTTGAGGTCTCTGGCGGCCTCGTCGATGGCGGCCTCGACCTTGTCGGGGGACTCGTAGGTGCCGGACTTGATCTTCGCCTTGACGGCGTCCACCAGGTCCTGTCGGATCTCGGGGAGTTTCCGGAGGACGGCCATGAAGTAGCCGACGTCGGAGACCTCGACCTGGTCCTCGGTGATCCGCCCGACGACCTCGGCGTTTCGACCGACATCGCGACGGCGTGAGACCGACTCTGCCCTGCGGGTGCGGTCAATGTTGGAGAGGCCCATGGGAGTGAGTTCGGACATTGAATCTCCTGCAACAGAACCGGCGTTTGGATGCCGGATTTGGCCGAGCGAGCCGGGCGAGGGACGGTTCCCACAGGATCGACGGTGCTGACCCCGATCGAGTCCTTCATGAGAGCCGACCCTTGCCGGCGGCGTAGTGTGTATCGGAGCCTGCGCGCGAGCGGCTCCAAAATCGGGCGTGCGAGAAATATGTACCCTAACAGATTGTCAGGACGCGATTTGCGCGTATAACGACGTGAGGACTCGAAGCCATTTCTTTTGGATGAGTGGGGTGTCCGACGCCATGGGAGTGGCATGCCGATTGTTCCTGTTTGTTTTGTGTGTGTTTGGTATTGTGTCGTGCCAATCCAGGCCGCCCGTAGAGACGGTTGAGGCGGACCCGGACGCGTCGAAGCCGTTGACCGCGTTCATTCGGGCGATGCCGGGCGATGTGGCGGTAGCGACGGGCGAGACGCAGGGCGTGGACCTCATACGGGGCGTCGGCGAGAGTGTGGCAAGTGGCGAGTCGCCGGTTGCCAGCCCCGTGCGCGGGTGGTCGATCGTGCTGGTGGTGGTGCGCGAGGGGCACGAGGCGGCCGAGGACCTCGCCCGGCGGTATCGCCAGGTGGCGGGCCTTGAGGACGCCGTGGTGCAGGATCGAATTGGCGCGAGCCTGGTGACGGTGGGGGACTTTTCCAGCGCCGAGTCGCGCGAGGCGGTCGAGCGGCTCAAGAGTGTCAAGTCGCTGGGCGTGGGTGGCGATCGCCCGTTCGCGTCGGCGATGCTCTTTCCGCCTCCCGAGGGCGTGGTCGCGGGGGCAAAGGCCGATCGGAACCTGTCGAACGTGCGGAAGGCGATGCGCGATCCGTCGGCGTCGGCGTTCACGCTGCAGATCGCGGTCTACAAGCGGCCCGACGGCGGCGCGCCCAACGAGCAGGAGCGTGACGAGTTCGTGGCGGCGGCGGAGAAGGCCGCGGACGAGCTCCGCGCCAAGGGCGAGGAGGCGTTTTACTACCACGGACCGACCGAGAGCAGCGTGACGATCGGGCTCTTTTCCGAGGGCGATCTCCCCAAGTCGAGCGAGGGGCGGGCGGAGTCGGAGGCGCTGCGCCGGGCGAAGGAGGCGCACCCGTACCTGCTCATGAACGGCGCGGGGATGCGCGTGCGCGTGAAGGGCAGCGACGCGTGGGTGATGCAGCCGTCGATCCTGGTGTCGGTGCCGAAGTGAGCCACCGGGTCAGGGGCGGGTGTTGACCAGGTCGGCGCGGTCGCCGGCGCGGATGGCTCTCAGGAGGAGTTGGCGATCGGCATCGTCGGCGGCGCCGCTGCGATTGATGTCCACCGGGTTCTGCGTCCAGGCGTGGAGGTCGTTGATGTCCACGTCGAGATCGAGGTTGAGGTCCTCGCTGGTGCGGTGGAGGCGCGCGAGGGGATCGCCCACGACGATGTGCATCCAGCTCAGGACGGGGATGGAGGACCAGGCGGCCTCGGCCCAAGAGAGTTCGCCGTTGACGAAGTTCTGGACGAGCACGGTGTTGTCGGCGACGGTTGCGGCGAGTGGCTCCCAGACGTGGGCGATGGCGAACGTGCCTCCCGCGGCGAGGAAGTCCGAGGCTTGCTGCTGGGGGACGCTGGGGTTGCCCCCGAGCCCGCCGAAATCCCGTCCGTTGTAAGACTCGATGGTGTTGAAGATGGCGCCGTCGCTGTAGGTGAAGGATGTGGCGTAGACGGTTCCGGAGGAGCCTCCCGCGAGGAGCGTGGGCACGCCGTTGTGGTTGGAGCCATAGGACGCGAGGAGCAGGACGGGGGCGGTGACGAGGCGGCCCTGGCCCGGGGTGAAGGAGAGGAGCGGGCCGACGAAGAAGTTGGATGCTCCCGCGGCGAGGTCGAGTGTGACGCCGGCGGTGGGGTTGGCGAGGACCGTGTTGGAGGCGGGGAAGCGGCCGTCGCTGATGATCGCGTTGGCGGCGGTGGTGTAGTCCTCGCCGTTGTCGAGGAGGGCGAAGGGCGCGGGGAGGTTGTCGAGGTTGGCGGGGTCCTTGTCGAAGAGGAGCGCGACCTGGTCGACATCGACGACGAGGAACCGGGCGCGATCGATGAGGCTCGTCGCGTCGGCGAGCGTCTTGGCATCGAGCCGGCAGACGAGATACATGTCGCCGGGCGTGGTGCGGAGGGCGACGGTTCCCGAGGTGGTCCCCTGCCAGAGGGGGCCCGGCGTGTTGCCGACGGTGAACGTCTTGGCGGACTGGATGTTCGTGGTGGACCAGGTCGCGATCGGGAGGCGTGATCTCCAGTAGGGGTTGAGGATCATGCCGTCGGCCTTGCTGTCGCTGGAGCCGCCCGCCTCGCCGGTGGTGAGGCTCTGCCACAGGAGCGTGAGTTCGCTGTCGACCGAGGCGCAGGTCGCGTCGCTGAGATTGATCTCGGTGACGAAGTTGGCTGGGTTGTCGCCGACATTGGCGTTGTCGGTGTCCTGGATGCGGTGGGGGAGGCCTTTGGTGAGGACGAGGCAGCGGATGTCGAAGACGAGCCCCTGATCGGCAAGGAACTGGCGGATGGGGTCGCGGAGGCGCGCGATGAAGTCGGGGTAGGAGATGTTGCCGGGGGCGGTGACGAGGGCGCCAGTGGACGCGAGGTCGCAGACGCGCACACCCGGGCGCGTGCCGGGAAGGCTGCCGACGCCGCCGGGGATCTTGAGCGAGCCGGCGTAGTGCTCGGCGACGGCGAGCGAGTCGGCGATCCGCGAGTCATAGATGACCAGCGTCTGGCCCTCGTTCAGTGTCTCCTGCGCGCGCGCGACAGACGAGGCCGCGGCGACGGCAAGAATCGCTGCGGCGAGTCGGGCGGGACAGAGATGCTTTGATCCCGGGGGCATGGGTCCACACAATAATCGTTGGCCGAGGGCGTCGGCTTTGTTCCTTGTTCTGTTGATGCCAATGTACACCAAAGTGGCGTCTTTGCAAGGGCGTTCTCGGACTCTTCGCGCACAGAATGGATCCATGCACCAACCGTTCACACAACCGGATCCGAACGACGCCGAGGCGTGCCTCGTTCGGGTGAAGGTGGTCCCTGGAAGCCGAGCAACGGCGATTGTGGGGCGAATGGGTGACCGGTTGAAGGTGAAGGTTGCGGCGCCGCCGGAGGGCGGGCGGGCGAATGCGGCCGTGTGTGAGCTCGTCGCGAAGGTGCTTGGCGTGCGGGCGGCGCGGGTTGAGGTGGTGCAGGGCACGACCGCGCCCGAGAAGGTGCTGCGCGTACGCGGCATGAGCGCGCCCGAGGTCGGCTCGCGGCTCGTGTGAGATGCCTCAGTTCACGGGGCCGACGGGAGTGTCGCTCTCGGGCGTTGTGTCGCTGGGCGCGGCGGGCGGTTTGAGGAGCGTGTCGTACCCAGAGGTGAGCAGGCGCAGGGTGTACGACGGGAGCGAGAAGGCCCAGGGCGCGAGGCGCGTGTTCAGTGATTGCGCTTCGGTGGCGGCGGTCTCGCTCACGGTGCCGGCGGGCGTGGTCGAGGCATCGAAGACGACCCACGACGCGCCGACGATGTCGTAGATCCGCGCGGTGAGCGTCAGCCCGTCCTTGGTCTTGAAGGTGGTCACGGTGCGTGGCGCGGCGTCGCTGGTGACAATGCTCTCGCGCGGCTTCACGTCGTCGAAGCGCAGCGAGGCGAGGGAGCCGGCGATGCTCGAGAGGATGTACGTCGAGTTGAGTTCACGTCCCGCGGGCAGGCCGACGAGATCGAAATCGCCCGTCGCGGGTGTCGGCGGCGTGGGCGAGGGGCCCTGGGCTTCGGGCGGCGTGCTGTGGCGTGCGATCTCGACCGTGGCGCCCTCGGGGAGCGCGGCCTGCGGTCCCGAGAGATGCTCGATCGTGACACGATCCACGCGGGCCTGCTCGATCTTCAGGAGTTCCGTGTCGAGCCAGGTGGCCGCCTGCAGCGAGATCGGCGGGAGGCCTTGCACGGCCCAGCTCTTCGCCTCGCCGGCCTTGCGCACGAAGCGTGCCTCGCCCTGGCCTGATGGGGCGGCACCCTGCACGATCTTGCCGACGATGATCGTGGCGAGCGGGGTTCCCGCGGAATCGTGGAGCGCGACGAGCGTGGGCTTGTCGGGGGTGTCGGCGGGCGTGCCCGGGCCCGGGTCCTGGACGCCAAGGCGGGCGTAGAGCGTGGGATCGCTCGTGCGTTCATCGATGGTGGTCGCGCGGGCGAGGCCTCGGACGAGGTCACGCACGGCGTCGGGCTTGGCGGGATAGCCGCCCTTGGACGCGACGGCCCATGTGCCGTCCGCGGACTTGACGATGGTGAGCGCCGTATCGCCGGAGGAGAGTTCGATCTTCGAGACGGTGTCGGCGCTTGTCGAGAGCGACGGCACGAGCGGCGCGGGCTCGGCCGAGGTGGCGGAAGACGTGGAGCCGCCCGAGACCACCATCCACGCGACGGCGGTGACGGCCAGGGCGAGCATGATCAGGATCAGGGTGGTCTTGTTCTTCATTTCAGGTGTGTGACTGGTGAGTCGAGAGTGCGGGGAACTACTCCGCCTTGGTCTGGGCATGGCGACCCGACTTCCGGCGTGAGACGCGATAGGCGCCGAGGCCCAGGGCGGCGAGGGCGACGAGGGCGGGGACGATGCCGATGTTCACAACCTTGAGGAGCGTGCCGAGTTTCTCGACGTCTTTGTTGAGGTTGCGCTGCACCTCGCGGAGTTGCTTCTGGGTCTGCGAGCGCTCTTCGCGGAACTTCTTGATCTCCTCTTGCTGCTCGGGGGAGAGGAGGATCGCCTGGCCATCCTGCGGCTTGGCGCGCTGGAGTTCCTGCAGGCGCTGCTCGGTGGTGCGGAGTTTCTCCTCGAGTTGGGCCTGGGTGTCGCGATACCTCTTGGCGGCGTCGCGGGCCATCTCGTCGACGACGTCGAAGGGGCGCGACATCACGCCTCGCGCCTGGATGGAGATCAGGTCCTTGGAACCCAGGAGGCTGTCGAGGACGTTGACGACGAGGTCGCCGTTGTCCGCGCCCTTCATGACGCCGAAGATCGTCTTCTGCACCCAGAATCGGTCGCTGAGGACGTCGACATCGGCGAAGAGCACGGCCTGGAGTTCGTCGTTGGACTCGGCGAGGGGCTTCGCCGAGTCCGCGGGGGGCGTCTCGCCCTCGGCGGGGGCGGGGCGGCCGTTGGGGAAGGCCGAGCGGACCTTTCCCGAGAGTCGCGCGACGAGCGTGAGTTTCTTGTCGCCCGAGGCGAAGTCGGTGAGGAGCTTCTTGGGGTCGGGCATGAAGGCGAGGGCCGCTGCGTCAACCTGCATGGCGTCGGTGGTGGTGGTGACGAGTGGTGTGATGGTGGCGGCGGGGCCCGACGCCGGCGTTGGCGTCGCATCCTCGGCCTTGGCCGGCTCGAGGGACTGGATGATGCCACAATCGCCGAAGTTCACGGTCGCGAGTTGGCCCGTGGCGGGGTCGGTCTGGTTGAAACCGTTCTTGGTGACGCCGATCCACGTGAGCATGGGGATCTGCTCGGGCTTCTGGCGCGTGCCGGCCTGGACGGGGAGGGCGAAGTCCATGTCGCCGGCGAGTTTGCCCTGGACGACCTCGACGCCCCAGGCGTTCAGCAGTTTGGAGAGATTGGACGATCGGTCGGCGCCCATGGACTGCATGGGGTTTCCCGGTGGCGTGTCCTCGTTGCAGAGAGGATCCACGAAGATCGCGAGACGCCCGCCCTTGAGCGCGAACTGGTCGATCGCGTACAGCGTCTGGTCGGAGAGATTCTTGGGATGGACGATCATCAGGACGTCAATATCCTCGGGAATCGTCGTGACGCCGGGTTCGAGGTTCCGGATCTCAAAGGCCGAGCGGAGTTCGTTGTAGATCTGCCACGCCTCGGCCTGTCGGGGCTGCTGCGTGCGCGGGTCCATCGTGAACCCGCCAGCGATGGGGAGCGAGGAGATCAGGCCGATCTTCTTCTTCTCGGGATGGGCGAGGGAGTAGAGCAGTTTGGCGACGTCGTGCTCGAGGAATCGCTCGCGGCGAGGGTCGAAGAAGGAGATCACCTCGCGCCCGTCCACGGCATTGGTCCCGATGAGGCCCAGAAAGATCGACTGGCCGGCGTCGCCCTTGGGAATCGCGACAAGGCCCGCGGCGGTCGCCTCGTCCTCGTCGTCGCTGAACGCCTCAGGGTCGATGATGGTGAGTTGGATCTTCGGCTCGCCGTCGTGGCGCGAGAGGCGGACGAACTCCTGGAGGAGTTCCTTCACGCGGTTGCCATAGGTCTGGATGGCGGACTCACCCCGGGCGGCGTTCTCGCTGAAGTAGAACTTCAGGCGGACCGGCTCGGCGATCGACCTCGCGACGTTCTTGGAACCATCGCTCAGGGTAAAGAGTTTGTCGCTGGTGAGGTCGAGGCGGGCGCCCGTGAGTTGGACGCGCGCGAGCGTGTTGATCGCGAGGAAGAGGACGATCGCGGCGAGGATGGCGGCGGCAAGGACCAGGCGGCTCTTCATGGGTTCAGGCCTCCCTCTTCGCGTCGAGGATGAGGACGTTGATCGTCAACGCCGCGGCGATGAGCGACCCGAAGAAGACGACGTGACGCAGGTCGATCACGCCCTTCTTGATCGCGTCGAAGTTGCTCATGAAACTCAGGGAACTGATCGTGTCGAGCACGGCCGGGGGCGTCCACCCCTGGAAGAACCCGAGCACCGTGGGCATGCCCGCGAGGATGAACCCCAGACAGATCACCGCGCTCATGACGAACGCGATGACCTGGTTCTTGGTCGCGGCGGAGCAGCAGGCGGCGATGGCAAGGAACGCCCCTGCCATCAGGAAACTCCCGATGTACCCCGCTGCGATGGCGCCGTTGTCCGGCGTGCCGAGGTAGTTCACCGTGATCCAGTAGGGGAACGTCAGCAGGAGCGCCACGCCCGTGAACGACCACGCCGCGAGGTACTTCCCCAGCACCGCGCCAAGACGCGACACGGGGAGCGTCATCAGCAGTTCGAGCGTCCCCTGGCGGCGCTCCTCGGCCCAGAGACGCATCCCCAACGCGGGGATCAGGAAGAGATACAGCCATTCATGCCAGAGGAAGAACGACTGCAGGTCGGCCTGGCGACGCTCAAAGAGCATCCCCAGGCGGTCGGAGAAGGTGAAGACCCCCGCGAGCAGGAGGAAGACGATGATGAACACGTACGCGACGGGCGTGGCGAAGTAGCCCGCGAGTTCGCGCTTGTAGACGGCGATCCCGTTGGTCATGCCGCGTCCTCCTCGTGGGCGTTGGCGGGCGCCATCGAGGCGCCCAGCGTCAGGTCGCGGAAGACGCCGTCGAGGCTTCCCGCGTCCACGCGCATCTGATCGACCTGCCAGCCCTTGCTTCGGACGAGCTCGCCGACCTCGTGGGCGATGACCCGGCCGCGCGTGGGAATAGCGGTGACCTCGACGCCGGTGGCGCCGGAGCGTTCGACCGCGCGCACGCCCGGGACCCGCTTGAGTTCGGCCATCGCCGCGTCGAGCGAGACGCCCGAGAGCGTGAGGGTGACGGCGTTGTAGTACTTGCTCCTGGCCGCGAGTTCCGCGGGGGTGCAGTCGGCGGCGACCTTGCCCTTGGCGATAAGGACGACGCGCGTGCACACCGCCTGGACCTCTTCGAGGATGTGGGTGCTCAGGATGATCGCCTTGCCCTTCTCGTCGCCCCCGCGATTGGCCATGGCGCGGATGAGGTTGCGGACGTCGTGTTTCTGATTGGGGTCGAGCCCGTCGGTCGGCTCGTCCATGATGAGGACCTCGGGATCGTGGAGGATCGCCTGGGCGAGACCCACGCGGCGCTTGAACCCCTTGGAGAGCGTCTCGATCGGCTGGCGGAGGACCGTGTCGATCTTCACCGCCTCGATGGCGGCGTCGATGGCGCGGGTCCGGGCCGTGCCGTGGAGGCCGCGCACCTGGGCGATGAAGGAGAGGAAGCCCAGTGGCGTCATGTCGGGATACGCGGGCGCTCCTTCGGGGAGGTAGCCGATGCAACGCTTGGCCTCGAGCGGCCGCTCCACGACGTCATGCCCGCAGACCCTCGCGCTCCCCGAGGTCGGTGCGATGAAGCCGGTGACCATCTTCATCGTGGTGCTCTTGCCCGCGCCGTTGGGCCCGAGGAAGCCGAGCACCTCGCCCGCGCGAACATTGAACGTGACGTTGTCCACGGCGAGGATGCCGCCGATGCCGGCGGGGCCGAACCTTTTGGTCAGCCCACGCAACTCGATCGAACCTGCCATATTCGATGCGCCTCCTATCGGGACGGGATGGGGGTGGCGTCGCCGTCACCCCGATCGACACGTCCGAGAACCGCTCGTTTGCCCAAGGCCCCGACACGTCACACGCGAGGGTGGGGTTTTAGAAGGGATGTTCCATCCGGGCAACTCCGTCACACGAAACCCGGATCTATGGGTGCCGACTTCCCGCCGATCTGCCTTCGAATCGGTTCTGGTTGAGATTGTGTTTGTTCTTTGTTCGATGCGGAACCTCTCCGGGTCCAACTCGTACGGACCTGAGTTCCAATTAAAGGTTTGGTCATGCGACATGTGATACTGGGAGCGGGTGTTGTTGCGCTGCTTGTCGGAGGGCGGGCGGTCCTTGGTGGTGGCCTGCGCCTTCAGGTGGGCGACGTGCCGTGGTCGGCATGTGTCGATCTCGCCGACTCAAAGGCAACGCCACTTGGGGATAGGCCAGTGGTGATGATCTTTGACGGCCCCGTGTCGCGGGCGGCACGCGAGACGGTCTCGTCGCTCGGCGGCACGATCCTGGAGCACATCCCGGATCACGCGCTGCTGGTTCGTGCCAAAGGCGTGACGACGAGCACCCTTGGGCGCGTGGCGGGCGCGAATCGGGTCGTCGCCTACGAGCGCGCGTGGGCGATCGATCCGCGGCTCACCAATATTCCTGCGCTCGTGTGGACCGACGCCGAGGCGCGCGCGATCGTGGAACGCGGGTTGGTGCCGATCGATCTGTGGTTCTTCTCGGGGACATCACTGGCAGATGCCCGCGCGGCGGCGCGGAGCATCCCGGGCGTTGAGGAGCGCGAGGCCGAGGACGTCCTTGGGCAGTGGCGGCTCGCGGTGAATGTGCCGGTGAAGCATGTGGCCGACCTCGCAACGATCGAACACCTGCAATGGTCGGAGCCGTCGGCGCAGGTTGTGCCACGGAGTTTGTCGACTGTACGCTGGACGATCGAGTCGATGACGCCGCTCGACATGCCGCTGTACTCGCACGGGCTGCACGGCGAGGGGCAGATCCTCGGCGTGATCGACGGCCCGGTCTCGACGACGAACTGCGCCTTCGTGGACGCGAACCCGATCGGGCCCTTGCATCGCAAACTCCTGGCGTACAACGCGACGATCGGCGGGTATGACCCGCACGGGACGCTCGTCGCGTGCATCGCGGCGGGCGACGCGGGCGCGGACGACAACACGCGGGGCGTGGCGTATGCGTCGAGAATCGTGTACTCCATCTGGCCGGCGATCTCGGAGAGTTCGGTCTTCTCGAAGTTGACGACGGCCCATGCCCAGGGCGCCCGAATCCACACCAACAGTTGGGGCGACGACTCGACCGGGACCTACACGGGCATGACGCGCGCGGTAGACGCCTTCCTCCGCGCCAACGAGGACGACGTCGTCCTCTTCGCGATCTCCAACACGCCAATCCTGGGAAACCCGGAAAACGCCAAGAGCGCGATCGCGGTGGCGGCCACGCTGAACGGTGCGGACGCGGATTTCCGTTGCATGGGCGCCACCGGACCGACTCCCGACGGACGACGAAAGCCCGACGTCCTCGCGCCGGGGTGCTCGATCAGTGGCTCCGCATCGAACGGCGATTGCCTGATCGGCACGCAGTCGGGCACGTCGATGGCGACCCCGGCGGTGGCCGGGGCGATCGCCCTCGCGCGCCAGTATTTCATGTCGGGGTTCTATCCGAGCGGTTCAAACACGCTCGGCGACGCGTTCACGCCGAGCGGGGCGCTGCTGAAGGCCGTGGTCGTGAACTCGGCGGTGAACCTGGTCTCGCAGCCCGGGTATCCGTCGAACGAGGAGGGGTGGGGGCGCGTGGTGGCGGGGCGTGGGCTGCCCTTTGTGGGCGACGGGCGGGCGCTCTGGGTCCGGGACGTGCGCACGAGTTCATTCCACGCGTTCGAAGAGGCCGGGCAGCACGAGTATCACGTCTATTGGTCGCCGACCACCTCGGAGGAGTCGCTGAAGATCACGCTGGCGTTCACGGACTCGCCCGCGGGCGTGGGTGTCGCGAGCGCGCCCGTGAATGATCTCGATCTCGTGGTCGTCTCGCCGATGGGCGGCGTGTACCACGGCAACGCCTTCGCCGGCGGGGCCTCGACGACGGGGGGCGTGCCCGACGCGATCAACTCGATCGAGCAGGTCTTGATCGCCTCGCCCGAACCTGGCGATTGGACGGTGCGCGTCGAGGCGTCGGCGGTGAACATGGGGCCGCAGGGATACGCGCTGGTGGCCACCGGGGCCGCGGACGCGCTCGCGGACGCGTCGTGCACGTCGGACACGAATCTCGACGGCGGCGTCACCATCGACGACCTGATTCTCTACCTGTCGTGGTTCAACGTCGGTGCGGTTGAGGCGGACGTGACCCGCGACGCGGGCGTGACGATCGATGATCTGCTCGACTATCTCGCGGCGTTCTCGGGTGGGTGCTGACGCTCACTCCAGATCCCGGCCCTTGATGCCATCGATGGTGTATGAGTATGGCAGGAGCCCATCGATCGCGGGAAGTCCCTTGCGTCGGACGGTCCGGCGTCCCGAACCATCACCGAGCATGGTGCTCGCAGGGACGTCGGGCGTGGACCCGCCGATGGTCTGCCCGTATCTCGCTTTTCGACTGATCTCACACATCGCGACCTGCTCGAAGAGCACGACCTTCTTGGATGGGTATGCCGTGTCGGCGACGCGGTTGGATTTTGGCCTGCGGTTGGCGTGGAGCGAGCCCGCGGCGAGCGAACGCGGATCCAGCCACAGCGAGCCACTCATCCACAGCCAGACGCCCAGTCGGCCCGTACGTCGAGGTTCGTCGCGTGGGCACAGCAGACTCTTTGGCCACTCGCCGGCGACCCAGTCGTTGGGAAACATGGCGATCCACGACCCGTTGGCAAGGCCCCATTGACCGCCAAGGGGGAATCGGCCCGTGGGCATCTCGGCGTACCACAGTCGCTCCCCGGCATACGGCCATGTGTCGCTCCAATCGATCGTGTACGACGCGACCACCTGGGAGGCGCTGCGGGCGTGGGCGAGGCAACGGGTCTGGATGCCGACCGCCTTGGCATTAGCCAGCGAAGGAATCAAAAACAACAAAGCCGTGGCGATGATCCCCACGGCCACCACAACTTCGATGAGCGTTATCCCCGGATGAGGGCGCGAGTGACTCAATCCTGTGTGGGCGCACCCACGTAAAGTGTTGTCGTGGCGACGCTTGTGAGTTGACATGCGATCATCCTGCCCGGTATCTTGCCGCCCGTCAAGCGGGGACGTGGGCTCTCGCATCACGAACCACGGCACAAGTTGGCGGCACAAGGAGACGACATGAAGGCTCGATGCGGCGAAACTCGAGTGAAGGGAGAACGGATAGTGGGCCTGGGCCTCGCGCTGGGCATCGGCGTGGTGTGTCTCGCCACCGGCGAGAGTTCGCAGTTGGTCTGCTACCAGTACGAGTACGAAAACTGGACGCAGAGCGAGCCGCTGCCCCGCCCGGGCGACAAGTGCAGCCTGTACACCGATTGCCCGACCAAGGTGAGTTGCGTCCAAGGGTCCGAGTTCGACGGCGAGGACAACGTCTCGGAGATGCGGCTCTGGCCTTGCGAGACGTATCGCAACGGGTTCCTCGATCCGCAGACCGGGTGGTGCACCGGCGGCGAGGAGGTCTTCCCGCCCGAGGAGATCGTGATCCCTGTGCAGGACTGCAAAGGATGGTGCTCGTATTGATGGAACAGGTTGACCCACATCCGGGACGCGCCGCCGCGGGCGCCATGAGACAGCGCCGGGTTCTCAGCCGCAGGACGTTCGGCTTGTCGGTGGTGTTTCTGGCGCTCGCGGCCGGTCTCGGGATCAGGCCCGCGTCCCTGCGGGCGCAGTCCGGAAGCGGCGCGGAGTCCACGTCGAGCACCCGGTCGGCATCCATGGAAGAAGGGGCACGGCAGGCGATCGAGGCGCTGCGCGATCGCTATCGCGACCTCCGCTCCCTGGACATCACCTGGACGGTGCACGCGCCGCCCGGGGCGAGGGTGCCGAAGGATCCTGTTCGGCGGACGGTGATCTCGAGGGATGGGCGGTTTGTGGTGAGTTCCACGCCCCGCGTGATCGGGACGCCGCCGCCCGAGGCCGAGGGTTGGCCACTGAAGAAGCGCGTCTCGCAGTTCACGGCCTTCGATGGGTCGCGCGTTGTCGTCTCGGCGAAGTATGGCACTCTGTACTCCGAGCACGAGCCGCCGATGGATTTCATGGAGGTCGGCGAGCCGGTGCAGCACCTTCGCGCCCCGTGGCCGATGCTCGATCGGTGGATCACGCTGCTCCTCGCCAGGCCGGGCGTGGTCTCGTCGCCGGATGTCAACGGGTGGCGACTCTCGGGGTTGGCGACTCGCAGCGGGAGCTTCGAGATGCTGGTCTCGTCGGCGGGGGATCTCCTGGAGATCCGCCACCAGGCGAAGGACTACGTCGTGACGCGCCGATTCGTGGAATACGCCGACCGCGAGGGTGTCCGGTTGCCCAATGAGATCGTGGTGGAGTCGGGCCCGACGACCAGCCCCGTGCCGACGGTCGAGCGGTTCACGCTGGTGTCGTTCGAGGCGAATCCGCCCGACATCGAGTCACGCCTGGCGTTCGATCCCTTCGAGGCTGGTGCGCTCCGACTGGATCCCGTGTCGCGTCGGATCTATGACCGCGACGGCGTGCTCGTGGTGGACGAGAAGGAGCGCGAGGACGCGATCAAGAGGGCGCGAATGGCCTCGGATGGTGCTAGGCCGTGGTTCTTCGGCGTCATCGCGGCGATCGCGGTCGTCTCGGCCCTCCTCATCCGGCGCCACGCCCGCGCCCACTGAGACTCGTTCCTGCGAGCGGCATTGATCCGAGAAGAGAGGTTCCCATGCGATCGATGCGTTGGTGGATCCACGGGGCCACGCCCTGGCTGCGGCTTGTGGTTGGGGTCGTGCTGCTCGTGGCCCTGGGATTGAAACTCATCGCGGCGAGCGGTCGCTATGGGCCCGTGCTCTCCGGAGTCGATCTCTTCGCCGCGGCGATCGACTTCCATGGCGTCTTCACCAGGGGCATGGGCTCCATGATCGCGCCGTTCGTGATGGTGTGCGAGGGCATCATCGGGTTGTGGCTCGTCTCGCACGCCACGCCTCGATGGTCGGGATTGGCGGGAATCGGGCTGCTCGTGGCCTTCTCGCTCTACTTGATCGCGGCGACGCGTGCGGGGGCGGAGTGCGCGTGCTTCGGACGCATCCACGCCGGCCCGGCGAGCGTGTCGATCTCGAGAAACGCCCTGCTCATCCTGATGCTCGTGCCGAGCGTTGGTGGTTGGAGATCCCCGGATCGTGCTCAGGCTCGCCCGGTCGACACGATCGGCCGCGACGAGTCCGCGGCCGGGTCCGAGGGCGCGCTCGCCAACGTGCTCATGGATTGACCATCACTCGACCTCGATCATCGACGAGGGAAAGGTCTTAGGCACGGGCCGGCGTGGGGCGTGGATGGCGGTGCTGGCCCCGTGCATCACGCCCAGTCGGATGGGGCCACGCTTGGTGATCCGTTCGAAGGCGAGCGTGGCGTTCTCGCGGCTGAACTCGGTGCCGATGAACCGTCGCTTGAGCGCGTGGGCGACCACGCCGGTCGTGCCGCTGCCGAGGAACGGATCGAGGACGAGGTCGCCCTCGTTGCTCGTCGAGAGAATGACACGCTCGAGATAGACCTCGGGGAGTTGGTTGTCGTGGTATCCCCGGCGTTCCTTGTTGTTCCCCTGGATGCGCCCCCAGTAGGGGCCGTACCACACGTCCATGGGGACGCGCTGCCCGGGGGGCATGCCGTCGGCCTTGCTCAGCGTGCGCGGGTCGAAGTAGGTCGAGGCCCGATCGCTCGCCTCGAGGACCCGCTCGGCATTGAAGGTGCGCTTCTCCTTCGCCCCGGCTCCCTCGGGCTTGCAGAAGTACAGGGCGTGGACCTTGCTATTGATGAATCGTGCGGTGGTGTTCTGTCCGAAGCGATAGTGCCAGACGCACCAGTTCTCCATCTCCATCCCGGCGCTCTTGAGGTGGACGACGATCTCGGCGGCGGTGTCGTCGGGGATGTTGACCCACATCGCCCCGCCGGGGCGCAGGGCCGTCACGCACAGATCGAGCCACGCCCGCGTGAACGCGAGATATTCCTCTCGCGGCAGGCGATCGTCCCACTGGTCGTACGCGCGGTTCCAGTTGAACGGCGGATCGGCGAAGACGAGATCGACCTCGTGGTTCCAAACCTCGGGAAGGCTCGCGAGGACCTCGCGGCAATCGCCCACCCACACGCGGGTCCCCCCCTTTTTGAAATCGGGCGTCGGTGCCGATGATGGGCCGCGGGCCACGCGGGTGCCCCTCGAGGACGCGCGTGAGGTGACCGTGCTGGAACTCGTTTTCTTGCCCATGTGATGCCGTGTGGTGCTCGCAAACGCCTCGAATCGTGGAGGGTAGCGGTGATGGACCGCTCGCGCCAGGGCGCGAGTGCGCCTTCCGACCTACGATGGGCTTCGAAAGCCCGCGGATCGGGGGCCTCCACGACCGAGTCTCGGGAGGCCGAACCCAAAGTCAGAAATCGGGCACAAGCGCCCGTCACGCCGATCGGATCGTCCGCTCTGCGTCGGACTCACAAACCATCGGCCCCGACCGCACCAACTCCATGCACGACCACACCACCCACGACCACACCCAGAACGACGCCCCCCACGACGCCCAAAGCCAGACCGAGGTCCACCTCGAGAACCAAGGGGAGACCGAATCCGCGGAGCCCGTGGACCCGACCGAGGCGCCCTCGACGGACGCCGACGACAAGGGCAAGGGCGCCTACGAGATCTTCGACTCGTCCATCACCTTCGCCGACCTGGGCCTCCGCTCCAGCGTCCTCAAGGGTGTGGACGAGGCGGGCTTCGTCCATCCCACCGCCATCCAGGCGAAACTCATTCCCGTCGCCCTCACCGGGCGCGACATCCTCGGGCAGGCCAAGACCGGCACGGGCAAGACCGCGGCGTTCGGCCTCCCCCTGCTCCACATGTGCTCCAAAGACGTGCCCTTCCAGGCGCTCGTCCTCGCCCCAACGCGCGAGCTCGCCATCCAGATCACCGACGAGATCGAGCAACTCGGCAAGCACACACCCATCCGCGCCATGACGGTCTATGGCGGGCAGTCGATCGCGACGCAGACCAAACGCCTCCAGCAGGGCGCGCCCATCGTCGTCGGCACGCCGGGTCGCGTGATGGACATGGTCCAACGCGGCGTGCTCCACTTCCGCAACATCCGCTTCGCGATGCTCGACGAGGTCGATCGCATGCTCGATATCGGCTTCCGCGAGGACATCCGCCGGATCCTTGAGTTGTGTCCGCCTCCAGGCCCGCCGGTCCTCCCCAAGCCCGATGGGACCAGCAGCGGACGCCAGACCATCTTCGTCTCCGCGACCATCTCCCCCGACATCGAGAAACTCGCCCGTCGCTACATGCACGACCCCGAGAAGATCGTGACGAGCGCGGGCTCGCTCACCGTCAGCCTCGTCAAGCAGTTCTACCTTCCTGTGAACCCCTGGGACAAAAAGAAACTGCTCTTCCACCTCCTGACGCACGAGGAGCCCGACCTCACGATCGTCTTCTGCCGCCTGAAGCGCACCGTCGACGACCTCGCCCAGATGCTGACGCGCAAGGGCATCGAGGCCCACGCGATCCATGGCGACATGTCGCAGAGCAAGCGCAACGCGACCATGAAGGCCCTGCGAGGCGGGAAACTCAGCGTCCTCATCGCCAGCGATCTCGCCAGCCGAGGCATCGACGTCGAGGGGATCAGCCACGTCATCAACTACGACCTCCCCGAGGATCCGGACCTGTACGTCCACCGCATCGGTCGCACGGCCCGCGCGGGCCGCGGCGGCATCGCGTGGAGTTTCGTGACGCCGGCGCAGGGCGAACTGCTCACGAGCATCGAACTGCTCATCAACGCCGAGATCCCGAAACTGGACTACACCGATTTCACGCCCTCGGAGAAGCCGGCGGACTGGCGCGACCAGGGCCCGAGGCAGGGCGGGCTCGTGCTCGCCGACGCGGGGAGCGCACCGCCGCCGCCCGCGACGCCCAAGACCAACCGCATCGAAGCGTCAAAGCCGAACCTGCCGGTGGCCAAGGACGCGGTCGACCCGACGAAGTTCCCGGGCGGAATCGTCCCGACGAAACTGCCGCCCAAGCGGATGATGGGACGCCTGAAGGGGCGCGGGCGGTAGCGGTGCCACGCGTGCCGGGCATCCCGGTATGCTTCACCGATGCCCTCACCCTACGACACGTACACCAGCCCCCTCGTCTCGCGGAACGCGAGCAAGGAGATGCTCCGCCTCTGGTCGCCGCGCCACAAGTTCAACACCTGGCGGCGGATCTGGCTCGCCGTCGCCGAGGCCCAGCACGAGTTGGGCCTCCCCGTCACGAAGGAGCAGATCGTCGAACTCCGCGCCGTTGTCCACCGCCCCGGCGGCATCACCGATGAGGAGATGAAGGCCGCCGAGCGGTACGAGCGCGACCTCCGCCACGACGTGATGGCCCACGTCCACGCGCTGGGCGACGCGTGCCCCAACGCCAAGGGGATCATCCACCTGGGGATGACCAGCCAGGACGTGGTGTGCAACTCGGACCTCGCGCTGATCGCCCAATCGCTCGACCTGATCCGCACGAAAGTAGCGAGGGTGATCGTGTCGTTCGCCGCCCACGCGGCGCGGCACGCGCGCACACCGACGCTCGGCTTTACCCACTATCAGCCCGCCCAGCCCGTCACCGTCGGTCGCCGATCCGCGATGTGGGCGAGCGACCTGCGTCTCACGCTCGAGCGTCTCGATGGCCTGCACCCGTACTGCGGCGCGCTCGTCGGTTCGCTCTTTGGCATGCTCCGGCTCCGCGGCTTCCGCGGCGCCACGGGCACGCAGGCGTCGTTCCTCTCGCTCCTAGGCGATCACGCCAGGGTGGACGCCTTCGAGCGGGCGGCGGTGGAGCGCGCGATGGAGGGCGTGCTCCCGTCGTTCACGCGGAACGTGGTCGTGCCGCCCGGGGCGGACCCCGAGTATCCGGCGGGCATCACCGAGCCGCACGCGCGCATGCCGGGCGGCGAGGCGTTGAGCACGGAGGTGCGTTTCGATTCCACCCTGATCACCGGGCAGACATACCCGCGCGTGCTCGACACGTTCGTGCTGGGCGACCTTGCCTCGGTCGCCAGCGTGCTGCACAAGATCGCCACGGACATCCGCCTCCTCTGCAACCGCAAGGAACTCGACGAGCCCTTCGAGGAGAAACAGATCGGCTCCTCCGCCATGCCCTACAAGCGCAACCCGATGCGCTGTGAGCGCATCTGTGGCCTCACGCGCTTCGTCATGAACCTCGTCGGAAACGCCTACGACACCGCCGCCACCCAGTGGCTCGAGCGCACGCTCGACGACAGTTCCAACCGCCGCCTCTCGCTCCCCGAGGCCTTCCTCGCCCTCGACGGCGCGCTCGACCTCATGCACAACGTCGTGGCCGGTTCTGATGGGAAGGGGGGCCTCATCGTCCACGAGGCGATGGTGAAGAAGAATCTGATGGCCGAACTCCCCTTCATGGCCACCGAGAACATCCTCATGGCCTGCGTGAAACTCGGCGGCGATGTTTCGGGGGGGCGCCAGCACTACCACGAACTCATCCGCGTCCACGCCCAGGCCGCCGGCCTGCGCGTCAAGCAGCAAGGCCTCGACAACGATCTCCTCGATCGCCTCAAGAACGACACGAACTTTTGGTCCAAGGCCCGCGGCGGCCCGCTCTTAGCCGAACTCGACTGGGACGGCGTCATGGACCCGATGAAGTACGTCGGCAGGAGCGTCGAGCAGACCGAGCGATTCCTTAAGGAAGTCGTCGAGCCGCTGCACGAGCAGTACAAGGACGAGCTGGCGAAACTTGAGGAAAGCTCGCCACGGGTGTGAATGGCTTTGGTGGCACTGGTCTCCACACCAGCGTGCCCGGAGCGTGATACACAGAACACACACCGGAGTGTGGCGCCACCGCCGGACCCTCGCCGCTACCCTCTTCGCACCATGATCGGCCCGGAGCATCTGCCCAGCCCCAACCCTCGCCGTACCAACGGCACGTCGCGTCCCGCGCGCGTCGCCGTCGTCACCGGCACGCGCGCCGAGTTCGGCCTGCTCCGCCCCGTCATGCGCGCCATCGACGCGCACAACGACCTCGAGCTCCTCGTGATCGCCGCGGGCACGCACCTGATCCAGCCCGCCGAGACCTTCCGCGAGGTGCGGGCCTCGTTCGACATCGCCGACTCGATCCCGATGCAGATCGCCGGACGGACGGGGCGCTATGAAGACGCCGAGAGCGTCGCCCGAGGCCTCGGACGCTTCGCGCGGAGTTTCGATCATCTCCGCCCCGACTGGATCGTCGTGCTGGGGGACCGCATCGAGCCCTTCGCCGCGGCGAGCGCGGCCGCGCTCCTGGGGATCGCCATCGCCCATATCCATGGCGGCGACCGGGCCGAGGGAGTCGCCGACGACTCGCTCCGCCACGCGATCACGAAACTCTCGCACGTGCACCTCCCCGCGACCCCCGCCTCCGCCGAGCGGATCATCAAGATGGGCGAGCACGAGCACCGCGTGCACGTCATCGGCTCGCCCTCGCTCGACGAGTTGCCATCGATGCCGCCGCTCGACGCCGAATCGCTCGAAGAACTCGGCTCGCCCGACACGGTCTTCCTCATGCACCCGATGGGCCGCCACGCCGAGCAGGAGGAGGCCGCCGTCGCCGAGGTCTTGAAGGGGCTTGATGGTCGGCGCGTGCTCGCGCTCCACCCGAACTTCGACCCAGGCCGCGACGGGATCATGCGGGCGCTGGGCCACGCGAGTGCACAGGGGGAGGCGGGTCGCGTGCGCGTTATGCCACACCTGCCACGCGAGAAGTTCGTCGGGCTCCTCAAGCATCTCGCCACGGTGAAGGGTGGGGGGGTGCTGGTGGGAAACAGTTCCGCAGGCCTCATCGAGGCCGCGGCGCTCAAGGTCCGGGTCGTCGATGTCGGCTCCCGCCAGCACGGCCGCGAGCGATTCGCGAACGTGGTGCAGGCGACAGAATCCGCTGTGAGTGTCGCGGCCGCCTTCGAGAAGGCACGCGCCCTGGATCTCTCCACGGTGGCGCACGCCTATGGCGATGGGAACGCCGGCCGCCGGGCCGCCGACGTGCTCGCGATCCTCGATCCGCACGATCCCCGCCTGCTCCGAAAGATCAACGCGTACTGATCGCCGCTTCTCGGACGCTCCGTCCTGGAAGCCGTCGTCCCCTCGTTGCACGCTGTCTCCGTGGGGGTTCCGCGATCCGATCCCGCATTTCCGCCCAAACGGACCAGACCGCCCCGCATCGAGACCCGGGGGTCGTCGTCGGTCCCTCTTCGCCAAAGTCCAAAGGCCCGGCGTCCGATCCATGGTGGTCCGGTGAACCCTTAGCGCGGAGCCATGGAATGAGCGTCCTCACCCAAGAGCGTGAACAAATTGTGACCTCGGCGATCCGCGAGATCAGCCACATCGCCACGCTCCCCGAGATCACGATGCGGATCGTCGAACTCGTCGAAGATCCCAAATCCACCGCGCAGGACCTCCACAAGGTCATCAGCAACGACCCGGCGCTCTGCAGCCGCATCCTCAAGGTTGTCAACAGCTCGTTCTACGGTCTCCCCGGGCAGATCGGCTCGATCAACCGCGCCATCGTGATGCTCGGGCTCAACGCCGTCAAGAACATCGCCATCGCCGCCAGCCTCGCCAAGCTCTTCAAGGGCGGCGAACTGACCCCGGGCTTCTCCGCCAAGGACCTCTGGACGCACTCGAACATCGTCTCCGCCGCGTGCAAGATGATCGCCAACTCGCTGAAGTTGGGCCTCTCCGACGAGGCCTTCCTCGCGGGGCTGATCCACGACATCGGGCTGATGGTCGAGATGCAGTACGACCGCAACAAACTCGTCGACATCTTCCGCCGCGTCGGAGCCGACAGCAAGGGCATCCCCGCGACCGAGATGCTCGCCATCGAGCAGGAAGTCTTCGGCGCGACCCACCAGGACTTCGGCGCCGGTCTCTGCGAGAAGTGGAAGTTCCCCAAGAGTTTCGCCTTCGTCACCGGGTACCACCACCGCCCGATGGAACTCCCCAGCGAGAACCGCACCCTCTCGTGCATCGTCTACGTCGCCGACCGCCTCGCCGCCGACACGGGCCAGGGCTTCCGCGCCGATCTGCTCCACACGACCTTCGACCCGGCCGTGCTCGAGCAACTCAAACTCTCCAACGAGAAGATCGAAGAGATTCGCAAGAACCTCTCAACACACATCAAGGACCTCGGCGCCCTGCTCGGATAAGCCGAGTTCGCGCAAGACCCTACAGAACACCGGCAATCGTTGCCGAAACACCCAAACCAACTACGAAAACGAACCGGGGAATGTCCCCGGTTCGATTCTTTTTGCATCAAAATTCGCGTGATCCACACGGGCGTGCGACCGATAGCCCTAGTGCCTCTGTGTGCTACCCATCCCGGATTGGCTCCCTCCGATCCGGTACCCAAGCTCTCTCTTTCTCCCTCCGGGCGGCCGCGTGGAAACACGCGACCGCCTTTTCACTTCGTGCCCAGCCGCACGCGCATGTCTTCGAGCATCCCATGACGCGTCAGGTCATACATCAGCGGCGTGACCGTGATCCTTCCCTGCAACAGGTGATCGACGTCGGTCCCCTTCTCCGTCCCATGAAAATCCAGACCGTGCCCCGCGGCCCAGTAGTACACCTCGCCGATGGGGCTCACGCGACGCTCGTACTGATCGACCAGCCCGTGCGTGTTCATGGGGCACACCACGACGCCCGGCAGGCGCGCCACACCCCCGTCCTCCTCCACCGGCGGCACGTTCACGCTCACGCACTCGTGCGCGCGCATCTTGCCAACCGACATCAATCCCTCGACGGCCTTGCACGCCCAGCGCGCCGCCACGTCGTACCGAGGCCTCCCCGAGCCGAGCATCAGGCTCATCGCGATCGACGGCACACCCAGAAACGCGGCCTCCAGGGCGGCGGCGACCGTCCCCGAATAGATCACGTTGATGCCGCAGTTCGCCCCCGAGTTCAGCCCGCTGATCACCAGGTCCGGCCTCGATCCCGTGCCGTGCTTCTCGGGCCAGATATTGGAAATCGCGAGTTTCACACAGTCCGCGGGCCTCGCGTCCACCGCCACCCCGACCATCGTCGGCGAGACACGCTCCTCGCGAATCATGATCGGCGTGTGGAACGTGACGCCATGCGCGGACGCCGACTGGACAGTTTGCGGCGCCACCGTGAAGACCTCGAGCGGCGTGGCGGACGATCGGCCCCACTCGAGCAACGCCTCGTGCATCGCCTCGATGCCGGGCGCCCGGATCCCGTCGTCGTTGGTGAGAAGGATGCGCACGCCCAACGATAGCCTACGCCTCGAGCCCCCCGGCACCACCAACAATACCGTGTGCCCGAACTCCCCGAGGTCGAGTCGATCCGAAGGTCCCTTGAGCCGACCCTCCGAGGCTCGCGAGTCACCAGCGTGGATCTCCGACGGGCCGACATCGCCCGCGACGAACACGATCGGACACCCTCCCCAATCGCCCTGCTCCAGGGCGCGACGATCGATCGCCTCGAACGCAAGGGAAAGCAACTCGCCATCCTGGCACGCGATGGACGAACGCTCGTTGTTCAACTCGGCATGACCGGCACGCTCCGCCTCCGGCGCGAAGACGAGGGCCGCGACCACACGCCCACGCACACCCATGCCCTGTGGACGCTCCGATCCAAGACGGGCGGCACCACGCTGCTCTTCCGAGATCCGCGACGCTTCGGCGGGCTGCGAGCGCTCCAGAGCCCCGCCGCACTCGACACCCATTGGCAGGAACTCGGGCCCGACGCCCTGGCGATCACCGGCGATGAGTTGAAGGCACGCCTGCGTGGCTCGCGGGCCTTGAAGCCAACCCTCCTCGATCAGCGCGTGATCGCCGGCGTGGGAAACATCTACGCCGACGAGGCCCTCTTCCTCGCGGGGATCCATCCCACCCGGCGGGTCTCGTCCCTTCGACCCTCCGAGATCGTTCGACTCGCGGACTCCATCCGCAGCGTGCTCAAGGCGTCGATCCAGGCCGGCGGCACGACCCTCCGGGACTACGCCGACGCCGTTGGCAGGCCGGGCGGGTTCCAGGCCTCCCACCGCGTCTACGCCCGCGGCGGCCTCCCCTGTGCCCTCTGTGGGACGCCCCTGAGGACGATTCTCCTCGCCCAAAGGTCCACGACCTTCTGCAACACCTGCCAGCCGGTGCGAACGCCGAAGGCCGAGGCTTCCACACCCAATCCACACCCCAAACTGGTGAAGAGCCCCGGGCACCAAACACGGCAGGCCCGCGCTCTTCAAACCCGAGTATGAAAAGAAAACTCGTCGTCGTAGAAAAGAAGGGCGCTCGGTTTGGGGATTCGAGCAGCAAACCACACCCAAGACACTCATCGACAGACATTTACAAATCACGGCCCGGTGAACAACCTGTCGATTCGCGCGTGCACGGCGGCTGGCCGAGTCCATGAACGTCTCGGTTCTCTGACATCCGATCAAAGACCGGATTGAACCACCGAGCGCCCGCGCCACCAACCGGCGCTTTATCCACAGTCTGTCCACCGCGTGTGTCGGTTCGGCCAGAAGTGCGCACCGCGATCAAAACGAAAAAAACGACTGTGCTCGGGCACCTGAAGAGGAGATCCACGGCATCCGCTCGGGGCATCGATGTCAAGGCTCGACGTTTACTCGTCGCCCCGGGCCATCTTCGACTCGATCTCCGCGATGACACCACGCAGCTCACCCGTGTCGGTCTCCAGTCGCGACTCGATGGACTTGTTCGCGTGGAGCACGGTCGTGTGGTCGCGTCCGCCGAAGTACCCACCGATCTCGATGAGCGAGAGTCGCGTGTGCCGCCGGGCAAGGTACATCCCGATCTGTCGCGGGAAGACGACCGAGCGCTCGCGCTTCTTCGACTGCAGGTCGCTGCTCTTGAGCCCGTAGAAATCCGTCACGGCGGCGAAGATCGACTGGATGGAGACGTTCGGCGTCACCTGGGGAACGGCCGTGCCCAACGCCTCGCGCGCCAGGACCATGTCGATCGGGCGGGCGTCCACGCTCGAGTGGATCTGCATCTGGCTGATCGCGCCCTCCAACTCACGGACGTTCGTCGTGCATCGCTCGGCGATCAGGCACGCGACATCGTCGGGGATCGTGATCCCCCGGACCCGGGCCTTGCTCTTGACGATCGCGACGCGGGTCTCGAACACGGGCGGATGCATCCGCTCGACCACGCCCTGCTTGAACCGGCTCATCAGGCGGTCGGAGAGCTCGGGAATCTCGTCGGGCGGAGCGTCCGAGGAGAGCACGATCTGCGAGCCCGACTGCTTGAGTTCGTTGAAGGTGTGGAAGAACTCCTCCTGGGCGCGATCCTTGCCCTTGAGGTCGTGGATGTCGTCGACGACGAGCACGTCGACCTCGCGGAACCGATGACGCAGCGCGGTGTAGTCGCCCTGCTCGACGCAACTGTAGAACTGCGTCATGAAGTTGTCGCACGAGAGGAACGCCACGGAGGCGTCGGGCCTCTTGCTCAGGATCTCGAGGCAGATCGCCTGAAGCAGATGCGTCTTGCCCAGCCCGACCCCGCCATGGATAAAGAGCGGGTTGAAGTTCCCGCCGGGCTGGCTGGCGACGGACTTCGCGGCGGCGTGCGCGAAGCGGTTCTCCGGCCCGACGATGTAGTTCTCAAAGGTGTAGTCGGGGACGAGCACGACATCGCCGGTCCATGCCGGCCGGCCCGACTTGGGCGGCTCGTGGGCGCCACGCCGGGTTGATTCCCCCGTGACGCTGCCGTGATGAACCACCATCTCGGGCGCGTGGGGAACGCCAGGATCGGTGCCGTCCGAGCCCGTGGCAGCGGCGCCGACGAGAACGCCGACTTTCGCGCGACGCTCATTCACCCGCGCGCTGGTCGGCGCCGGGTCGTTGGGCCCGAGGAACCGCACGGGCAGGAAGTGCCCGGTGACGGCCATCGCCGCCTCCGAGAACGCCTGGGCGCACGACGTCTTGAGATACGTCTGGTGCGTGGGCGTCTGCGCCCGAAGATTCAGCGCCCCGCCATCGATCCCGAGGGGGACGATCCCCTCGAACCAGTGGCGGCACATCGTGGGGTGATGCCGGCGGAGATGCCCAAGCATGTCATGCAAAAGACTGGCGTTGGTCTGCTTCATGGGATGATCGGGAATTGGCAAGGAGCCGAAGGGAAAGGTTGAACGCGAACACTCGGATCACACACGCGTCGGAAGGCTCACTCGAACCAGACCCAATCGCGAGCGCTCGAGCCTGGATGATGTCGCCCAGGACTCGTCAACCCAACACCCGTCATCCAATCGCTTGTGGCGTGCCCACACTCCCCCAACCCACAGCACCAACCGTTCCCAGAACCACTCCCTGATCCACTCCGAAATCCGATCCTGGAATCCCGATCGCGTGCGGGCGCGACCTCCCATGCCGATCTCGAACGTCCACCTCGAGTCACGGCCGACTCCTCTCCCACGCCGACGCGCTGCCGCCCCCTTTGAATCGGACCCCCAACTCTCGTTGAAAAGCCGATCGTGTTTGGGCGACGCGTCGCGAGAATCTCGTTGTTCGAACCACCAGTTCCTGAACACCAATCGGCCCGCCACACACTTCCACCGGCGAGCACCATTCAACGTACTGAGTGTCGCGGCACGTGTCAACACCGACCACAAAGAATCCAATTCATCGCCGCGCCTTGACTCCGTGGACGATCCCGGACTATGTCGTCGAGGCCTTCCCCGTGCGCGCCCGCTCCTTGGCCTCGGCCTCGTGGAGCTGCTGCTCGTACCGCTCGCGATTCCCCTTGTAGTCAGCGAGAAAGAGCACCTTCGCCGACAGTTTCGGTCCCGCGACCTCGGCAAGCCGCTTGCGCGCGTAGAGAATGTCCGTCCGACGCGAGATGTGCACGATCACCAGGTGTTGGCACTCGAGCACACGCAGCCACTCGGCGATGTCGTCCACGTGCAAGTGCATCCCGATCTTCGCCCGCTGCTTGTGATCGGGCTCGAAGAACGTGCACTCGGCAACCACGATCTGGGCCTTGCGCACGTCCTCGCGGATGAGGTGCGGGCCCGGCGCGGTGTCCCCCGTGAACGCGATCTGCGGGATCTCCAGGTTCCGCGTGATCTCCACGCCCCGGTCCTTCAGCTCGCGCAGCTTCTCCTGAGGCAGATCGTGGAACTCTTCCTTCAGTTTCGTGCGCTTCTCGACCACGACATACCCGAACGAGGGGCACGTGTGCTCGGTGGGGAACCCTCGGAGGATGATGTTGTTCTTGATCTCAACGTGGTGCTCGGGCTCGATCCCGATCACCTCATACGGCGTGCGCTGCGACTCGAGGTCCACGAACCCCGCCATCATCTTGTGGATCGCGGGCACGATCCGAGCGTCGCACACGATCTTCGCGTTGCCCATCCCCTGGAACCGACGCTGCGAGCAGTAGTACGCGAGCGAGCCGATGTGGTCCATGTGCCCGTGTGTGATCGCCAGGTGCTTGCTCGGAAGCATCGCCCGAGGGCACGAGCCGATGTCCACCCCAAGGTCCAACTCCGGGACCTGCAGACACGTGATCTCCCCGGCGATCGACTCGCCAAAGAGCCTGTACGGCGGCATGTACAGAAATCCGAGTGAGCCCTCGCGGGGCGGCGGCTTGGGGAGCATCGGAAAAGCCTCCTGTGGCCGGATTCTCATCCGTCCATGAGCACCACACGTTCCATCAACAGAGAGGATGGTAGCGCCCACGCCTCGGGACGACGGCACGATCGGCTAGCGCAGACCAAAGCCCTACCCTCTGCCGTGCCCGATCCCGATACGACACCAACGAGCCACACGCGGTCGAGTGCCGTGTCCTCGCCGCCGGAAACCTCGCACAACGAGCCGTCTCCCATGAAATCGGCGTGGGCGACGATCGTCAAACTCGGTCCGGCGAGCTGGCTTGCGCTCGGCGCAATGATCCTTCCGCCGCTCGGCTCGATCGTCCTCTTTGCCTATCTCAAGACCATCGGCACGTGGCTGAAGGAACAAGGCGCCACCGGAATCTCGGCGTACATCCTCGCCTTCATCCTCTTCGCCGGGCTCGCGCTTCTCCCCACCTACTCCACCGCCATCCTCGGCGGATGGGCCTTCGGGCTGAAGATCGGAATCCCCGCCGCACTCGCGGGCTTCACCGGAGGAAGCCTCCTCGCCTACGCCATCTGCAAGCCCACCGCCGCCGAACGCGTCGAGAAGGTCATCCAGGATCACCCGCGATGGGCCCAGGTCCGCACGGCCCTCATCGGCGGCTCGACGCTCAAGACCCTCGCGATCGTCTCCCTCGTGCGACTCCCCCCCAACTCACCCTTCGCCATGACCAATCTTGTCCTCGCGAGCACGAAGGTTCGGCTCTGGATCTACGCGATCGGCACGCTCGTCGGCATGGCGCCCAGGACCATCATCGCCGTCTGGATCGGCTCGAACATCCAGCAGCAACTCGAGCAAGGCGCCGACAAAAAGCCCCTCTGGCTCATCATCGGAGGTATCGTCCTGAGCCTGCTCGTCCTCGGCATCATCGGCCTGATCGCCAAGCGATCCCTCGCCCACATGGTCTCGCAATCAACCGCGAACACGCCGGGCACACGCACGCCACAGGCGCAGCACCAGAGTCCCGTCGAGTAAACCTCACCAGCGCCCGACCGAACCTCGTGGCACAGGCGTCCCGCCTGTGCCTACACCGTCTACATCACCAGTCCAAGACACTCGCAACTCATCGCGAGCCATCGGCCTTCGTGCTCTCCGGCCGCTCCGTGCGGCACGTGAGCTCCAATCGCCCGTCCACCGGCGACATCTTCAGCACCCGAACCCGTCGCCCGCCATCGAGCCGGATGTACGCATCCGCGACCAGTGGCCTCTCCCCCAGGAGCGCATCAAAGAGCGCCCGCGACTCCGGGAGTGACGAGATCTGCGACCCCAGCGGCGAGTCCGACCCCTTGCGAAGCCACGAGATAATCACCTTCGGTGGCAGCGGCATGTTCCCGATCTCGATCCGACGCGCCGGCATCCACAACGAGCCGTTCTCGTCGACCACCGGCTCGACCTCCGCCCACACAATCTGCGTGCGACCCTCGATCGTCAGGTTCACGCCCACGCGGATCACGCGCGCCGCGAAGTCGGCCTGGATCGACTCAACATCCTTGGGCCAGCGGACGTCCTGATTGCCCATCCATAGTTTCAGCCGCGAGCCGAGCCACGAGTTCGCATCCGCCTCCTGCAGCGACACACGCCACACCTCGCTGCGCCACATCGCCGAGTCCGCCGGGAGCAAGGGATCCGTCGGGCGGATCATCGAGAGTTGCGAGACGATCCCATGCTCCACGGCCTCGGCCGCCGCCGGATCCGCGACCACGTTCGAACGCCACCACGACGGGGTCTGGCGGATGAGGCTCCATCCGACAATCCCGATGATCCCCGCCATCAGCAGCGCACCCGCGACCATCGCCCCAAGCCACAGACGAAGGCGCTCCCAACGCAACGCCTCCAGGAACGCCGAGCGCGAAGAAAACGCCCGGCGGAGTCGATCCGCGGGCGTTGGGTTGGATATCGAGGATGGTTCGACCACCGGGCTGTCGGAAGAGTCCGACACGCGATCAACGCTTCGAGAACTGGAAGCGGCGACGGGCGCCGGCCTGACCATACTTCTTCCGCTCCACGGCTCGTGAGTCACGCGTCAGCATCCCCTGCTCGCGCAAAATCGGCTCGGTCGTGGGATCATAATCCAGCAGGGCCCGCGCCAGCCCGAGTTTCATCGCCCCCGCCTGGCCCATGAAGCCCCCGCCGTGGCACTTCGCCACGACCTGGAACTTCCCGACCATGTTCGTCGCGATCAGCGGCAGCAACGCCTCCCGGCGGTCGCGGTCCTCCGAGAAATACTGCTCGACCGTCCGGGTCTTCTTCGGGTCGTTCCCGATCACTTGCACCCCGACCTCCGACCCGCTGGCGGGCTTCAGGCGCACGCGGGCGACGGCCGTCTTGCGCCGACCCGTCCCCCACCACCAGCCCTTCTTGTCCGCGGGCTTGGCCATCCGGGGCGGCTTCACACCCTCGACCGCCGGCGCCGCGGGGGAGGGAACTCCAAAGTTTCCAAGGTTCATCGTGCTCATCGTGTCTTCCGATTTCTCGTGTGTGGGTCAGTTCGTTACGCGTTCGCGACCTTCATCGACGCCGGAGCCTTGTCCGCGTGCGGATGCTCGCTCTCGCCATAGACATGCAGGTTCTTCATCATCACGCGGCTCAGGCGGTTCTTCGGGAGCATGCGCCGAACCGCGTCCTCGATGAGCAGTTCGGGCTTGCGATCACGCACCTGCCCATACGTCTCGGTCTTCAGACCGCCCGGGTGGCTCGTGTACCGCATCTTCAGACGCTGCTCAGCCTTCCGCCCCGTCAACTCCACCTTCTTCGCGTTTGTCACGATCACCGGCTCACCCGTGTCCACGTGAGGCGTGTACTCGGGGCGGTGCTTGCCCATCAGGACCAGCGCCACCTCGCTCGCCAGACGCCCCAGGGGCACGCCCGCGGCATCGATGTGACGCCACGACTTCTTCACCTGCCCGGGCTTGGCGAGATACGTCTGCCGTCCCAAGGCCTCCGCGTTCTTCATCACACACCTCCGACGACTCGCGTGCCAAATCGGGCGGACAACCACACCGATGACACGAGATGGTCTTGCTTCGCCGCCTACCGGGCGGGGCGGGCCTGGGAATGCCCCATCCAAAGGGCGATCCAAGGCAAACTTGGCGTTCTCATCCGGACCAATGAGCCCGGCCAGACCATCCAATCTGGGGGCAGACATTAGCCACGCGCCGACATTCATTCCAGCAGTCGCCGATGATCCACCCCAAAACGCCGATACGCTCTCCACACATGATCCCGACCGACCCGAACACCAATCCAAACCAAATCCATACAGAAAATCCATTTCAGCCCACACCGCCGACCATTCCTGGCCCCATCGGCATGCCCAGCCGCACGCCGTCCTTCCGCCGAGAGCGAGAAGCGCCCGATCAACGCTCCCTCCTGACGCTCCCAGTCCTCTGGACCGTCGCGGCCGTGCTCATCTTCGCGATCTTTGGAATCCAGCAAGCACCAAACTTCATAGCGCCCCAGCCGTCCACGCCGGGCACCGCGGAAGAGATCGCGCCGCCGGACATGCAGTTCGAACTCACCGCGAAACTCGTGGTGAAGATGCATGGCGACTTCGGGTCCATGGCCGGAAGCATCGGAGACCTCGAGAAGGTGGCCAGGCAAAGGAACAAGAACACCCTCGCGCCGGTGGACGCCCTGCGACTCGCCACCGTCGCCAGCCAGTTCGGCGATTCCACCGATCAGTATCTCGAACTCGCCCGAAAATCCAAGGACTCGAAGGTGCTCGAGGATGCCGACCTCATCGAGGCCGCGATCCTCGGCAAGGCACTCACCCCAGAGCAGGCGGATGGCCTCAAGGACCGCCACGGGTACTTCGGCGAACTCGCCACGGTCCAGCCCCTCCCCAAGTCCGATCCCGTCCGGAAAGCGCTCACCTCGGGGGGCATGCCGATCATCATCTTCTTCATCGCCGTCGGCGTGCTCCTGCTCCTGGTCGCGATCGCGTCGCTCGTCTGCTTCCTGTACACGATTCTGAACTGGAGCAGGGCCGAGAGGGCATTCCGATTCACCCCGCCCCAGCCCGGCGGCGGGATCTACCTCGAAACATTCGTCGTCTTCCTGTTGTCCTTCCTGGGCATGCTCGCCATCTCCTCGATCGCGGCAAAGTTCATGGGACCATCGAGGGCGGCCGTGCTCAGCCTCGTGCTCCAGTGGGCCATCCTCCTCACGATCTTCTGGCCTCTCGCCCGCGGCCTGCGCGCCAAGGACTGGCGCGCCCAGGTCGGCTGGCACACGGGCGAGGGCGTCGCCCGTGAGATCGTCATGGGACTCTTCGGCTATCTCGCCGGCCTCCCCCTCCTCGCCGGCGCTCTCATCGTGACGCTCATTCTCACGCTGATCGTCCAGCAGTTTCTCCCCGAAGGCGCCGGCGCCAACAAGATCGCCGACCTCATCGGTGCCGGCGGTCCGCTCGAACTCGTCCTCCTCTTCGTCCTCGCCACCGTCTGGGCGCCCATCGTCGAAGAAACCATCTTCCGAGGCGGCGTCTTCCGCCACTTCCGAGGCCGCCTCGGCATGGTCGGCGCCGCCTTCTTCACCGCGCTCCTCTTCGGCGTGATGCACGGCTACGCCTTCTACGCCCTCGCCCCCGTCATCAGCATCGGCCTCATCTTCTCCTTCATCCGAGAGTGGCGAGGCTCGATCATCGGGCCCGTCGTCGCCCACGCCCTCCACAACGCCACCACGCTCGGCATCGTCATCACCATGTTCACGCTGCTGAAGTGACGCGGGTCACAGCGATCGCCACCGCTCACACGCTCCGCGACGAGTGGATCGGAGCCCGACCAAAACTCGGCACAAGCCGCTCCACCATCGCCGCGCACCGCAGCACACGCGAATCCTCAAACGCCGGCCCCACGAACTGCACGCCGACCGGCAAGCGCGCGCCATCGACACTCGCCAATCCCGCCGGCACGCCGATCGCCGGCAGCCCCGCGAGATTCACGCCCACCGTGTACACGTCCTCGAGATACAGCGTCACCGGATCGGTGGTCTTCTCCCCAAGCATGAACGCGGGCGCGGGGGCCGTGGGCATGAGCAGGCCATCACACCCGCGCGAGAACGCGGCATTGAAATCCTCCAGGATCTTCCGCCGGGCCTTGAGCGCCGTCGTGTAGTACGCGTCGTAGTACCCCGAACTCAGGACGTGCGTCCCGAGCATGATGCGGCGCTTCACCTCGTCGCCCAGTCCCTCGCTCCGCGATCGGGCATAGAGCGTGTCAAGGCTCTCGCCCGCGCCGATCTCGGCCCGTCTGCCGAACCGGATGCCGTCGTATCGCGCAAGATTCGAACTCGCCTCGGCGCAGCACACGATGTAGTACGCCGCGATCCCCGCGTCGGTCATCGGAAGGTCCACATCGACGATGTCCACGCCCGCCTCGCGCAGCCGGGCGACGGTCTCATCAAAGACACGCGAGACTTCCGGGTGGTTCGCCCCCGACCGCGCCTCGCGGGGCACACCGAGAGTCCAGCGAGACCCGTCATCGCCCGGACCACCCAAGGCCTCGACACAAGGCTCCAACGCACGCGCAGAACACGTCGTGTCGTTCTCATCACGTCCCGCGATCACGCCGAGCACCAGCGCCGCATCGCGGACATCTGTCGTGATCGGCCCGATCTGGTCGAGACTACTCGCGAACGCGACCAATCCGAAACGGCTCACACGCCCGTACGTCGGCTTGTACCCCACCACGCCGCACATCGACGCGGGCTGACGAATGGAGCCGCCCGTGTCGCTCCCCAGCGCGACCGGCACCACGCCCGCCGCGACGAGCGCCGCCGACCCGCCCGACGACCCTCCCGGCACACGCGACGCGTCCCACGGATTCCGCGTCGCGTGGAACGCCGAGTGCTCCGTCGACGAGCCCATCGCGAACTCGTCAAGATTGCTCTTGCAGATCGGGACACACCCGGCCTTCAGCAGCCGCGTCACCACCGTCGCATCAAACGGCGAGCGATACTCCTCCAGCATGCGGCTCGCGCACGTCGTCCTCCCGATCGCCGTGCAGATGTTGTCCTTGATCGCGATCGGCACGCCCGCGAGAGACATCGACTCGCCGCGACGGAGTCGCGCATCAACCTCGTCGGCGATCCTGAGCGCCTCCATCGCGAGTGTCTGCGTCGTCGCCCGGATCTTCGGCTCAACGAGCGCGAGCCGCGCGAGAGCACGCTCCGCCTCGGCCCTCGCCGTGGTCTCGCCCCGACGCACACGCTCGGCCAGTTCGAACGCCCTCACGCGACACCGCCCTCGCCGCCGCCGAGCACCCTGGGAACCCTGAGGAACGCGCCCTGCATCGCCGGCGCGATCGTCGTGAGCGAGATCGAATCAAGCAGCAATCCAGGCGGGGCCGCGGCATCATCATCCCGCGCCCAGACGCCCTCGCCCGCGACGTGCGTCAAGGGCTCCACGCCCGAGAGATCGAGCCGCTGCAGCCGAGCCATCAGCGCCAGAACCGACGCCAGATCACGCCCATATCGTTCCGCGTCGGCGTCACCGAGCTCGAGCCGCGCCAGCCACGCGACCCTGCGAACCTCGTCGATCGACAGCGGCGCCGCGGCATTGGATTGTGGATCGGCCGGATCGGGCATGACCGAGTGTACGAGTGGGGCGAACGCGATGGAGCCGGGTAACTCGACGCGCCACACAGAGACGCCACGAGAATCAAACCGATTCCGCGGACTGTTTCGAAGAGTCTGGAAGGTGATCGTGTCTCCACGTGGAACGGCACTTCTCGGCGTGTACCTGTTCGTTGACGGCGCGGTGTTGGTCGCCACCCAGCCACGCAGTTCGGTGCCGGGAGCGCTCCTTGGCAGCATCAACTCGCGCTATCCCGGCCACGCGCACGTGTTCGCCCTCACCTCCGACGAGAAGGCCGAGATCGTGGCGGGTGAAGATGATTCGGCGGACTTCTTCCTCAAGGTGACGAATCCCGATTGGGGCTGCCCGGTCGCCATCCGACTTGTGTCATCGGAGAGGGCGTTGTGGTGCCTGTGGGGTCGAACGACCGTCCTCAAGATCATCCCGCTTTCGACATCTCCCCATCTTCAACCGTCAGACAAAGCGATTTCAATCGTGAGGAACGTCTATCTCGATCAAGTTCAGGCGAATCAGCGAACGCCTCTGCCCGATGAGCTGCGAGATGGAGCCCACACGGAGATCTCATATCTCGGCATAGGCCACAACCTCATCTCCCTCGTCGCCCTCACGCTCTTCCCCATCTCCCTCGCGTGGATTCCGGCCGCCATCAGCCCGAGGCGTCACCGTCTTGAACGCGGACAATGCCCCAAGTGCGCCTACTCCCTTGCGGGCGTCTCCCGCGTCGGCGACCGCGTCCTCTGCCCGGAATGTGGCACACCGTGGGACACCATCCACTGGCGAGAAACAGATCGCCCCTCCGAGCCGGCATCTCCGTCTTCCACCAACCCCTCGTGATCAGAACCCCGGCGTCGTGATCAAGTCGCCCCGCCACGCGCCCTCACGCCGGGTCGGATGGCTTCGATTCGGGTTTCGCCGGCGCCGGTGCGGGCTTCACCGTCTTGAGATCGTCGCCCCGGAAGTGGCGCGACATGTCTCGGATCATCTGCGCGCCGCGGTAGCGCTGCTGGGGCGAGGCGCTCCCGCCGACCTTCCGGTCCATGAACCCGAAGAGCCGCCCGAGCGTCTCTCCATCGGGCCTGGCGTTGGGGTCGCGCATCTGCTCGCGGTCGCGCTGGGCCTGGCGACGGGCGCGTTCGAGGCGTTGCTCATCGGGCGTGTCGCGGACGCGACCGCCCAGCGCCTCGAGCATCTTCTCGAAATCGACGTACGCGTCCTCGAGGAACTTGCCGCGGTCCTCCTCGGGAACCTTGGCGTAGTCCTTGGCCTTGTCGTCCCACGCGTCCACGACAAGCCGCGAGACGTTCTCCTCGAGTTGCGTGCGAGCCTGCCCCTTGAGCCCCGCCGCGAACGCCGCCATCATCACCGAGTCGTTCGACGAGAGCCCCTTGAGACGCGAGATGAGTTTCGAGAGCAGATCCAGCCGCTCGCGCAGCGGCAGGTTGTTGAACTCATTCGAAAGCAGCGTGTAGTCGAGCACCCCCGCGAGTTCGTCGTCGAGATAGTCGGGCGTGGGCCGGGGGCGGAACTCGAGATACGCCCACACGCCGCCCCCCGCGAGCGCGAGCATCGCGAGCACGCCGCCGACGCGGGCCACGTTCTTCCGCCGCGTGGGCGACATCGAGCCCCACCAGCGTGCGAGCGTCGTACCCACCGATTCTCGGGGACGCTTCCGTAGCGCCGCAACAGGAGCGTCACCAAGTTCGTCGAGGATGCTCCCAGATGGAGAACCAGTTCCCGCGTGCCGGTTATTCGGACGGACGCTCATCGACCCCCTCCTCTCGCTCGCATCGAGCCACCGGGCAGCGGCGGCACGGTCTCCAACCCGCCGAAGCGCACGACATCCTCAATGAGTCGAGTCCGTTCGTCGTCGGTGATGAACGGCGCCTGGGCCGCGCTCCCGTCGCCGAAGTAGAGCGCGTTGCGGTTCCATCGGCTCTGCGTGTCGCCGCCCGTGCCCATGTCCTTGAATCGCGGGTTGTGCCAGTCGTCGGCATCGAACACGATCGGAAGCCGCGGCTGCGCCTCGAACGCCCGGGTCACGCCGTGCTGCACGTTGGGGACCGTGAAGAGTTCCGCCGCCACCATGATGATCCCCGGGAAGTACTCGTAACTCGTCCCGCTGGACTGCCACAGCGGCTTGAAACTCGTGGCGGAATCGTGCGAGAAGAGATCGCTCGGACACCGATACGGCGCGAAGGTCGTCCAGTCCCCCGAGCCGCCCGCCTGCACGGGCTTGGGCGCGTCGATGTACTTCTCCATCACGTCGAGCAGCGACGGGTCGTTCGTGTTGCTCCCCTCGTTCAAGGGCCGGACCTTGGGGAGCAGCCCCTTGGACTCCGTCTGCAAGTACATCTGCAGCCCCTGCCCCAGCGAGCGAAGGTTCACAAGGCACGAGGTTCGCCTCGCCGCCTCCTTCGCCTTCGCGAACGCCGGAAGCAAGAGCCCGATGAGCAGCGCAAGGATCGCGATCACGACAAGGAGTTCGATCAGCGTGAACGCGCCGCGCCGACGCACGATGATGGTGGGGGAGGGTCTGTTCGAGGCGTGTCGGGGCATGCGGGCCATCCTTCCACTTCATCCATCGGCGTGAATAAGCGAGCGGATTCGAAACCGCTCCGGGAATCTCCTGCTCACCACGGGATCCGCAGCGCAACCGAGCCGGACTGCACCTGGTCCACGACCTGCTGGGCGACCGGCGTCTGGATCGTGCGCAGCGTCTGGGCGTTGGCCCTCACGCTCGCCTTGAGTTGCTCATCGTCTCGCATCGCGACCTCCAGGCTCCGGGCGATCGACGCAAGACCCGCCTTCAACTGCCGCGCGCGGAGCACCGCCGCGATCAACGCCGCGCCCAGCGCCACGGGCACACGCCATGGCGTCGGAAGCACACTCGAAATCGTTCCAGTCACGGCGCCCACCATCCCCTCCGTTTCCGAGGGATTGTTGGCGTTCACCAGCACCCGATCGACCTGCTCGATCGCCGTCGACAGCGTCTGGGCGGCATCGTCCACGCTCTTGAGTTGCGCATCAAGACCGGGGCGAGCCGGGTCGTCGGTGGGAAGTTGGGCAAGCACGCCACGAATCTGAGCACTCTCCAGGGCCAGTTGTTCCCGGACGTGGGCGGCCTGGTCACGCAACTCCAGCACGCGCCCCGTGTCCGTGCACGCGGGAAGAAACGCCAGCCACACCGACGACACCACCATCATGAGCAGAGCCAGAGCCGAGTCCCGAGTCTTCATCGAAGCCATCCTTTCATGTCACGCGAGCACGCGCGCCCGCTCCGACGAACCGTCGTCGGACAGAGCACGCGGCCACGACGAACCACGCTACCGCGTGCCGCGGCAAACACAAGAGCGCGCATGCACATCAACGCGAACGAGCGCGCAACAACGATCAACGCGCGTCGGATCGCGCGCATGGGCGACGATCGAGTGTTGGGGAAAAAAACTAAACCTCGCCGAATGACTTCAGCAACTCACGCACAAGTGCGTGGGTGAGCGCGTGCCCGGATCGCGTGGCCTCTACTCGCGCATGCAATGGCATGCCCAGGAGCGCGAGGTCGCCCACAAGGTCCAGGAGTTTGTGTCGCGCCGCCTCATTCTCGAAGCGAAGCGCGTTGTCGATCGGCGTGCCGTTCGAGTCGAGCACGAGCAGATCGCGGGGCGAGACGTGCGCGAACAGGCCCCGGGATTGCAACGCCCGCGCCTCGTGCTCGAGGCTGAACGTCCGTGCCGGCGCGACGTCGCGCGCAAAGGCCTCCGCGTCGCCCCGCCAATCGGCCACGCTCGTCGTCGCCCTTCCCGCGATCGGAAGCACGAGCTCGTACGACGCGTGCAGCCCGGTCGTGGACGACCGCTCGTGGGGCCTCGCGATGATCGCCGCACCGCTCGCCGCGTCCCCGACCCGTACCTCCCGATCAAGACGCAGCACTCTCCCAAGGCCATCATCCGACGAGAGGTCGATCAGACCCGCGTGACGGATCGCCTCGACGAACACCAGTGCCGAGCCATCGAGGATCGGAATCTCCGGCCCGTCCACGCGGACGATCGCGTCGGTGACGCCAAGCCCGGCAAGAGCCGCGAGAACGTGCTCCACGGTGGTCACGCTCGCCCGACCAAGGGCCAGGGTCGTGTTCCGCGATGGCACGCCCGGCGGCATGTGGGCAAGGCCCGCGTCTGAGGTCTGATGGGCCACGTGCGCCGCGATCTCGCCCGCGCCGGTCACGAATCGCAACCCCGGCGACACCGACCCATCGCGGCGCGCCGCCCACGGCTCGATCGTCAGAGCGCACGCCCTGGCCGAGAACAGACCGACACCCTCGATTCGCCCCGTCGGCCCCGCGAGCGTTCGTCGAGGGTGCTCCACGATCATGCCGGCCCGCCGTCGGAGGTTCCTTCGCGAGCCTTCCCGCGGACGAGTTTGCGGATCTCCGCAAGGGACTCGGCGAGGCGACCAAGCTCGATGTAGTTCCGCCGCCACTCCTTGATCGGACCCGCGGGGATGCCCATATAGGTCCCCCCTGCGTCGAGATCACCCGCGACGCCCGAGTGGGCGCCAACCCTCGCCCCGGGGCCGATCTCGACGTTGTCCGCGACGCCCGTGAGCCCGCCGATCACGCAGCCATCGCCGACGACGACCGAGCCGGCGATGCCGACATTGCCACAGACAATGCAGTGCCGCCCGATGCGGCAGTTGTGGGCGATCTGGGTCAGATTGTCGATCTTCGTCCCGTCGCCGATGGTCGTGGACCCGAACTTCGCGCGATCGACGCACGAGTTCGCGCCGATCTCAACGTCATGCCCAACGACAACGTTGCCGATGTGCGGAATACGCTCGGCCCCGGCCTTCGTCGGTCGGAACCCGAAGCCCTGCGACCCCACGACACACCCCTCGTGCAGGACGCACCGCTCGCCGACCTCGCACCGCTCCATGACCTTCGACCCGACGTGCAGCGTGGTCTGCCCGCCGATCGACGCGCCCATGCCGACGAACGCGTGGGCGCGAAGCGTGACGCCACGAGAGAGGCGAGCGTCCGCCTCCACGACGCAGAATGGACCAATGGAGACATCGTCGTCGATCGTCGCGGACGGATCGACGAACGCGCTCGGATGCACGCCGACACGACGCGGCGGCGACGACGGCATCAGCAGACCCAGCACGATCGACGCCGCGTGTTCCACGTCGTCCACGAGCACCACGACACGCCGATCGTCACGCGGAACACTCGCGCCAAGATCGCTCGGCACGATCGCCGCGGCCACGCCGACATCCCTCGTCGCCTCGAGCCACGCCTGCAGGAACTTCGGCGAGCGGACGAACGCGATGCTCCCCGCCCTCGCGTCGTGGGCCGCGTCGAAGCGATCGACCACCATCTCCGAGACGCCGACGACTTCGGCGTGAAGCCCCGCCAATCGCAGCGCCCCGACGATCCTCTCGATCGTCAGGGGCGTGCGTGCACGACTCGAATCGGGCGTTGGAGCAGGCATGGTCCCGCGTCGGCCTCCCGCTCACCTGCCCGCGGCATAGTTGTTGTTCATGCGCGTCGTCAGCGCGTCGGTAATGTCCAGACGCTCCGAGACAAAGAGCATCGAGCGGTCCTTGATGATCGAGTTGTACGTGCCGTTGGTCTGGTTCGCCGGGAGTTTGATCTTCGACGTGTCGATCATGATGAGATCGAAACCCTCGGCCTGGGCGAACTTGGTGACCTCCGCGCTCACCTTCTCGTAGAGCTCGCGGATCACCTCGCCGCTCTCCACGTCCGAGCGACGACGATAGAGCGCGACCTTCACCTTCAACTGCTCGTTCTCCTCGTACAACTCCTGCTCGAGCTGGCGGTGCTGATCGACCTGGTCGTTGGGGAGTTCCGAGAGACGCTTCGCCTTCACCTTCAGCGCGTCTTCCTTGCCATCGAGTTCGGCCTTGCGCTGCTTGGCGACGGCGTCGAGCTTCTCGTTCTTGTCCTTCAGTTCCCTGAGGTTCCCAAAGAGTTTCTCCATGTCCACCACCCCCACGACGGCCGGGGCGATCGACGCCTCACGCCTCGTCGCCGAGGCGCTGTGGATCTGAACGCCCGCCAGCGCCACCAGCGCAAGAGCCACGGCGAGCACGGTCGGCGAACGGAAGAGCGATCGGGTCTGGGTCATGATGATCTCCTGGTGCATTCTCCAGGCCTCGCGCCTGGTGCCGCCCGCGAGCTGGGGGCGGCGTCTCCATCCGTCAATCATAGCGATTCAGCGGAACGGCACGTCGACCGTGAACGTCAACAATCGCTCACGATCGCCCTCCTCCTTCAGGATCGGAAAGCCAAAGTCGAACGCGAGCGGCACGGGGGAGAGCGGCGTGATCAGACGGATCCCAAACCCCACCGAGGCGCGATACGAGCCGAACGTGACATCGCTGTTCACCGTCCCCGTGTCCGCGAAGAGAACGACGAGGAACTGGTTGGCGATCACGGGCTGCTGGAACTCCACACCCGCCGAGAACAGAAACGTCCCACCGATCGGGTCGGAACTGGGAAGCCCGTTGTCGTTGCGCACTCCCCGAGGCGAGACGCCACGAACCCCGAACCCCCGGAACGACTCGCCACCAAGGTAATACCTCGAGTAGAACGGCACCTCGTCTGGGCCTTGCGGGATGTACCGCGAACCGATGTTGAACGCGAGCGTGCTGCGGTTGCCGAGAATGTCCTCGTTGACCGGGACGATCAGCCCGTAACTCGCGTTGAACGCGGTGTACGTGAAATCTCCCCCCAACGCCCCGATCTGCTCGACGCCGAGGCTGATCTTCGAGCCCTGCGTCGGAAGGATCGAGCGGTCGGTTGTCGTCCGCGTGATGCTGGCCCCGAGCGACGTCTGGAACGTCTCGTCGCCCACGGCAAAGTAATCGGTCGGCGCACTCGCCTCGATCTGATCCAGCGCGACCGACTGAAGACTGAGCGTCGCGCTCCCGTTCCAGCGTGAGCCAAACCGACGACCCACGCTCAACTCGGTCCCATACCGGATGTCGTCGTACTCGCGATACACACGCCGACGAGCATAGAGAGAGATGCCCCCGGAATAATCCGAGTCAAAGAGCGACGGCTCCCCCAGCGAGATCGAGAACGACTGCACACGATCGCCCGGCGAGGCCTCGACGCTGAACGTCTGCCCGCCGCCACGGAACGCGCGACCGCCAAAGTACTCGGAAAAAGAACTCGGCCAGTCGAGGATGTCGAAGTTGCGCTGCTGGATGCTGAAACGGGCCGCCAGACCGCCGTCGGATCCCACCGTCCCGCCGAACGCGATGCTCCCCGTGTTCGTCTCCTTGATCTCCACGAGCACGTCGCGATATCCGGGCTCATCGACCGTCTCGGGCTGGATCGTCAGCCGAGGCCTGTCCTTGGGGTTGTCCGTCGCAAACAACCGAGACTGCTCCAGACGCCGACGCGATTCCTCCACCGCCGACATGTCCAGCGGGCGATCCGGCTGAATCGTGACGTCCTTGCGGATCACCGAGTCCTGCGTGATGTCATTCCCCTGGATCGTCACGACTCCCGCCCGGAACCGCTCGCCCTCGCGGACAAGGAGCAGCAGGTCCACCACGGGACGATCCGCGTCGCGAATCTCGCGGACGTTGATCTGCGCGTCCACCCACCCCATCTTCCCATACGCCTCGGCCACACGCTGGGCGCTCTCACGCACCGCCCGCTGACCATACACGTCGCCCGGCTTGACCGACATCAGGCCCATCGCCTGCGCCTCGCTGATCACGGGCGGCGCGTCCGAACCGGTCTCGATCTTCACCTGACGAAGCGTGAAGACCGGGCCCTCGTCGATCTCGAATGTCACGATCGCCTCGCGGTTGTCGGGGCTGAGTTGCACGCTCCGGTCGACCCGAGCGTCGAGATAGCCCCGATCGCGGTAGTACTCAAGGATCTTGCCCACATCCTCGACGAGTGTCGTCTCGTTGAGCGTGGAACGCCGTAGGAGGGAACCCTCAACGGTCTTGAGCTCGCGCGACAACTCGCGATCGAGGAAGGAGACGTTCCCACGGAATCGAACCGTGCGCACGTTGGTCCGCTGCCCCTCGCGGACGCGGAAGACCAGCGTCCCCGAACGCTCGAGCGAGGGAATGTCGGCCGTCACTCGCGCGTTGAAATATCCCTTGTCCAGATACCGCTTCTCGATCGCGCGCGACGCACGCTCGATCCGCGTCCCATCCACAGGCGTACCCCGGAGCGACCCCACGCCCTCCAGCACCTCCGTGTCCGTCAGCACGCTGTTGCCCACGCACACCACGTCCAGAATCACCGGCTGCAACACCATCGTGTAACGCAACTCGACGCTCCCGTCGTCCAGCGGCACAACACGTGTCTCGATCGTGCGGAACGGGCCCAGCCGCGTCAGAAGCCCGACGTCGCTCGCCGAGACCGCCGTGGAATACGGCAGGCCCTCACGCAACCGCAACTGGTTCCGTGCCAGGCGATCGAGCGCACCCTCCAGTGGAAATGGCCCACCCTCGCTCGACCCCGCCTTCGTCGCCAGCAGGGACACACGACGAACGGGCCGCCCCTCGAATGGGCTCGCGCCCTCGACCGCTCCCGCACGTGTCGACGAAGGCCCGTTTGACCCCGCGCCAGGATCCTCGGCACCTCCCTGCGCCAACGCCGAGTTCACACCCGCGAAACTCACCACCAGACCAACGCCCGCGCACAACCTCCAGGCCTTCAAGGCCCGACCAGATCGCGAGGTTGGTGCGCACTCACTCACGGGACGCAGACGATATCGCCATCCCACGCCCAACACCAACCGGCACCGAACACTTCCGCGCCAACTCGACGGGCCACAACTTGATTCGACTCCCCCGAATCGGTATTCTCACCTCCCCAACCTACACCGAACCCACGATCGGGTGTTTGTGTCACCCGGTGCGTGGTGCCTCGGAGGGCTGGTCGGCCGAGTGTGCGCCTCGCCCCTCGTGCCGTCGGATGAGTGACATGCCCAGTTGGATGCGTCGGGCAAGACGGGTTGGCATTGCCTTGGTCGCGCTTGCGTCCGTCGCTATCGGTCTGGCCGCGATGGGCTTCGCGCTCCGGCCCGATGTCGCACGCGAACTCCACACCTGGCGACTCGCCTCGCTCCTCGGATTGATGCTGCTCCCCGCGGTCGTCTCCATCGTCTGGGGCATGGGGCGGACCAACGCCTCAAAGGCCCCGTCCGATCCCGCCGCCGCGGACTCTAACGCCGAGGCATCCACCGCTGCCCGAACCGTCACCATCAACGAGCCCGCGATCGATCGATCGACGCGAAACATGGAGACGCCCGGGCGACACAAAGACGAGACCTCGCACGCCCACCATGCCGATCGACTCGGCGACCGCACCCGCTTCCACGCCGGCCGATCTAGCACCCCGCGTTGAATCGCACCAGGTAGTACAAAAGGTCGTCGATCGTGACGGCCCCGTCCTGGACCCCCGTGCCGCTCCCATCATCGACATCCGCCGGCACAGAGCCGTTCCCGAAGATGGCGAGGTAGTAGAGAAGGTCATCGATCGTGACGGCCCCGTCCTGGACCCCCGTGCCGCTCCCATCGTCGACATCCGCGATACAACCTCCACCACCCGGGTTCACCACGATCGTTAGTGTGTCCGTGTCCGTTCCACCAACGTTGTCGGTCACCGTGAGTGTCAGGTCGTGCGTGCCCACGGCGAAGACGCCCTGATACAACGCCGGTCCATCCTGCAGCACCGTCGAGCCCTCCATCCACGTGTACGACACGATAAACCCATCGGGGTCGGTGCTCGCCGAGCCGTCCACCGTGACGATCTCCGTGCCGGTGTTGTCGGTGTCGGTCACCGTCTTGTCATCCCCCGCGACGGCCGTCGGGAGTTGGTTCACAGGAGTTGTGCACCCCGGGAACCCAGAACCGTCGTTCGTGCCGCACACCGACCCGGGACCCTTCCATGACCCCCCCGACGTGGCGCACGACGACTGATCGGCAAGGAAACAACCGGCCGTCCCGAAGCAGCACGCCCCGGTCGCCGGCGGGCAGTTCGTCGGGTCCCACGTCGCCCGCATCACCCAATCACCACGCGGACGGCATCCTGTGAGGCAAATCCCCAAGACGCTCCCGTCCGCCTGCAATCCGCTGAAACGCGTCCACCCGCCGTTGGGTGGGCATCCGTTCGCCCCGCAGTTCAACGCAAAAAGCCAGTTCTCCGCGGGGCGGTTGAGTGCTCCATACCCCGTGCCGCACCCGACCACCGTGTTGTCGGTGGTGGGGAAGGCGTTGCTCGTCGAAGGCGGCGCCGTGAAGCACGGATCCGCCGTCTGGTTGTTGTGCTGATCGATCCGGAAGCCCACGCTGAACGTGTGTTGAGTCGCGCCAGGCGGCAGGAAGATGAACACCTGATCCGGATCCGTGGGATCAACCTGGGCGACAACGTTCACGCCCTGAGTCCCAGGCTCCATCTGGATCGGGGGCAACTGATCCTCAACCGAGTTGAACGACGCCACGAGCGTTCCCGTGCTCGGCAACCCATCCCAGAAGAGCACCGACCACTGCGTCGTCGTGTTCACCACCGCGTTCTGCTGCGCGAAGATGCACTCCACCTGCGTCACCTTCAGCGGGAACATGCTCGCCGGGAGCGTGTACGAGACGGCCGCAATCTCCCCCTCACCCAGGCCACCCTGGGCCGTGTACGTTCCCCCGTCGAAACTCGCGCCCGTGTACGTCGAGACCTGCGGGCACTCGCCACGCGGCATGATCATCCCCTGCTCCAAACGCTGATCGTGCGACAGCCGGACACGCATCGTCTTGATCGCGACATGCTCGATGGGGAGCTCGTTCAGGCGAGACTCGGTCGCCTGCTCCTCGCCAACCGCCGACGCCGCCATCCCGCACACCATCCCGATGCACAAAGCACCACATCCAAAGGCGCGTCCCAGGGCACGAGCATCCATCATGATTCCTCCATCAGCCGTCAGCACCAGCAAGCGCGACGTTGATGTCGCGACCCCCAGAACCCCTCCCTATTCGCGGCCAGACCCTCGGAGTATCAATGAAAATGGGCGTCCCCGCAAGGGAATTATCGCCCAACGTACACGCTCTGTTCGGGTTTTTCGTCCCAAAACGGTCTACATATGGATCGCTCGGCCCTCCGAGGCGAGCGCCGCCTCGTGGATCCCCTCGTGCATCGTCGGGTGCGCGTGCACCGTGCAGATCAACTCCTCCGTCGTCGCCTCCAAACGCCGGGCCAGCGACATCTCCGCGATCAGTTCTGTCGCCTGGTCGCCCATGATGTGCGCGCCCAGGATCTCGCCCCGCGGCAGGCCGCGGATGATCTTGACGAACCCTTCCGTGTGCGCCGCCGCGATCGCCTTCCCGTGCGCCATGAAGGGATACTTTCCAACCTCGTAGTCCTGACCCTTCTTGAGGCCCTGCTCGATGAGTTTCTGCTCCGTGGCCCCGACGCTCGCGACCTGTGGCAGGCAGTACGTGCACCCCGGGATCACCGAGTAGTCCATCGGGATCGGCTCGTGGTCCACCTTCTTGTCCCGCCACGCGATCCGCTCGACGCACAGAATCGCCTCCTCGCTCGCCACGTGCGCCAGCCACGGCGGCCCGATCACGTCACCCACCGCATACACGCCAGGAATGTTCGACCGATAGTCGATCGCCTCGTCCTTCGTCACGCCGGGCTTGAAGTCCGTCACGATGTGGTCGCGCTCGATCTTCAGCCCCAACGACGCGTCGCACAGACCGTCGGTCCGCCCCTTCACGCCGATCGCGACAAGAACGCGGTCGGCCTCGAGCGTCTCTTTCTTGCTCTCGTCGGGCTTCCCGTTGACGACCGGAGCGACCGTGACCCTCACGCCCGAGCCTGTTTTCTCGACGCTCGTCGTCGTCGTGCCCGTGCGGATGTCCATCCCGGCCTTCTTGTAGTGCTTGCCCATCGCCTCGCCGACCTCGCGGTCCTCGATGGGAAGGATCCGATCCAGCATCTCGACGACTGTGACCTTCGAGCCCATCGAGTGATAGAAGTACGCGAACTCCATCCCGATCGCCCCGGCCCCGATCACGATGAGCCGCCCGGGCATCGCCTTGTTGAACATCGCCTCGCGCGCCCCCCAGATCACCTCGCCATCGAACCGCGCAAACGGCAGGTCCCGAGCGACCGAGCCCGTCGCCACAATCACGTGATCGCACGTGATCGTCTCGATCCTCTTCCCCGGCGTCGCGGGAGCGCTCGTCAACTCCTCCTTCACCACGCACTCCTGGATCTCGAGGCGACATGTCTGCCCGGGCATCTCCTTCCCATTCGCCGGACCGCGCCCACCCAGCAACTTCGCGTTCCCCTGGATGTGCGTCACCTTGTTCTTGTTGAACAGGAACCCGATCCCCTTGTTCAGTTTCGACGCGACATCCCGGCTACGGCCGATCACCTTCTCCCAGTCGAACGAGACGTCGCCGTTGATCTTCAGACCCCAGAAATCACGCTTGGTCAGCTTCTCGAAGAGCTCCGCATTCGAGAGCAGCGCCTTGCTTGGGATGCACCCCCAGTTCAGGCACACGCCCCCGAGTTTCGCACGCTCGACGCAGGCGACCTTGTACCCCAGTTGGGCCGCCCGAATCGCCCCAACATACCCCGCCGGACCGCCCCCGATAACTACGACGTCAAAATGCCGATCTGCCACGCGTATCCCTCGCAATCTGGGTTTTGATTGGTGATCCAGGTTCCCGGCCACGCCGGAAGGCACTATAGAGAACAGCCGCCCTCAAGGATTGAGGGTTTTTCCTCTCCACACCACCCCAATCCCCACGCACGAACCGAAAATTTCGCTTGAAAACCACGCCAGATCGTGGATGATCCACTTCGCAGAGGGTCGCAGGGGACTTCGGCGTGGAACCCAAGCCCAGACGACGCGAAGGGTGCGTGTACACGGGACGATCCGCGCGAGGGGTTCGCGCGGGACGAGTCCAAGGACCAACGGATATAGACCACGGCGTCCGGCGCGCGGCCTGTGTCCAGCCATGATTCACATCGCACAGATCGGAAGTTTCAATGCCACAGCTCGTTCCTTCACACGCCGCCCTGGCGCTGGGTGTCCTCGTCGCCAATGCCGCCCATGCCTGCCCTGATCCAGAAGCGTGCTCCTCGTCACACGCCGACGAGATCCTCCCGATCACCCTCGTGCAATCCACGCCACTCCCCGAATCACTCGCCAGCCTCATCGACGCCCAGACCTATGCCACCCTCGATCCCGCGTACCAGATGATGACTCTCCGCTGGTCCATCGAGGGTGTCGCCGACGCCCCCTTGGCCATGTGCTTCGCCCCGGGGACCGACCCCGCCATCGTCTCCGCCATCCAGACCACGCTCGATCGCCTCACGCCACGAGCCAATCCCGTCGATCGCTGGACCTCCACCGTCACCAATCCCACGACCGTCCTCGGCGAGCCGATCACCCTCCGCTATTCCTTCGTCCCCGACGGCACACAGATCACCAACGGCGGCACCAGCGATCTCCAGGCACGCCTCAACACCATCTATGGCAACAACACCGCCGCCTGGCAGTCCCTCTTCCAGCAGGCCTTCGACCGCTGGTCCCAACTCTCCGGCGTCAACTACGTCTTCGAGCCCAACGACGACGGAGCCGTCTTCCCTAGTTCCAACGGCTCCCTCAACGTCCGCGGCGACGTCCGCATCGGTGGACACCCGATCGACGGCAACTTCAACGTCCTCGCGTACAACTTCTTCCCAAACCAGGGCGACATGGTCCTCGACACGTCCGACTCCTACTTCACCCAGACCGGAAACAACTCCCGCGCCCTGCGCAACGTCGTGATGCACGAGCACGGACACGGCCTCGGCTTCGCCCACGTCTGTCCTATCAACGGCACCAAACTCATGGAGCCCACCGCCAACAACTCCTACGACGGCCCGCGCCACGACGACCTCCGGGCCGTCCAGCGAAACTACGGCGACCCCTTCGAGCCCAACAACGCCGCCGTCCAGGCAGCCGTCCTCGGCTCCCTCCCCGTCGGAACCACCATCCTCGGCACGCCTCCCGCACCAGGAATCCCCCTCGGCTCCATCCTCAGCATCGACGCCAACGCCGAGCAGGACTGGTTCCGATTCACCGCAACCGCCAACACCCAGGTCAGCGTCACCGTCACTCCCGTCGGAAACAGCTACGACGATTCCGACCAGGCGAACACCGGCGCCTGCAACTCCGGAAACATCATCGACTCCTCGCGAGTGGCCAACCTCGAGGTCCAGATCTTCGCGACCAACGGCGTCAACATCCTCGCAAACGCCAACACCCTACCCCTCGGAGCCGCCGAGACCGCAACCACCATCCTCCCCACCGCCGGCGACTACTACTTCCGCGTCGCCGAGAGCGACGCCCCCGTCGAGGCCCAGCTCTACTCGGTCTCGATCCAGATCGCCGCGCCAAACATCGCCATCTCCCAGGTCGGCGAGGCCCCGCGCATCGTCCCCCCCAACTCCCCCGTCGACATCGACTTCGACATCGTCGGCAACCTCCAGTCCGTCCAGCCCGGATCGCCCACCCTCAACTTCCGTCTCCTGGATGATCCTGACTTCCAGACCGCGCCCCTGGATCTCATCACCGCCAACCAGTATCGCGCGTCGCTCCCGCTCATCGCCTGCGGCCAGACCATCGAGTACTACATCTCCGCCCGAGGGACCGCTGGCGCCGTCGCCACATATCCCGCGGACGCGCCCGCGACACTGCTGTCCACCTCGGCTGGTGTCGCGACCGTCGCCTTTGAGGACGACTTCGAGACCGACAGGTCGTGGACGGTCACAGGCACCGCCACCACCGGCCAATGGGTCCGTGCCGACCCCGTTGGCACCTCCGCACAGCCCGAAGACGACCACTCGACCAACGGCACCCTCTGCTTCGTCACCGGGAACGGAACACCCGGAGGACCCGTCGGTGAAGCCGATGTCGATGGCGGCACGGCCATCCTCACCAGCCCCGCCTTTGATCTCTCCGACGCCCTCGACACCACCATCTCCTATTGGCGCTGGTACCACAACGCCACAACCTCAACCGGCGTTCCTAACGCCGACACCTTCCCCATCGAGATCTCCGGAACCAACGGCATCACCTGGAACCCCGTCGAGACCGTCGGCCCAACCACCGAAAACGTCGGCGGTTGGATCCAGCACACCTTCAACACCAGCGAAATCCCGGGCTTCGTCCCCTCAAGGCAGGTCCGCATCCGATTCACCGCCCAAGACACAGGAAGCGCGTCCGTCGTCGAGGCCGCCATCGACGACGTCCTCGTCACCAAAATCTCCTGTCCCGCCACTCCCGTCTGCGTCGCCGACAAGGACGACGGCAGCGGCACCGGAACGCCCGACGGAGCCGTCACCATCGACGATCTTCTCTACTTTGTCTCCGTCTTCACACAAGGAGCCATCGACGCGGATGTGGACGACGGCTCGTCCACGGCCACGCCCGATGGTGCCGTTACCATCGACGACCTGCTGTTTTTCATCGTCCGCTTCAACGCGGGCTGCTGATCTGGGATGTATCTCGATCCACTCGTTCGGGGAGTTTGTAGAGCCATGACCATTCGATCGATCCGCCTCGCCGCCCTTCTCGCCGCCACCGCCGGCGCCACCTCCGCCCACGCCCAGTTGCGCATCTGCACCTGGAACGTCACCAACTTCTCGACGGACACCTCGCGCAACGCCGACTTCCAGACCGCGTTCTACGGCGTCATCCCGACGGGTCTCCCCCTCGCCGGAAAATCGATGTCCCCCGATGTCATCATCGGCCAGGAGTTCATCAACCAGGCCGCCGTCAACAACTTCCTCTCCATGCTCAACACCGCCCCTGGAAGCCCCGGCGACTGGGCCGCGGGCACCTTCAACGACGGCTCCGACACCGACAACGCCTTCTTCTATCGAACCACCAAAATCCAGTACCTCGCCATGACGATCACCGCCATCGGATCCTCCAGCACCACCAACCAGCCCCGAAACACCAACCGATACGACTTCCGTCCCCTCGGCTACTCCGCGCCCTCCGCCACCATCGGCCTCTACAGCGCCCACTTCAAGGCCCAGGGCGGCACCAACTCCGCCGCTCGCCGCCTCATCGAGGCCCAACGCATCCGCGACAACGCCGAGGGCCAGGACACCTCCTTCGTCGGTTCCGGGCTCCCCGACGGATACCTCGCCATCTTCGGCGGCGACACCAACATCACCACCTCCTCCGCCGCCGAATACCAGGCACTCGTCGGCGTCGAGGCCGTCAACACCGGTCGATTCTTCGACCCCATCGCCACGCCCGGCTCATGGAACAACAACAGCGCTTTCCGCATCGTCCACACCCAGGAGCCATCCTCTCAGATGGACGACCGCCACGACCAGATCCTTATGACCCAAGGACTCTTCGACGGCACCGGCATCGAGTACATCGGGAACAGCTCAATCCCATACTCCACAACCACATGGAACGATCCCAACCACTCCTACCGATGCTGGGGCAACGACGGAACAACTTACAACCTCCCACTCAAAACCACCGGCAACACCATGGTCGGTCCCGTCATCGCCCAGGCCCTCATCAACTCCGTCGCAGGCAACGGACACCTTCCCATCATCGCCGACCTCAAGGTCCCCGCCAAGGTCGACTCACCCACCGTCATCAACTTCGGTCAGGTCCCCATCGGCGGCCTCGCCACCCAATCCATCACCATCTCCAACGCCGGAAACACCGCCCTCTGGACCACCGCCGGAATCTCCAACCTCACCTACACACTCTCCGTCTCGTCGGGTTTCGGAGCGCCGGGCGCTTCATTCTCCGAAGCCCCAGGCGGCGGCGGCAACAACCACAACATCTCCATGTTCACCGCGACCCCAGGCGTCAAAACCGGAACCCTCACTATCACCTCCAGCGATCCAGACCAGCCCACCCGACTCGTCACCCTCATGGGTGAGGTCGTCGTCCTCAACCAGCCACCCACCGCCGACGCTGGCACGGACATCACCGTCACCGACATCGACAACTCAGGGAGTGAGCCCGTCACCCTCGACGCCTCCGCCTCCTCCGACACCGACGGCACCATCGTCGAGTACACCTTCGCCGAGGGACCAACCATCCTCGCCCAGGGCCCCAACGCCACCGCCAACGTCGCGCTCCCCGTCGGCGTCCACTCCATCACCCTCACCGTCACCGACGACGACACCGCCACCGACTCCGACACCCTCACCGTCATCGTGAACCCAGCCCCAGCCTGCGTCGCCGACGTCGACGACGGCACCGGCTCCGGCTCGCCCGACGGCGGCGTCACCGTCGACGACCTCCTCTACTACCTCTCCATCTATGGCCAAGGCTCCCTCGCCGCCGACGTGGACGACGGCAGCGCCACCGGCACGCCCGACGGCGGCGTCACCGTCGACGACCTCCTCTACTACCTCACCCGATTCAACGCCGGCTGCTAAGACCACAACTCCTGATCCGGTCCGGGCTCCCGGTCCGACACAACGTCAGAGTCCATGCCGGGACACACCCCCGGTGGCGGCAGGGTTTCCCCTTCGATATCGTCTTGCCATGCCCCTTGCATGCTCGGTCATCCTCAGCACCTACAACGCCCCGAGCCTCCTCGGGCGATCCCTCGCCGCCTTCGCCGCCCAGGACACCAAGGACTTCGAGATCGTCATCGCCGACGACGGCTCACGCCACGACACCAAGGACGTCATCGATCGCGCCCGACGCGACTGGTCCCTCCCCATCATCCATTCCTGGCATGAGGACCACGGCTTCCGAAAGTGCCGCGCTCTCAACCTCGCGATCCTCGCCGCCACCACCGACTACCTCATCTTCTCCGATGGCGACTGCCTCCCGCGACGAGACTTCGTCCGCACCCATCTCGCCCTCGCCACGAAGGATCGATTCCTCTCCGGGGGCTACCTCAAACTCTCCGACAAGGTCAGCGAACGACTCACGATCGACGACGCCCTCCAAGGCCGCGCAACCTCCTACGCCCATCTCCGCTCCCTCGGCCTGCCCCGAAGCCTCCGATACGCCAAGCGGCTCTCGACCTCCACGATCTTCGCCACCCTCAGCGATCGCCTCACAACCACCGCCCCAACATGGAACGGCCACAACGCCTCCTGCTGGAAGAGCGACGCCCTCAAGGTCAACGGCTTCGACGAACGCATGGAATGGGGCGGCGAGGATCGCGAGTTCGGCATGCGACTCACCAACGCCGGGATCAAAGGACTCCAGGTCCGCTTCCGCACCCCCTGCGTCCACCTCGACCACGCCCGAGGCTACGTCAACGACCACGCCCAACGCGTCAACGCCCAGATCCGCGAAGAAACCATGAAGACCAAGTCCACGCGCACGGCCCACGGCATCGCCGAGATCGACCGCGAGAACGCCGCGATCCACCAGGCCGACTCGCCACGCCCGAACCTCGCGAGCAAACCTTTCGCGCAGGCCGGGATCCAACAGACCACAACACGCTGAACCCGACGCCACGATCCGAAGGACCACCCGCGTCGAGACCCAAAGCCGTCACACCCCAAGCATCTTCATCGCCGTGCTCTTGATGTCGTCCGCCGTCAGCCCGCACATCGCGAGCACCTCGTCCGCCGTCCGAGCGCTCTTGGGAATCCGACGCACGTGCATCTGCCGGAGGGTGAACGCGTCGCCCGAGTCCGCCAGCGCGTCGCACACCGCCGAGCCGATCCCGCCGCCAAAGTTGTCCTCGATCGTCATCACATTGAAGTTGTTCTCGCCCACGATATCCAGGAGCGCGTCCGTGTCGAACGGGATCGAGTACAGGTCCACCAGCGTCGCCGAGATCCCCGCCTTGTCGAGCAGTTCGATCGCCTTGTTCGCCTCGTGCACCATGTACCCCGCGGCACACAACACGATGTCCCGACCCTCGTGCAGCACCTCGAACCCGCCGAGGTTGAAGACCGCGTCATCGCTATACAGGAACTCGGTCTCCGGGCGCAGCGTCCGCATATAGCACACACCCTCATACTCCGCCATGACCTCCGTCAACGCATACGCCGCGAACGCGTCCGCCGGCTGAAGGATGTAGCACCCCGGGTTCCCGCGGTGGTCACGCATCGTCGTGAACGAGCGGAACCACGCCACGTCCGGAAGGGCCATCTGGCTCGGACCATCCGCCGCCAGCGTCACGCCGCAGTGACTCCCGACGATCTTCAGGTTCGCGCCCGAATAGATCGCCATCTCGATCTGGTCATACGCCCGCGTCGCGAACTTCGCGAACGTCGAGCAGAACGGCACCTTCCCCGCCGCCGAAAGTCCGACCCCCAGCGACACCATGTTCTGCTCCGCGATCTTGCATTCCATGAACCGGCTCGCCAGCGCAGGATCCTTGCGGAACGTCTCCGCGAACGTCGAGTTCGAGACGTCCGCGTCGAGCACCACGATCCGGTCCGAAGCCTTCCCCAGCGCCCGCAGCCCGATCCCATACGCCCGCCGGGTCGCCATCGAACCCGAGTGCATCGCCGACTCCATGTCCATCGACTTCATCATCGCCGAGAGCGAGGGAATCTCGACCTCCGACGCGGGCTTGGGCTTCGCCTCCGCCGGCGGCTGGATCGTGAACTGGTCCGCGGGAGACAGCGCGCTCGTCAACTCGATCCGACGCTCGTCCAACTCGGCGATCGCACGCTTGAGCGACTCGCCCGTCGGTGGCTTCCCGTGCCACCCGTTCCCCTGGATGCTCGGCGCCCCCCACCCCTTCACCGTCCGCGCCACCACCGCCATCGGCTTGCCCGTCGTGCTCTTCGACACCTCCGCAAACGCGTCGAACGCCCCCTTGATCTGCGTCGGATTGTGACCTTCGATCGTCTTGACCTGGAAGCCCGCGGCCTCGAGCTTCGCCGCCAGTACCTCCGGCGACTGCTGCGCCGACACCCGGTCCGCCTGCCCATACTCGTTGCAGTTGAAGATCGTCAACACATTCGTCAACTTCCGATCCACGATGTAGTCCATCGCCTCGGCGATCTGCCCCTCTCGAGACTCGCCATCGCCCACGAGGCAGTACACACGCTTGTCGGTCTTGTCGAGACGAGCCCCCTCGCCGATCCCCGCCGCCACGCTCAGCCCCTGCCCCAACGACCCGGTCGCCGCGTCAAAGAACGAGAACCCCTCCATCGGATTGGGGTGCCCCTCCAGCACGCTCGTTCCCATGCGCAGAGACGCCAGGTCCTCAACCTTCAGTTTCCGCTTCGCCTCGCCCACGCCGACCATCACGCCCAGTTTCGCCGCCGCCGCATACACCGCCGGCACCGCGTGCCCCTCGCTCAGCACCAGCCGGTCGCTCGTCGGATACGACGGATAATCCGGACTCCAACGCATCGACGCGAACATCGCCACCGTCACCAGGTGCCCGAGGCTCATCGCGCTCGTCGGGTGTCCGCTCCCCGCGCTCGCGCACATCTCCAGCGACAAACGGTCAATCTCCAGAGCCTGGGCATGGATCGCGGCTTCGAACGACATCGGCACTACCTCCTACACCCGCCGGACCCTCGTCCCGCACGGGCGACATGAAAAGTCCACAACATCAGGGTCCATGACAAAACACACCAAACACGACCACAACATAAGCCATCCAGGCCCACGTCGCGGCTCCACCAACACGCCCACGCCAGCGCGGCTCCCCGTCCCCATCACGACCCCACGCCAGCCCAACGCATCGGACCGGTGAGTATCTGGGACCCCAGACCAAAGGGCAAGACGATCCGACCCCGATTCCCCGTCTTCCGCAACATTTCCTCAAGAAAGATCCCACGCGCGATCAAGACCGCCCGAAGCGCAAGTCGAGTGAAACCCCTCGCTTGCCCGCCCGTCGTCCACGATCGCGGTACACTTGCCCACTCGAGGCGTTTTTCGCGCCCGAATCTACTCTCGGAAGGCTGGAACCGCCATGAAGGTGATCTGTGATCGAAGCGCGCTCCTCGAGGCCGTCAACGCCGTCTCCGGCGCCGTCGCCTCGCGCACTCCAAGGGTCCAACTGACCTGCGCCAAACTCATCGCCACCAAGAGCGGCAAGGCCGGCGAACTCGCTCTCCTCGCCACCGACGCCGAACTCGCCCTCAAACTCATCATCAGCCAGGTCGACGTCGCCCAGCCAGGCGAGGCCCTCATCCCCGCCGACAAACTCCGACAGATCATCTCCGCCGAGGAGCACGACCCAACCCTCACCCTCGAGACCGAGGGCGACACCTGCCACATCCGAGGCACCGACGCCCACTTCCGAGTCCACGGCTACCCCCCCGCCGATTTCCCCCCCATCCCCGATTTCGAGACCGTCGTCAGCGGCTCCGCCGAGGTCCAGAAGGCCAAAGCCGTCATGACCCACCCCGCGGGCAGCCTCCAGGCCCTCATCGGACGCACCCTCTTCGCCACCGCGCGAGAGAACTCCCGCTTCGCTTACTCCGGCGTCCTCTTCAAACGCGATGGCAAGCGACTCGAACTCGTCGCCACCGATGGCCGCCGCCTCGCCCTCTCCCGCGCCAACCTCACAGGCCAGGCCGAAAAGGAATCCAAGCCCGTCTCCTGCATCGTCCCCACCAAGGCCCTCTCCATGCTCCTCAAACTCATCGGCGACCCCGAGGAGCAGGTCGCCATCGCCATCACCGACAACCAGATCGTCTTCAGCCTCGGCGGCCGCGCCGTCCTCTTCAGCAACCTCGTCGAGGGCGCCTTCCCTCCCTACGAGGACGCCATCCCCCGCGACCAGGACAAAAAAGTCACCTTCGACCGCGACGTCCTCGCCTCCGCCGTCCGACGCGCCGCCGTCCTCACCAACGAGGAATCGCGTGGCGTCCGCATGAGCTTCTCCGGCAAGGACAAACGCCTCGAACTCGCCAGCCGGGCCCCGGAAATGGGCGAGGCCGAGATCAAGGTCGACGTCGCCGCCTACGAGGGCACCGACATCGAGATCGGATTCAACCCCGCCTTCATCACCGACGCCCTGAAAGTCATGAACGAGCCCCAGGTCATCATGGAACTCAAGGCCCCAAGCAAGCCCGCCCTCATCAAGTCCGGCCAGGACTTCATGTACGTCGTCATGCCCGTCGCCCTCCAATAGGAACGCGTCACCCCATGGCCTGGATCACCAAACCCTCCGCCACCACCAAGATCGAACGCCGCGATCTGCCCTACCTCACGCCCGAGATGCGCGACGCGCTCACCACGACCTACCTCCCACGCTACCAGAAGCCCGCCGGCGCCCTCCTTCCCGCGCTCCACATGATCCAGCACGACTACGGCTGGGTGCCCCACCAGGCCATGATGGAGATCGCCCAGTTCCTCTCCATGTCACCCGCCGAGGTCATCGACTGCGCCTCCTTCTACGAGGAATACTGGCTCAAACCCAAGGGAAAGCACCTCGTCCAGGTCTGCAGGTCCATCGCCTGCGAGTTCTGTGGTCAACCCGAGATCACCGACGCCGTCCGCAACAAACTCGGCATCGACGTCGGCGAGACCACCGACGACGGCACCTTCACCCTCATCGAACTCGAGTGCCTCGGCTCCTGTGGCACCGCTCCCGCCATGCTCGTCGATCACACGCTCTACGAGAACCTGACACCCGCCCAGGCCGTCGAGATCCTCGACGAGTACGCCAGCGGAAAGATGGCCGCCCATGCGCACCACTGAGAATGCCGGCGCCCGCTCCTCGAAACCCACACGGCGCGCACTCGCGACGCTCGCCACCCTCGCGGTCACACTCGTCGGCTGCCGTGGCATGTCCGATCCCGCCCACACCATGAGCCCCAAAGACAACGGCCTCTTGTACAAGACCGTCTCCGTCAACGACACCAACCACCTCTACGCCGTCTACGCCCCGCGCGAGTACAACCCCAACGACAAGCCCTGGCCCCTCATCATCTTCCTCAACGGCAGTGGCGAGTGCGGCACCGATGGACAGCGACAGGCCGCCGTCGGACTCTTCCCCGCGGCCCTCGGCGAGCCGGAAGCCTGGCCCTTCGTCATCGCGCTCCCCCAAAAGCCCACCAAGGCCACCCAGTGGATCGACCACGACGATCTCGTCATGGCCGTCCTCCGAGATACACAATCGAGATTCAACATCGACCCCAAACGCGTCTACCTGACCGGACTCTCCCAGGGCGGCGCCGGAACCTGGGCCATCGGCGCCAAACATCCCGAACTCTTCGCCGCACTCGCACCGATCTGCGGCTACGGCGACCCCGCCATTCTCACCGAATCCCTCAAAGACATGCCCATCTGGGCCTTCCATGGCGAGGCCGACAACGTCGTCCCACCCCAGAAAACCAAGGACCTCGCCGCCCGCGCCAAAGAACTCGGCGCACTCGTCACCCAGTCCTACTACCCCGGCGTCAACCACAACTCGTGGGACAAGGCCTACCGCGAGGAAGACCTCGGCGAGTGGTTCCTCGAGCACGCCAAGCCCTGATCGGCGACACACGACTCACCGCTCGCGGGCCTCGAGTTGGAAGCGAAGCATGACCTGCGAGTGCAGCGGCGGATAGTCCATCTCCAGCCGCATCCCCACAAAATCGCGGGGATCCCACCCGCCACGCTCGAACACGCTCTGAACCATCTCGGCATATCGAGGCACCAGCGGCGTCGCCACCGCCGGCGGAGACCCCGCGATACGCACTACCCGTGGCTTCAGCGGCAACACCCGCGGGTCGTCAGACGCCGGTGTCCGCTCCCCCTGCGGATAGATCTGCCCAAAGACGATCGCCTCGAGTTGGTCCATGTTCGTCAGGGACTTGTGATACAAAAGATCGAACACAAAGTGCTCGCTCGGCGTCGTGATCGACGTCCCCACCTCGCCGATGTCGTCGCCGTTCACGGCATAGCGAGACTCCCCGTTCCGCAGGAGTTCGCCCGCGAACACGTCGAACGCCCCCGCGTTCCCGACCGGCCCATTCCGAAGCATGTAGTTGGCGCCCTCGGGTGTTGTCGTCAACTCAACCTTCGGGACGTCACCCTGGCAGAAGTCATACAACAGCGGCGCCTCGACCGTCGCACGCTCGTCCAGGGGAACCCTCGGCGATTCCTCTGACGACTGATCGCCTGTGCGCCACACGCGTGTCTTGAAGATCGGCCACTCCACATTCGCCCGGAGACGACGCACGCGAACATACCCGCGGATCGTTGCGAGATCCAGCCGCGTCGGATCTTCCGGGTTCGGCGCCACAAACCACGTGCTCAGCCGTGTCCGAGCCTGAACCCCGAAGATCCCGCTCTGACCTCGGAACGTGTACCGACGGCTCACCTCCAGCCGCTGGTCCTCCGCCGGAAGCACGTTGTCCAGGATCAGTTCCAGCGTGCTCCGATCCCCCGCGTGACGCTCGACCATCGCATCGATCGCCATCGCCGCATCGCGAACCCGCTGCTTCATCTCCGCCAGCCGCTTCCCCCCCGGGAACGCGTCCGCAATCCGGGAAATCGACGACGCCCCCGGCGCAAACGACAACGCCTCCATCGCCACCGGGGCATCCAAAAACCGCGCAATGTTCCACGTCAGCGTCTTGTTGACGCCCAACTGCCTCGCCACGTCCTGGGGCTTCTTGTGGTCCGCGTTCGCGGCATCAAAGAGCTCGATGAGGGCCGATTTCAGCCTCCCAACAGCCTCCTGACACTCGGTCTCAAATAGGCTTTGTGACATGCCGTGCTCGCTCCTAGGGGGCATCATACCACGGTTCTGAGATTTCAAAAGCCCCTCAATGAAAATTCCAAAAGATTTTCCAGTTGGAAAGTTGACAGGATAATCAAACTCTGGTAACTTGATGTCTGTCAGGGCGGTGGGCCGTATAGGTCGCCGCCGGGTGGGACCGAGTTTAAGGCGTGTGTGGGTGTTCCACGCACCACAAACTCGGCCAGACAAGACCGTCGGGACGAGAGTCCCAATCTGAGAGGAGATGGACATCATGAAGGCGAAGACTGTGTTGGCTGTGGCCGCGTTGGCCCTGGGCGCTTCGGTGGCAAGCGCCGACGTGCTCTGGAATCAAGCGCCCGACCTCGCGCAGAGCGGTTTCTTCAACTCGATCTCCGGCGCGCCCCCGTTCGGCGTGACCGCCTACGTCGTCGGCGACATCACCGTCCCCGCCGGCGGCTGGAACGTCGACAGCATCACCATGTACTTCGGTGACATCGAGTCCGGCGGATCGTGGCAGACCTCCGTCACCCAGGGCCGGCTCTACATCCAGCCCAAGACCGGATCGATCCCCACCGCCGCTCCCTCGGGCGCGCTCATCCCGATGTCCGCAACCTCCCTCTTCGATAACACCTACCAGCAGGCCTACTACGCCGTCACCGCCTCCGGTCTGGCGCAGGTTCTCGCCGCCGGCGACTACTGGATCGGCATCACCCCGGCCGCCCCGGGCGGATTCTTTGGCCCTGAAATTGGCCTCTCCTCCTCCGGCGTCCTCGGCTCCACCTCCGCCGTCTATGACGCCGGTTTCCCCTCCTGGGCCGCCCTCACGACCGACGCCGCCATCACCGTGAACGGCACCGCCGTCCCCGCCCCGGCGGGCCTCGCGCTCCTCGCGGTCGGTGGCCTCGCCGCCTCGCGCCGGCGCCGCGCCTAACCCGAACTCCCCCAGCGCCCGCCGCGAGCGACAGCCCGCGCCGGGCATTGTGACGAACCCAGGCACCGCTCCCTCGAATATCTGAAAACGACTCCCACGGAGGATCCCATGCGCTGTTCCAGCCATTCTCTCGTCCTGACACTCGCGCTCGCCGCCGTAGCCGTCGCGCAGCCCGTCCTCGTCATCACGCCCGCCGCCGAGGACATCGACTCCACGGGCACCAAGACCCTCGGGCGGATCCCCGAGTGGTCCTCCACGCCTTCGGGCCCGGACGTTGGCTACGCCCCCTACGTCTGGCAGCGCGGCGTCGGGTTCACCCGAGTCCCCGGGGCCTACGCCACGCCGACGATGGTCCGAGGGTCCTCCGACCTCTCCCAACTCGTCAGCGATCTCGAGAACACCTCCAACTGGGGCGACCTCAACTGCTTCAACGGCTACTGCTTCGGATCCATGACCGGCTGCACGCCGGGCGACCCGCGCACGCCGCTGGATCCCTGCTGGGTCCCCAATATCACGCACCACTACTCCGCCGCCAATGGCTGGGTGAACGCCGGATCCCTCGAGCGATTCCTCGATTCGGGAACAGGCCGATACTTCGGCGGCACGCGCTGCGACGGCTATGTCAACTCGCCCTACGACATCTCCGGCGATGGTCGCTACATCGTCGGCGGCGCCTACTGGGCACCGCTCACGACCAGCAGCGGCGGACCCGGCTTCGGCCTCTGTGGCAACTTCGACGCCTTCCGATACGACTCTGTCACCGGCACCTTCGCCGCACTCCCCTCGAACTCCGGGTCCACCACCACCCGCGCCGACCGTGTCAACTTCGATGGCTCGGTCATCACCGGCTACGACCTCGGGCCCATCCCCGACGGTTCGGGTGGCTTCTACGACGCCCGCCGCATGTGCGTCTGGATCAACGGCACACAATCCATCATCGACGGCATCTCCGGCAACTCCAGCATCTGGCCCGTCAACGGCCCCGGCACCGTCGTCGCTGGCGGCCCGTCGAGCGCGTTCAGCCAGGCGAACTTCGGCGCCGGCGGCATCAAACTCGTCCGCTGGGTTCGCCAGCCCGACGACTCGTGGACGCCCCAGAATCTCGGACGCCCCGCCGACCGCATCGAGGGCATCGGCATCGACATCCTCGTCGCGCTCTATCCCAGCGCCATCAGCGACGACGGCAACACCATCGTCGGCACGGCCCAGTACAACGCCCTCGGGCCGACCGGGACCTCGCGCGTCTTCATCTGGAATCCCTCGATCAACGCCGGCGTGCCCGTTGACCTCACCGATTACCTCCAGACGATCGCGCCGACAAGTTCCATCATCGCCGACGGGTTTCTGCTCTCGTTCTGCAACGGCGTGAGCGCCGACGGCAACGCGCTCCTGCTCAACATCTTCGACCGCCGGAACTCCTGCACCAACGGCGGAATCAGCCACGTCTCCTTCACCTCCGGCGTGCTCTACCTCAACGGCACGGGCATCGCGTGCGATCCGCCGCGGATCGTCTCGCAGCCCTTCGACTGGACGGCGACGCAGAACCTCGTCGGCCTCGGCGTGGCGATGAACGTCGCCGCCTCGGGCACCTGGCCCCTGAACTACCAGTGGCAGCGCGAGGATCCGCAGAATCCCGGGCAGTGGCTGAACCTCGACGACGACTGCTCCAACCACTACATCCCGGGCGAGGGCGAGAGCGGGTTCGATCCTTTCTTCAACTACGAGGGCACGCGCACCAACCAACTGCGCATCGGGATGGACGAGTTCGGCGTGTGCGGGCGGCAGGGGCGGTACCGCGTGGTGATCTCCAACAGTTGTGGGAGCGTGACGAGCGATCCGGCGACCATGGACGTTGCTCCGCCGCTCTTCCGCAGCCAGCCGAAGGACGCCTCGATGTGCGCGACGAACGGTGTGTCGAACGAGAGTGCCGTCCTCGGCGTCACCGACGAGAACTTCCAGGAGTTGGTGCGTCGCTGGCAGATCGAGTCACCGGAGGGGAGCGGGCAGTGGGTGGACATCTTCGGGCCGGTGTTCGGCGAGGGCTCGACTGGTCTCTCGTTCACGGTCGCCGACGAGTTCTCGCGGAATCTCACGGTCTCGAACGTGACGCTGGGGACGCACGGGCCGTCGATCAGGATCAGGCACCAGGTCGAGTCGTACGCGTGCGGGGTCGTGGTCCACAGCGATGTGGCGACGCTCACGGTGGCGACCTGCTGCGTCGCCGACGTGGACGATGGCACGGGGACGGGCACACCCGACGGCGGCGTGACGATCGACGACCTGCTGTATTACCTCGCGATCTTCAACCAGGGGCTTGTGGCGGCGGACGTGGACGATGGCACGGGGACGGGCACACCCGACGGCGGCGTGACGATCNNCGATTCAACGCGGGGTGCTGAGTGAGTTGAGGAAGGGTCGTCATGGGCGCGTGACGCCGGGAGCGACTCTTGCCAACTGGCGGTCGTGCAGTCGCGGCAGGGTGAGGATGGCGGCGAGGGCGCCCAGGCCGCAGAGGGCCATGTCTTTCTGGGTGTCCCAGACGTCACCCTGGGTGCCGAGGAAGGCCTGAGAGCCGGCGGAGTCGATCTCGGCGACGGCCCATTCGACGAGTTCGTATGCCGCGCTGATCGCCATGCAGATCGCGAGGATGATGAAGAAGAGCCATGCTCTGGCGCCTCGGGAGGCG
>JRYD01000031.1_pt1 | contig 100270 bp, 96 predicted proteins | sample 235311 | NCBI WGS metagenome assembly JRYD01 (sample SAMN03074213, study PRJNA261472) | activated sludge metagenome | biome: Common Effluent Treatment Plant; feature: Wastewater; material: Activated sludge; isolation source: activated biomass in a lab-scale reactor treating industrial wastewater... | reverse complement strand
CACGCGCAAGGCCTATGGCGGGGCGTATTGCGTGATGGCGTCCAAGCACATAAGAACGGACGTGAATTTTGCTTATCCGACTGCGGAGATCGCGGTCATGGGTTCTGAGGGAGCCGTCGGCGTGCTTTTTAAGCGTGATATTTCCGAGCATGACGAGGCATATCGGAAGGCAAAAGTCGCCGAGTTTGACGAAAAGTTCGCGAATCCTTATGTCGCAGCTGAACGCGGATTTATCGACGAGATAATCGAGCCTCGGCTGACGCGTCCGAAGCTTATTCGGGCCCTCGAACTTCTTCGCAACAAACGCGATACAAATCCGCCCAAAAAGCATGGAAATATCCCATTGTAGTTAGCTAGATCTTTCGTAAATTCGATCTTTTTACTGAGCATTTATTAGGCTGCACTTTAACACAAACTTCTGATCCACATGCATTTGAAACGGCCAACCGCGGCGACGATAGATCTGGAAGCCCTCGCCTTCAATCTACGATCGGCTGGGGACTTTATCGGCCGCGACACCGAGATCATGGCGGTCGTGAAAGCGGACGCCTATGGCCACGGCGCTGTCGAGTGTTCCAAACGCCTTAAGGCTGAAGGCGTCAATCGGCTTGCGGTCGCGATCGTCGAGGAAGCCGTCGAACTCAGAGAAGCGGGCATCGACGGAGATATTCTCATCCTTGGCGGTATCTGGCCCGATCAATCGGAACTGATTTTCCAGCACAATCTTATACCTGCGATATTCAGTATCGAATCCGCCACGGCGCTCGACTCTCTTTACGCTTCAAAGGGAAAGTCCGCGAAGATACACGTAAAGATCGATACCGGAATGGGGCGCGTTGGTGTTCCTTTTGCTGATGCGGGGCAATTTGCGGACGCTCTTGCAAGACTCGCAAACATTGAAGTCGAAGCCTTGATGACGCACTTCGCCTCAGCAGACGATCTGACGCAAAGCGACTACACGAACTATCAGATGGATCGATTCGGCGCCGTCGTCGAAGTCTTTGCAAACGCCGGCATTCGTCCTCCGATACTTGACCTTGCGAACTCTCCTGCCTCAGTTGCATTTCCTAGGTCACGTTCAGGTTTGGTACGTCTTGGCGGAATACTTTACGGGCTTGGCAGCGACATCCTGCCGGATGTACCGCTTCCCGATTTGAAGCCCGTAATGTCGCTGACATCAGAGGTCGGATATCTAAAGCATGTGTCCGCCGGCGATTCTCTCGGATATGGCCGCACGTTCATCGCCAAACGCGACTCCCTGATCGCGACCGTTCCCATCGGGTATGCAGACGGTTATCCGAGGACATTGTCGAACAAAGGTGAAATGATAGTTCGTGGACGATCGGCGCCGGTCGTTGGCCGCGTTTCTATGGACTGGACGATCCTCGACGTGACCGATATTCCGAATGTTGAGGTCGGAACCAAGGTAACGATCATCGGACACGACGGCGGCGGCCATGTCTCCGCTGCGGACATTGCTCGCGAAACTGGCACGATCTCATACGAGATCACGTGCGGTTTCGGCCGCCGTGTGCCGCGAGTGTTCAAACAAGGATAGACTATGGCTGGCTTTAGAGAACTCGATTTGAAGCTCTTCTTCTCGAAACTCTGGAGCCGCGTTCTCGAAACGGACATATTTGACCGCTCGGCACAGATCGCATTCTTCTTCACTTTCGCACTCTTTCCGCTGCTTTTCTTTCTTGTAAGCCTGTTCGGACTGATCATCGGGACGACGGACGCGCTTCGCGAAGAGCTTTTTGCGTATTTGCATAGGCTGATGCCGCCGGTCGTTTTTTCGCTTGTATCGACCACGGTTCTTGAGATCGTCAGGAGTAGTTCAAGCACCAAGCTCGTGCTCGGCCTCGCTGCGGCCCTATGGGCCGCATCCGCGGGTGTCGATGGCATTCGAAATGCCTTAAATGCGGTTTACGGCCTGAAAGAATGCCGCACTTGGTGGCATACGAAGCTTCAATCTGTCCTCGTTATACTCGTGATGGTCCTTCTTGTCGGCTCAGTCCTTCTTGTCGTCTTCTACGGCGGAAAGGCGACGGCATTTCTTTTTGTTTCGTCAGGTGACGGACTTTCGTATTGGCTGTCGTGGTCGATACAATGGTTAACGATCCTCGCGATCCTCCTTATCGCGTGTGAGCTGATCTACAACCTTCTCCCTGCCTTCCGTCCGCGAAAATGGGTTTGGCTGACCGCCGGCAGCGTCGTCGCGATCTTGTCCTGGATCGTACTCACGGGTGCGTTTCGTCTCTACTTACATTATTTCAACAGCTACGACAGAACGTATGGTTCGCTTGGCGCCGTGGTCGTTACGATGCTTTGGCTCTATTTTACCGCCATGAGCATTATGATCGGCGGGATCATCAACGTCGTCCTTTCCGAAATGAATTGTCAAAGCGACCTGCTCGAATCCCCGATCCGCGACGATGTGGAATAGAGCCCTATACCAATTCCCTTTCGTTCTCCAACCCACTACAATTAAATCTTAAGGGATAGACCGAAACCAATGTCATTGATGCTAGCCGAGATCGCGGAACAGCCCGCGGCTCTTGAGAAAACACTAACCGAAGAACAGCCAAAGTACGCAGCGTTGACGCGAACGCTAACCGGAAAGGATATCGACTTTATCGTTCTCGTTGCCCGCGGAAGCTCTGATAACGCAGCCCTTTTCGGCCGCTATTTGATCGAATTGAGCACGGGTATTCCCGTCTCGCTTGCCGCACCTTCCGTTTACACCCTCTACAACGCAAACCTTGACCTCAGCCGCAGCTTGGTCGTTGGCGTTTCGCAATCCGGCGAAGGTGCGGACATCAATCTCGTCCTTGAATCTGCAAAAGCGTCCGGTGCCCTGACACTTGCGATCACGAACGAGGCGGAATCTTCGATGGCGAAGTTAGCAGATGAGACCTTGCTCATTCACGCCGGCCGTGAGAGGTCAGTTGCCGCAACAAAGACATATTCCGGGCAGATGCTGCATTTCTATTTGCTGACCCGTGCATTGGGCGGCGCCGACCCCGGAATTTCGTCGATTCCCGACCTGGTCGCAAAAGCACACGAACTTGCATCGGATATCCGCGAACTTGTCGAGCGCTATGTCTTTATGGAGAACTGCGTCGTGGTCGGCCGCGGCGTAAACTACGGCAATTCGTACGAGCTGGCACTCAAGCTGATGGAGACATGCTATGTAGTGGCCGAGCGTTTCTCTACGGCCGATTTCTTCCACGGGCCGCTTGCGGTCGTCGAACGCAGATTCCCGGTGATCATGTTCGCTCCTTCGGGTGTTACGAAGGCAAGCAGCCTTGAGCTGCTCGCAAAACTCAAGGACCTGCACGCTGACTGTCTTTCTATCACGAACGACCCGGACGTGGCCGCTGCCTCGCCGCGTTCTGTTCAACTCGAGGCCGATATCGATGAGTTTCTGACGCCGATCCCTTTCATCGTCCCTGCACAGCTATTCGCCGCGTATCTATCGGCAGCAAAGGGCCTCGACCCGGACGCACCCAGATCGCTTTCAAAGGTAACGATAACTGTCTAGTAGATCAGCCTTCAGAGGCTGCGGTGAGAAGAGCTTCGCGCATTGCACCTGCTGTGCGCCAGCGGAGTTCGACTTGCTTTGCGAGCGCAGTTTCGATAACTGCCGCGACCTTTCGCGGCACACCCTGAACGCGTTGCTCGATCGGGATGATCGGTTTGTCAAAGATCGCTTTCACAGTCGCGGAGATGCCGGCCTTCGGACCGATGTCCAGCGGATGTGCGGCAGTCAAAAGGCTGTAGGCGGTCATCCCGACCGAATAGATATCTGAAGGCGGACGAACTTCCTTGAAGTCACGAACCTGTTCGGGCGGCATATACGCGATCGTGCCGGCAACATCTCCGACCATCGTAACTCCGCTCATTCCGGTCTGCATGTAGCTCTTTGAGAGCCCAAAGTCCGTCAATTTTGCGATCAGATTCGGCGAAGTTCCCGAAACGAGAATATTCTGCTCCTTGATGTCGCGATGAACGAAGCCGAGCGAGTGAGCATAATCGAGAGCGGAAAGCGTCTGCTCGATTATCTGAACGACCTCGCGCCAATCGAGCTTGCCGTTCCGGTGTTTCGCAAGTTTTGCCGCATCCATTCCCGATACGAACTCGGTAACAAGATAGACGACGTTGTTGTGCGTTCCGTGTTCGACGTATTCGACAATGTGCGGATGCTTTAGGGACGAGGCAACTTCGATCTCGCGCGTAAATCTTTTCAGAGATTGGTCGCTCACGGCGACTTCCGGAAGCAGCGTTTTGATAGCGACAGCTCGGCCATCGCGTTCGGAACGTGCAAGCATCACGCTGCCCATTCCGCCCTGGCCGATAACTCGGATCATCTGATAGCCCGGTATCGGCTGAGGATTTGCACGGAGTTTCTCGCGGCATTCGTCGCAGACGTACGTCATTTCCGTGGCCGGCGTATTTGCCGCAACATTTGCAGGAATGTTGCAGTTCAGGCAAGTTACCGTTACGAGCGACGGTTCGGTCTGGCCGGACGGCTGGAGATGTCCGCTCGGAGTGACGGCCGGTGCGTCCGAAGAAACAACGACCTCAAGCACCGTTTCGCCGCCCTGTATCCGATCTCCGCTGTTCAGATATGCCGTCTCGACCCGAAGCCCGTTGACGAATGTTCCGTTCGTCGAGCCAAGGTCCCGGATGAATGCCTGCGGCGGCGCGATTTCAAGGATGCAGTGATGGCGGGAGAAAAAACGGTCTCGCGGCAGACAGAAGTGCGCGTCCTCGCCTCTGCCGATCAAAAATGTATCGTGCTGGTCGAAAGAAAAAGTTCGGCCGAGTTGGGGGCCGGCGACTACATTTAGGCTTACACGCATTCAGTTTCCAAGGTAAACTCGTAAACGTTTATTTTAAGCCCGAAGCGTGTCAATTTCCAAGGCTACTCATTCCAACAAGGAGTATGAAGTAAATAATATAACCAACTACGGAGACTCCACCGGTTATGAGGCCAGCGATTGCCAACCCGCGGCCGCCATACCGTTCGGGATCCTTGCCCGCTTGAGAAAGCCCGATTCCGCCCGTGATGATGGCAGCAGGGCCAAGAATAAGTCCAAGGAAGCAACACCAGCCGATCGTCAAGCTCCCTATACCGAGGCACATCGAGACGACGCCGAGGGTTTGATTCGGCGAGGCCGCATACATCGGCTGCTGCCACATCTGCGGAGCTTGATATTGGACAGGCGGCGCACTCCAATTTGTCGGATTGGTCGTCCGAGCATCACTCATCATGACGGTCGGAGGCGTGTCATCGAACGGACGCTGAGCGCCCTCGTCGATCAGGAGTTCCCCGTCGTCGAGACAGAAGTTCAGCGGCTCGTTGTATGTCTTATTGCATCTCGGGCAACGCTTCATTTAATCGGTCCTTATTTCAAAGTTTTTGAAGGCGACCGGTATTGCGTCACCTGCATAGATACCGACAACTCCGCCCGGATAACCGAATTCATTCTTGATCGAATCAACAAGCTGGCCGTTGATATAAAGATCGATGGACCCGCTATTTGGACGGTCGCGGGCTTCGAGTTTGTTCTCTCCGCTGCCGGAATTGATGGTACTGCTCTTTGTCCACTTGACGACATCTTTCTCGTCTCCGGGAACGTGATGGGCAATGCGATATCGCTGCTTCATCGAGTCAATAATGAATGCGTAGTCCTGTTTCAGCGGGTTGTCCGGATCGCTATGAAAGATCAGGCCATAACCGATGCGCGCGGCCTTTGAATCAACGTTTCGGACCGTGATCGTAACATCGGCATTTGTCGATTTAAGATCTTCAGCACCCGTGATCACATAGTAGGAATTCGAGCCGATCGACGAAACTATCAGTTCGCCGCCTTCATACTTTGTCGTGCCGTACAGCGAGGTCGAACGAACCCATTGCGATAGATCAAGCGTATCGACATTGGTGCGTCCGGTTGGCGAATTCGGCGAGGGAGTAGAAGATTTTCCCGGTACCGGAGTAGCGGCCCTGTTCGTGTTCGCGAGTTCCTTCTGCTGTTCCTGATACCCGATATAGAAAAGTCCCGCAAGGCCGCCGCCGCAAGCCAAGACGATCACACCAAGAATAAGAACGACCCATATCCAAGCCTTAGACGATTTTTTCGGCGGCTGCATCGAATATGCCTGCTGCTGCGGCTGCTGCCAAGACCCTTGCGGAGAATCCGCCTGCTGGAAGTGCTGCGGCGATTGGATCGGCTGTTGCGTAACGGGCACATTCATCGCAACCGTTGGCGGCGGGGTTGAACTCGCCATCGCCTGGAGAACACTGCCGTCTTCGAGGCAAAAATTCAGATTGTCATCTGGGTATGTTTTCTGACACTTTGGGCATTGCTTCATATCGTCTTCGCCTCAGGTTGTTTGGGATATTCCAAAAAAAAATCTAGAACATTATACCCATAGAACGGAGAAAGTGCGACTTTAGGCGGGCTTTATCCCAAAGTCAGGCCGCATCGTCCGCAAAAGCGGATGTGTGCCGGATAGACGCTTCCGCATCGTCGACAGAGGCGTTCGGCCTGCGGCGGGAGCGAACCTTGAGGCATTGTGGCAAAGCCGACCATCCGAGGTTCTGAAGCGTCGCCTCGGTGGCCGCACTTTCCGCAGAATTTCGAATTCAGCGGGCGCGGTGTTCGACATCGCGGACACGGGGCCATGCCGGGCTGCTCCGCCGGAACGATCAGCGAGAATGCAGCTCCGCCGCAGCGGCCGCAGAACCTGACGCCTTCGGCATATCGTGCTCCGCACGCTGTGCAGCCGACGATGCCGGGCAAAAGGCTCGATTGCGGCGACCCGCCCGTGCTTGAACCCTGCGAAGGCGACGGCTGGCTACCCTCGCCGGAGAAATGCCGAAGCTGCGCCTGGATAACCTGCTCGTTCGCGCCTTCACGGATCTCGATAACACGCTCATCATCCTTCTCGCCGGCCTTTGAAACGCGAAGAATGTGGCGTCCCGGCGGGATGTCGGTAAGCACGACGCGGCCCGAACTGCCTACGCTCGCACGGCGCTCGTCATCAACATAAACTTCGGCACTCAACGGACCGAGAATGATCAGCTTCGGGCCGCCGCGTTGAGTTTCGCTTACGTCCGAGGCTGCCTTCTCCAGATTGTCTATCCATTCCGAGACCGAATCGGGACGATCCGCGGCCTTCGTTTTTAACGAACGCATTATGACGCGCTCGACATCTCCGGGAACGTCGGTCCGGATCGTCGAAAGCAGCGGCGGCTCGTGCATTATCTTCTGCATCACGAGTTGCATCATCTCACCCGAGAAGGGCGTCTTGCCGACGAGCATCAAATAGGCGATCGTGCCGAGGGCGTAAAGATCCGCCCGTTTGTCGACACCGACCTCCGGCTGCATCTGTTCCGGCGACATAAATTCAGGCGTGCCGATAATGCCGCGTGATGACGGCGTCGCGTTCGAGGCGGCGTCCGTGAACGTCGCACTGATGATCTTCGCAAGTCCGAAGTCGCCAACCTTCACGAAACCGTCGCCTGAACGGCCGGTCTGCATAATAAAGATATTCGCGGGCTTTAGGTCGCGATGCAGAATGCCGAGCGAATGTGCCGCCTCGACGCCGTCCGAGATCTGTCGCAGCAGGCTCACCGCCCTTTTGATCGGCAAGGTGCCTTCCCTGNNGATCGCCTCGCCTTCGGCCATGTCCTCGCTGTTCAGCACGTCCTGCCGCACGGTCTTTACTGCCACCCGACGTGCCTCGAATTTGGTGTCGTTCGCAAGATACACCTGGCCCATCGCTCCTCTGCCCAAGCGGCTCTTGAGGAGATATCGGCCGGCAAGCAGTGGCGTTCCCGGCAAGGTGTGTTTCAGCGCGGACTCATCCGCCGGACAAGCTGGCACTTCGTCCGGATAACAATTCTCGCATTTCGGGCATTCACGCATAGCCAGTTCTAATCTTGCAGGCTTTTGGCCGTTTTCTCAAAATATAAGAACGATTTCACAAGGTCGATTTGCGGATTTTGTTCTCGAACATTCCGTTTGCTATAATCCGTTTTTGCTTTTTGGGTCGATAGCTCAGTTGGTAGAGCAGCGGACTCTTAATCCGCGGGTCACAGGTTCGATCCCTGTTCGGCCTACCATTTTTGGTAGAAAAAGACGCTGCCCGGATCAACTCCGTGCGGCGTTCCTTTTTTTTTCAAGGTTCAGATCTGTCCCGTCTACCCATTCTGCATCACAATGTTTGACACAAGCTCCGTGAAAACGGACCAACCCGCTTTCTCTACTTTTGTCCCACTGGGACACGTGTGGGACAGCCTCTTGGGACAAATAAGTCGAATATTATCAATCATTTACGTGATTTGTCCCAGAATTTTTCAAAAAAAAATATCAAGCTACATTTCGCTTGTCCGACTCGGGAGGAATCACCTCTATCCTCCTGTCCCCAAAAGTCAGAACCGCCTGCGTCAGCGGGCGATCAACGTTGCAGAAGCCCGCACGTTAGTAAGGGCGTAATCTTCAACGCAGCTTCCCACCGAATTGCCGCGGCATTTATGCCGTGGAACCGTAACCCAAAACCGATCTCGGAGGCGGCTTGCCGCCGACTTCTTGTCGCGTGCTCCGCACGCTCCGATGTGGTGGGTGATCGCGTAACCCAGGGTTGCGGCCGAGGCGGCCTTACCCTGGGCTATATTCTTTGTCCCCTATGGGGACTAAGACATTGCCGCCGACAAAAACTGAGAACATCTTCTGGGCTATGCCCTCTCGCAGTCCGGTCGGGCTCGCCCGACCGATGAGCGTACCCGGCTTTTCTGGAGGCGGCTTGCCGCCAATGGCTTCGCATAGCCACGTCGTTTACGGCGTGGGTGACGACGGCAAATGAATCCTCGGAGGCGGCTCGCCGCCGACTTCTTGTCGCGTGCTCCGCACGCTCCGATGTGGTGGGGACTAGAATCTCTGCGGTCTTTGCGGGGTTTCGCTTGAAGGTCTTTGCATTTCGAAACCGGAATTTAAACCCAAAGAACGCAAAGGAGACGCAAAGTTTGCGAAGGAACGGGGCAGCCACGAATGCACGAATCTATCGCTCTCAATTTCGAATTTCGAATTTCAAATTTCGAATCTGAGATTCAGAATCCCGTACCTTTGCGGTCTTTGCGGGGTTTCGCTTCGCGTACTTTGCGTTTCCAAACCGAAACTTAAACGCAAAGAACGCAAAGGCAACGCAGAGTTCGCAAAGAAAGAAAGCCGCCACGAATGCACGGATCGGAAGCCGATATAAAATCTCAGATCTGAAATTTGAAATTCGAGATATGGATCCCAAACCTGAAACCTGAAACCTAAACCTGAAACCTGAAACCTAAACCTGAAAGCTAAACCTGAAACCCGAGCTTTAGATTGTCAATGAACAAACGGCGTCTCGACCGTGTTGTCATCATAGCCAAACCCCGCATACGTTGGAAGCACAAACCGCACAAAACGACACACTCCGCACAAAACGTATCAAAGTGCACGTTTTGCACAAAAATGAGGTACCGGCTAAACCAGGTCGCGTAGCCGCAGGACCTCGTCTCTGAGAAGTGGATTTTGTTGGAAGCTTGCGGTCTCGCCTTTCGCCTTGGTCGCACGCTGGATGTGCCAGTAGCTAAGGCCGAGTTTTCCAACCGCACGAAGATATTTGGTTCTCGCTCCGAATTTACCCTCGAAGATCCCCTGAACGACCCAGCCAAATCCGCGAAATGCAGATGTAGCGATCCTTTCGAGTTCCGGCGAAATGAGGCCTCGGGCGACATCGATGGCAAGCATCTCTTTTAAGATCTTTCCTTGCCGCCGCATGATGAAAAGCGAAAAGCCGACGAAGATAAGGAAGAACGGTATCTCCGCAACGAAATATCCGAGCAGGAAGCCTTGGGTGCCGCCAAGCACTGCCATGCCGTTCCAGATCGCGTGCAAAAGCACGGCCCCGAAGTATCCCACGACAGGCATAATGATCCGCACAGCTTTGTTGTGCGACTCACGAGCGATACCGCATCCAATTCCGGTCATTGAGGTGAAAGTCGCGTGAGCAAAAGGCGACATTATCCCGCGCAGAACAAAGAGCAGCATCAATCCGCCGAAACCGCCGCCAAGCAATCCTCGACCGTAATAAAGCACATTCTCGACGGTCGCAAAACCGAGAGCGATCACGCTCGCAAAAACGATGCCGTCCAGAATGTCGTCAAAATACTTTCGGAAAAAGACCAAGAGTATGACCACACCGAGACCCTTTGAGCCTTCTTCAAAGATCGGCGCGGACATTACCGCACCTGCCGCCTGCCCAACATCCGGCGAGATCGCCATCCCGACCGCAATTCCGAAGACCGTATTGACAACGAACGAAAATATGACCGCGACCAGAGCTCCCCAAGCAAAGGCAAGAGCAAGCAGCCAGATCGGCTCCGGATCATATCGGTCGAGCCAGAGAACCGGCATCAGGTAGATCATCGCCGGGACAAAGGCAACGATCGCCGCGATCACCGCTGCAACGGGCCCGATGCTCAAGAAAACGATCCCCATTACGATCTGGATCAGAAAGACGAGCGCAAAAAGCGTCACGCCGATGCCGATGTACTTGCCTGTCGAGCTCGTCTCCGGCTTGACCGCGATCGCCGAATTAAGCCCAAAATTGCCGATCGAGCCCTGTATGCTCTGCGCCCCTGCGACCTTCCTGTTGAATTCATCGACCTGCATCTCGCGGAACTCATCGCGAGGAATGGTCGGGACAGAATCACCCGCAAGCGAGACGAACGCAGTAATGCCGTTGCGGCCGAACTGTATCCTGTCCCCATTCGACAATAGCGTCGGCGCCGAGATGCGTGCGTCATTGACGAACGTCCCGTTCGTGCTCTGATTGTCGGTTATGTAGTATCCGTCGAACTTACTCTCGATGAATGCGTGCTGTTTCGATGCGGCCGTTTCGACCAGCGGATTGAACCTGATGCTGCAAGAATCGGCTCGTCCTATGGAGAGAAAGCCGTTCTCGAGCTCAAATACCTGGCCTGCGAGAGATCCGTCGTTGATCGTTACTCTAAGCTTCATATCTTCCTCTGGTGTGCGAATACAAAACGCCTAAAGACAAGTGCAGGTACTTTATACCGCCTGCCGTCTGCTGATCCGGTCGAAAGTCAATGATACTGCTTGAAAAATTGGCTAGATTTTAGCACACAACAGAAAAGGAACAAGCTTCTGAAAGCAGAAAGCTTGCTCCTAGTCTTCCCGGAAAATCGGTGCAACTGAGTATCTTTAGGTGCCCGTCTGAACGGCCTCGCGCATTATGAGGTCAAACGTGCCCGGATCGACCTTGCGGAACCGGCGATTGCGGTTAAGCGAAACCGCTATCGAGATAGTCGGATTATTGCCCTTGAACTTCATACCGCCGGAGATAAGCAGATTATAAAGTTCGTTGACGTGAAGCGGACGCCCCGCTTCGCGTAAAAGCAGTGTGCACGCCTGGGTGATCGTACGGTCGGAGAATCGGTTCGTAAGCGGTTCGATGTTTTGCGAGATCGAAGGAACGGTGCGGTGGTGACTTAGATAAGACACGGTCGAGGAACGCGCCTCTCTATTCGGTTCGCTTCGGAAGGTCTCGGAGGTTTGACTCGAGACCGAACCGTTCTCATCCGAGATCTGAATGTTGCGTCCGAGCAGCCGTCCGCGCGATCCGCTGCGCATTGTAACGAGTAGGCTGTCGATCGCCTGCTCGGTCTGTGAAGCACTATTTTCTAAAGCAGTTATTTCTTGCCTAAGCACTTCAACTTCGCCTTCGGCCTCGCGCAAACGCCCCATCAGACGGTTCTGAGCGTTGCGGGTTTGACGCAAACTTTGTTCAAGTGTTGCTATAAGGTTTTCGTCTAACATACTGATCTAGCGGTACTTAAGATGCATTGAGAGATTGCTTTAAGTTGTTGCGTGCCTGTCTAGCTTCGACGTTGGATAACAAATCGGGGAATCTCTTCCAATGTTTGACGATACAAGGTTTTGCTTAAAACATCAAGCACTTTTTTTGCGGATTCGGCATGTGCATAAGCGCGCTCCCTTATGCTGTCAACGATACCGTGGAGGTAGAGGCGGTCGATTATCATCGCCCTGGAGAAGTCATCGTAGGCTCCGGAAAGCATCATTTTCTCGAACTCGGGGCGTAGTTCGGGTTCGACCTCAAGGAGCTTGATGAGCGGAAGCGTGAGTTTGCCTTCGAGCAGATCGACGCCTGCTGCTTTGCCGAGACTTTCGTCGTCCGCGGTCAGGTCAAGAAGGTCATCAGCGAGCTGAAAAGCGATACCGAGGTCAAGGCCGTAGGATCTCATTGCCGCGACCGTCGCTTGATCTGCACCGGCGGCCATAGCCCCGATCTCACAGCATGCAGAGAATAGATACGCGGTCTTTCGCTTAAGAATGTCAAAATACTCGGCCTCAGTGATATCGAGGCGGCCGATCATCGTCATTTGGATGAGTTCGCCTTCGGTCATTTTGCGAGTAAGACGAGTAAGCACGTCGAGGATCTCAAGCCTACGCTCGGCAAGCGAGGTCTCAAACGCCGACATATAAAGCCAATCACCCATCAGCACGGACGTTTGATTGCCGAATCGAGCGTTTATGCTGGGCCGTCCGCGGCGGGTGTCAGCGTTGTCGATAATGTCATCGTGGACGAGCGTCGCTGTATGGAGCATTTCCATAACGGTCGCGAGCCGAATGACATTCTCTGCATCGCCCTCGCCGCCGCAAGCGTAATTGGTAAGTATGAGCAGAGCCGGCCGAACTCGTTTGCCGCCCGAAGCCCGTAAGTAGTCGCTAAGGAAATTTACGACACGAATATTAGAACGCGCCTGTGCCTCGAACTCGGCTTCGACAAGCTTCAGCTCATCTTTTACAACGTCGAACACCTTGCGTGCCGAATTTTTCGAGATGACTTCCCTTTTTGCGTATGCGAAGGTCTGCATTCTAACGGTAATTATCGAACTGCATATCGATACCGAAATCTTTAGCTTTTAGCCGTGCGATCACGTCCTGAAGGGTATCGCGGTCTTTGCCTGAAACTCGAACTGTGTCGCCCTGGATCGAAGCCTGCACCTTAAACTTCGCGTCCTTGATGAACTTGACGACCTCTTTTGCCTTATCACCCGGAATACCAGCCTGTATCTTGACCGTCTGACGAACTGTGCCACCGGCGGCCGGTTCGATCTTCTGATAATCGAGAGCCTTGAGCGAAACGCCGCGTTTTACGAGCTTGCCCTGCAGAATATCGTTCATATTCCGCAGCTTTGTCTCATCTTCGGCGGCGAGCACCAGATCCTTATCCTGAAGCTCCGCCGTCGCCTTGCTGCCTTTGAAATCGAACCGCTGCGACACTTCTTTCGCGGTCTGATTCAGAGCGTTCGTAACCTCTGCATAATCCGTCTTTGAGACGACATCAAATGAATTCTCTTTTGCCATAATGTTGTTGCTATTTTACCGCAAGAAACCAAATTACCGCAGAGACGGGTAGGGGCTCGGATGGTAAAAAGCCTGATAGATGATGAAAGTCGCAGGAGGATCAACGCGTTCCCTACGACTCTCGGCGTCTCGGCGTCTCGGCGGTTAGTTCTATCTTGAACAGATCAAGGAAGTTCCGCGTCGTGTGTTCGGCGATCGCGGCGGGCGAAACTCCGTAAAGCTCTGCAAGAAATTCCGCCGTATGAACAACGAACGCGGGCTCGTTACGCTTCCCGCGGAACGGTACCGGCGTCAGGTATGGACAGTCGGTTTCAACCAACAATCTGTCAAATGGAACGACGCGAACAGCCTCACGCAGATTCTCAGCTTTCTTGAACGTAATGTTGCCAGCAAAGGAGATAAGAAAACCACGATCGAGACAAGCTTTTGCCATTTCCGGCGTTCCGCCGAAGCAATGCATGATCCCCGGTCTTTGCTCATAGCTGATAGCTGGCGGCTGATAGCTGCTCTCTAAATTACAGCCGTCAGCTCTCAGCTGTGAGCTATCAGCTAAAGGTTTCGCGATGTCTGTTGAGGTTGGGAATTCCTCCGCCAGTATCTTGACCGTTTCATCATCGGCATCGCGACTGTGAATGATGATCGGAAGATCGAGTTCCTTCGCCGTGCGGATCTGCCTGCGAAAAACGTCCCGCTGCACATCCCGCGGGCTGTGATCGTAATAATAATCCAACCCGATCTCGCCCCACGCGATCACCTTTGCGGAACTCTTGCAAAGTTCGATCAGGTGCTCCTCGGCAGCATCGTCGTAAAGCTTCGCGTCATGAGGGTGGACACCGACGCTCGCGAAAACATTCTCGTACTTTTCGGCGACGGCTACCGCCCGGCGAAAATCATCCGAATTCGGATCGCCTGTCCCGACATTCAGCATCGCGGCAACGCCCGCCGCCCTAGCACGCGCAACAATCTCGTCCCGATCCTCATCGAAACTCTCCCCGTCAATATGGCAATGCGAATCGATCAGGATCACTTGCTGGGAAGCTCGGAGCGGTGCTGTTCGGTGAGTCTGATCAAGGTGCGGAGCGCCTCGTTCACCGCGTCAGAATCCGGAAAGACTCTTGCAACATCGACATCCAGCTTTACCTGATTCATAAGGCGACGCCCTTCCCCAACGCGGCGCACCTTATACTGCGTGAAGTCGTATTCCGGCTCTAATTCGTCATTCATAGTCTCCGTGTTCATATTCACGCCGCTCCTTAGGTGTGAGCAACCTTGCGCTTATTATTCTAACCTTGTTCCTCCTTTCTGTGAAGGAAAGTACCATCAGCCGATGTTCGGTAGATTCTCCGATCATTAGAAATCGCCGTTCGTCGATAGAGTGCGTATGGTCGTGAAACTCAATGTTGAAATAGTCATTCCAAACTGTTGACGCTTCCTCAAAACCCACTCCATGCTTGAGCAGGTTTGCCTTCGCCTTTTCTTTATCCCATTCGAACTGCATTCAATTGGACGAATCTAGTTCCTCATTTCAACCTAGCTCCGATCTCGACGTCTTCGAGGAACGTCGCGAGGGCCGGGCTCGGGCCGGAACCGTCTTCGAGAGATGCGGCGCAGATCATCCCTTGTGACTCCAGGCCCCGCATTTTACGCGGTTTGAGGTTTGCGACGACAACGACTTTGCGGCCGATGAGCCTTTCCGGCTCGTAGTACTCAGCGAGTCCTGCGAGTATCTGACGCGGTTTCTCTTCTGCGAGATCGATCTCGAAACGCAGGAGTTTGTCGGCGTTCGGTATGCGTTCGGCGACCTTTATCTCACCGACGCGAAGTTCGACCTTTAGAAAATCGTCTATCGTGATGAAGCTCTCCTCGGCTAACGGCGTCTCGACATCAGCCGATGACCCAGTCGCTATCGCTCCCGGTTCTGATTTTGACGGCTGCTCATTGTTAACTGCTGACTGCTCACTGATCTCATTCATAACTTTTGTCTTATCAATTCTTGGAAAAACCGCTTCGCTCTCGCCGATCGCGGAGCCTGCAGCAAGCCCGCCCCATTCGAGTTTCGCGGGATCTATCGATCTTAGTTCATCATTTAGCCCCAGCTGCCTATAGATCTTCTCACACGAACGCGGCATTACGGGGTAAAGCATCACGCACAGCCAGCGAAGCGTTTCGGCAGATTGGTAAAGAACGTCATCTAGCTCCCTCGACTGTTCCGGGTCTTTTGCCAGCAGCCAGGGTTTTGAGTCCGAGATCATCTTGTCCGCCGCTGCAATGATCGCCCAAGCTGATTCAAGCGACTGGCTCAACTCGAGTCTGTCGAAATGCCCGATAAAATTATTACGGTTCGACTCGACCACGTCCGCAAGCTCACCGCCGCCGCCCGTCGGGATCTTACCATCGCGATATTTATCGATCATCGACAACGTGCGGCTCGCAAGATTGCCGAGGCCGCTTGCGAGGTCGGCGTTCGCACGGTCGACGAGATTCTCGTAACCGAACTTTCCGTCCTGCCCGAAGACCATTTCACGGAGAACAAAATAGCGGACCGCATCGACCTGAAAATGCTGAAGTAATACATCAACTTCTATAATGTTACCTATTGTCTTGCCCATCTTTCGCCCATTCGCATCAAGCCACATTCCGTGGGCAAAAACCGTCTGCGGAAGCTTTAGCCCTGCGGCCGCGAGGAATGAGAACCAATAGACCGTATGAAACCTAAGGATGTCCTTTCCGACGAGATGCGTTACATTCTGCCAGTACTTCTCAAAGGCTGACGGATCATCGCTGCCATAACCTAAGGCCGTGATGTAATTCGACAATGCATCGAGCCAAACATACATCACATGGTCGTCGTCTCCCGGAACCGGGATTCCCCAGGAGACGGCCGATCGCTGTCGGCTGATAGAAAGATCCTGAAGGCCGCCACGCACAAAAGAGAGAACTTCGTTACGACGGGCATCGGGGCGTACTCGAGTCGGTTCGGCCTCGATCGTCTCGATCAAAAACTCCTGATAATCCGATAAGCGGAAAAAGTAGCTTTCCTCCGCGATCTTATCGAGCGGGCGTTCGTGAATCGGACAGTGCGGCTGGTCGGAGCCTGCCGGAATGAAATACTGTTCTTCGGTCTTGAACTCGGCACACGGGGCACAGAACCAGCCTTCGTAAAAGCCTTTATAGATCGTCGAATTCCCCTTCGGCGTCTTGTTCTTTGCGATATCGAGCCAAAACTTCTGCGCACCGGCATAATGGAACGGCTCGGTCGTACGCATAAAGATGTCGTACCCGCCGTTCTCTGTATCCAACGCGAAGGACGCGAACATTCGCTTGAGCTCGGTAGAAATGATATCTACCTGCTCTTTCGGCGTCCGCCCTTCCTTCTCCGCGGCACGCTGGATATTGATACCGTGCTCATCGGTTCCTGTAAGGAAGAACGTATCGAATCCGCGTTGCCGCTTGTATCGGCGAATTGCGTCCGCGACGATCGTAGTGTACAGATGCCCGAGATGCGGCAAGCTGTTCGCATAGTAGATCGGCGTCGTGATGTAGAAAGTTTCTGACATTTCCAAAAAGTTTAGGGCAATCTCTTCTTGTCTGGAGCCGAGAATTCGTCCGTTGGTTTGTATCGCGGCATCTTCGGAGCGTTGGCTATCTTGATGCCGAACGAGAGTGCGAATTCCGCCTCTTGCACCATTGCGGACATATCCCACCAATCGTGATATTCGTCGCCGACCTGGTGATAGTACTTTTCGGTGTAATCGGACAAGAACCTAGAGGCGTCCTTGTTCGACTTGTCGAGGAAATGGTCGCCGTGAGAGAAATTCACCGCCGGGACGCCGGCTTTTGCGAACGGAAAATGATCCGAGCGGAAAAAGAAGCCTTGTCCGGGATCGGGATCGTCCTTGATCGTAAATTTCCGCTCTTTCGCGGCATCTTCAATGAGATCGATCATCGACGAACGATTAGCTCCGAGGGCAACAAAATCATCGACCTTGCCGACAAAATTCACGCCGTCGAGATTTATGTTCGCAGCGGTTTTGGCAAGCGGCACTAGCGGATGCCTTGAATAATATTCCGCACCGAGGAGGCCTTGCTCTTCTGCCGTCGGGAAAAGGAAATAGAATGAACGCCGCGGCCGCTGCTTGATCGGCATTTTTGCCAACGCCTCCGCAACGCCGAGAACAGCACTCACGCCTGACGCATTATCGTACGCACCGTTATATATCTTGTCACCGTCCTTATTCGGTTCGCCCACGCCCAAATGATCGTAATGGGCAGAATAGACAACATACTGCGATCGCAGTTTCGGATCGCTGCCCAACACCTTTCCGACCACATTCGGCGAAGCGATATGCTTTGTCTCGCTCTGAAGATCGAGGCTGACGGAAAGGCCTGTCTTTACCGGTTTGAAATCACGACTCTTTGCGGCCTTCGATAGTTCTTTGAGGTTCAATCCCGCCTGCTCGAGGATATTTTCAGCCGCATCTTCGGTCGCCCACGCCCGGACATCGAGGTAAGGCGTCTTGTCGTTCTTCGTACGCAGGATCTCATACCGCCAGCCACCGTTCGAACTGCGGATGACATTCCACCCATAGCCTGCAGACTTGTCCGTGTGAACGAGAATCACGCCCGCCGCACCACGCCGCGCCGCTTCTTCATATTTGTATGTCCAACGACCAAAATAAGTAAGAGCATCGCCCCCGAACAGATCGGGCTCGCTCTTTGTCGGGGGCGGATCGTTGACAAGGATCATCAGATACTTGCCGCGAAAGTCGCTGGCGTTACCCTTGTAATCGTTCCATTTATAAAGCGGGGCGTCGATGCCATAGCCCATAAAGACAAGCTCGGCTTTCGTATTGATCGAAGGCCGCTGAGCACCGGTCGAGGCGACAAAATCATCTAGGAAACGATAATCCTTCGCACCATTCTTGCCGGCAACTTGCAGTTTCGTATTCGGATCGGCCTTCAGAGCGACGAAATTAATCTGCTGATAATAGCTCTTGCCATTACCGGGTTGAACGCCTGCGAGACGCATCTGGTCGGCGATATATTTCGCCGCCTTTTGACCGCCGGGCGTGCCGGGACCGCGGCCTTCGAATGCGTCGGACGAAAGCGTCTTGACGCGTTCGCGCATCTTAGCTTCGCTGAACCTTGCAGTGAGGTCCTGTGCAGGAACACCGATCGCGAGCATCGATGCAAGCGACAAAATAACGAATATCTTTTTCATCATTATCCTTTTATATGTGCCATCGCCTCAGCCCGTGTTCGCGGGTCGGTTCGGAAGCCGCCGAGAACCGCGGATGTGACCGTGACAGAACCGGGTTTTCTAACGCCGCGAAGCGTCATACAAGTGTGCTCTGCTTCGATGACGACCATCACGCCGAGCGGTTTTAGATTCTCGAACAGCGTGTTCGCGATCTCCTGCGTAAGGCGTTCCTGAACCTGCAGGCGTCGCGAGAAAACCTCGGCAAGCCGTGCGAGTTTTGACAGGCCGACGATGCGGCCGTCCTTGGGAATGTACGCTATATGGCATTTTCCGGTGAACGGTGCGAGGTGATGTTCGCAGATCGAAGAGATCGAAATATCCTTCACCAGCACCATCTCGTCGTGCGAGTCGCCCGGCAAAGGGACGATGAACTCGCTAGGGTCGATCCACATTCCTTCGGTCAACTCCGCGTAAAAATCTGCTACGCGCTCCGGCGTCTTGACGAGGCCGTCGCGGTCCGCGTCCTCGCCGATGCCTTCGAGAATAAGCCGTACGCCCGCCGCGATCTTCTTTAGATCGACCGAGTTCTTCTTGGTTCTTTTCTTCGTTTTCCCTGCCATCAACCTTTCGCAGCGGCCTTCGTCAAGGCCTCGTCCTGTTGGTCTAGTATTCTCTCGATCTTTGCGGCAATGCTCCTCAATGGCTCACCAGTTTCGCTGGCAATACGCTTTACGTCGTCGAATTCGGCCTTTCGTGTCAATACTTTACCATCTAACCGCGAAACCTTTACTCGAACTTCTCCGAACTCGGTCGAGAGCGTTTCCGACGTTCGTTCAAGGCTCATTCGCTCAACCTCACGCCGACGAATACCGAGCGTCGTCGTCTCGCGGAACAGGAGTTGTTGGATACGTTCGACGTCAGACGGTTCGCACAAGACAGATAATAACGTCGCCGGGCGATCCTTCTTCATCTGGATCGGCGTGAACCAGCAGTCCAAAGCATTTGCCTCAAATGCCCTTTCCATCGCGAAACCAAGTGTTTGAGGCGAAGCATCGTCGATATTCGATTCAAGCACGACGAGCTTCTCGACGATGTGGCCCGGCGAGATGGTCGTACCAATTGTTTCGCCCAAGATCAGGCGAATGACGTTTGGCGACCCCTTACGATCGCGGGTGCCGGCGCCATAACCAATTTGTTCGATCTTTATCTCAGGTATTGTGCCGTAACTCTCACATAACGTTGAGATTATCGCCGCACCCGTTGGCGTCACCAACTCGCCCGTATCTTCGCTCGAGTGGACCGGAATTCCGCGAACCAACTCTGCGACCGCGGGCGGCGGAACGGGAAACTTCCCGTGCGCGATCTCTATCGTCCCGCTGCCAAGATTGAGCGAAGAGGCGACGAAATTCTCTATTCCCAGCATTTCAAAGCCGATGCACGCTCCGACGATGTCAACGATCGCGTCCAATGCCCCGACCTCGTGAAAATGCACGCGTTCGACCGAGATTCCATGCACTTTCGCTTCAGCCTCGGCCAAACGTGTAAAGATCACCACCGCTCGCTCTTTTATCGTGTCGTTGAGCGAACTTTCGCTGATGATCTTCACGATATCCTTCAAATGCCGATGGACGTGCTCGTGCTGATATTTTACCTCGACGTGTGTTGAGCTGATCCCGGAGCGATCGACCTTTTCGACGACCAACTCGATCCCTGAAAGCTTCAGTTTTGCGAGTTCGGCCCGCAGTGCGTCCGCATCGACGCCAAGTTCAAGGAGAGCGCCGAGGATCATATTCCCGCTCGCGCCCGAAAAACAGTCAAAATAGAGTGTCCTCATCGGTCTTGATTTTAGCTATTTCGCTGCAAAATAAAAAGTTCGGGCAATTCGCAGCCAACCGCTTCGCTGTTATTTTTGCTTTCGTAACGATATAATTTGGCGTTTATCCTGACTGTCATGACGCTATTAGAACTACGGGCTTTGCTCGACGAAAAGGTCAAAGCCGCCGCTGAGACACATTTTTCCGTAAAACTTGAGAATATCGCCGCCGAAATTCCGCCAAAAACGGAGCTTGGCGATCTGGCGTTCCCTGTTGCATTTGAGCTTGCAAAGCTCATCAAGCGGCAGACGGGCGAAAAGACAAATCCGCGTGCGATCGGCGAAACCTTGAAGGCCGCGATCGAAGGTACGCCCGGCGTTGAACGCGTTGACGTCGCCGGTGCAGGTTATTTGAATATCTTCTTCGACCGTGCGGATTTTCTTGCACAGAATGCCCAACTCGATCCTGTAAAGAGCCTCGCCGCCGCGGAGCGTGCAAAGGTGTGTATCGAGCACACTTCGGTCAATCCGAACAACGCCGCACACATCGGCCATGTACGAAATTCCGTTCTCGGCGACACATTCGCCCGCATTTTGACAAGCACGGGCAAGGACGTCGAGATCCAGAATTACATCGACAACACGGGTGTTCAGGTCGCGGATGTCGTTGTCGGTTTTCTTTATCTTGAAGCTCGTGACCTTGATTCGGTCAAGGCTTTGGACAAAGAGCTTACGGCTCAAGGTAAGCGTTTCGATCATTATTGCTGGGACCTTTACGCAAAGGTCGGTCAAACGTTCCAGACCGACGAGTCGTTGAAGGAGCGTCGGGCCGAGGTGCTCCACGCCCTTGAAGAAGGCGGCAATGCGACGGCTGAATTCGCCGAGTTCGTAGCCACACGGAACGTCGAGTGCATACTCGATACGATGGAACGTCTATCGATCTACTACGACCTTCTGCCGCGTGAATCCGAGATCCTGCACCTGCATTTTTGGGACAAGGCGTTCGAGAAAATGAAAGAGCTCGGCGTCGTGCGTTTTGAGAGCGAGGGCAAGCACGCAGGTTGTTGGGTGATGCCGTTCGAAGAACACGCGGGAACCGACGAACACGAGGCCGACAAGATCCTCGTCCGGTCGAACGGAACAGTGACCTACACAGGCAAGGACATCGCGTACCAGATGTGGAAGCTCGGCATCCTCGGCCTCGACTTCAATTACCGACCTTTCCGCACCGACGCCGGCGGCGAAGTTTGGATCACAACTGCCGGTGAAGGTTCTGCCGCGCATCCGAAGTTCGGCGGCGGCGAAAAGATCTATAACGTCATCGATACGCGGCAGTCTTATCCGCAGGAGATCGTAAAGAAGGGCGTTGCGGCGATCTCACCCGAACGCGGGCTTTCGGCGAGCGTCCACCTTGCGTACGAGATGGTCGCGCTTTCGCCGTCAGCGGCCGAGGAGCTTGGCTTTAAGCTGTCGGACGATGACCGCAAGCGGTCCTTTATCGAAATGAGTGGGCGCAAAGGCCTTGGCGTAAAGGCCGACGATCTGATCGACCGACTCGAAGCGAACGCGTACGCCGAGGTTGGATCGCGTCATCCGGATGAGAGCGAAGAAGAAAAACGGCACATCGCGCATCAACTTGCGATCGGTGCCCTTCGATATTTTCTCCTCAAATTTACGCGAAACACCGTGATCGTCTTCGATTTCAAAGAAGCACTTTCCTTTGAGGGTGAGACCGGCTGCTTCTGTCAATATTCGGCAGTTCGGGCAAATTCGATCTTCCGGAAACTCGCCGAGAAAAGCGAAAACGTGGATTCCCTTTTGCCGAACCTTGCTGACAAAGGGAAGGTCAACGAAGTTTTTGCTGGCGAAGGCGGTGATGAGATCTGGGCATTGGTCGCACTTGCTTCACGTCTTGAAGAGACCATTCGTCAGGCGGCAAATGCCAACGAACCGGCGATCCTCGCGAAATACACATTCAATCTTGCGAAAGCTTTCAACCTCTTCTACCACAATCACAAGATCATCGCAGAAGCTGATGCGACGCGGCGTGCCGTGCTAGTCTCAGCAGCATTTTTTGCCTCAAGGAGCCTGAAAGCTGCACTCGCGGACCTTGGCATCGAAGTGCCCGCAAAGATGTAGGCTTGAAAGTTTTTTCACGAAAGCGGTTGACACGCCTGTTGGCGTTTGTGCTATCGTAACTCTCGATGAAGTTCTTCGGAGCGATCTATTACGCGTTTGACCTGTACACCTTTTTTTGGTGGCAGTTTACCGGCGCGTCTAACGATCGCATCTGACAGTTAAGAACTAGATAAAACTCAGATCTATCAAAAGACGCCGCTTGAAACATACCGTTCAAGCGGCGTTTTTGTGTTTGAATTTTTACTTTTGACTTCTGATTTTCTGCAATGNNCAAGCCTGTGGTCGATTCGATTCCGGCCGACCTGCTGACCCCTCTTGCCGTTTACCTAAAACTTTCTGCAAGTTCGACACACTCGTTCCTGCTCGAAAGCGTCGAAGGCGGCGAAAACCTTGCAAGATACTCATTCATCGGTGCCGATCCGATACGGACGATCGAAGGCGGAACTGAAGCATTCGGCGAGCTTAGACGGATCTTTGCCGAAAGCAAAGCGATCGACGAGAACGGTCTCCCGGCGTTCATAGGCGGAGCGATCGGCTGCATCGGTTTTGACGCTTGCGAAGGCTTCGAACCATCGCTCCGAAGAAACGACGCCCTGACCACCTCGTCGCTGATGATCTATCGCTCGGTGATCGCTTTCGATCACGCACAGCAGACGATCAAGATCGTAACGCTCGCACCGAAGCACGAACTCGACCAGGCAAAGCTGCGAAATGCAGAGATCCGCTCTCTTCTTGAAAGCGACAAGAACGTCTCCCTTGTACGCATCGAAAAGAGCGGATCTCAACCGGCCGAGTCAAATCAAACTCGTGCTGAATTTGAGGCGGCGGTCGATAGGATCAAGGAATATATCAAAGCGGGCGATTGTTATCAGGCGGTCTATTCGCAGCGTTTTACGCGATCGACGAATGCTTCGCCCATTGCGATCTATCGCGCGTTGCGGTCTTTGAATCCGTCTCCCTATATGTTTCTGATGCAGATCGGCGAACGCCATATCATCGGTGCATCGCCGGAAATGCTCGTCCGCTGTACGGACCGCAAACTCGAATATCGCCCGATCGCCGGAACTCGTCATCGCGGTGCGGACGCGACGGAAGATGAAAAGCTTGCCATCGAAATGAAGGCTGACGCCAAGGAAGTTTCCGAGCATATGATGCTCGTAGATCTGGGCCGCAACGATCTCGGCCGTGTTTCCGAATTCGGTTCCGTTAAGGTCGATTCTCTAATGGCCGTCGAGAAATATTCCCACGTCCAGCATCTCGTAAGTTCCCTTTCATCTACGCTTGCCGGCGGCAAGGATATGTTTGACGCATTTGCCGCCTGCTTCCCGGCCGGAACGGTCTCCGGAGCGCCCAAAGTGCGGGCGATCGAGATCATTCGCGAATTGGAGCCGACACCGCGAGGCCTTTACGCCGGTGCGATCGGCTATTTCGACTATCGCGGAAATATGGACACCTGCATCTCGATCCGCACGCTCGTTCTTGAGAACGGCGTTGCGACGATCCAGGCAGGTGCAGGAATTGTCGCTGATTCAGTTGCGGCATCAGAGTTTGAAGAAACAATAAATAAAGCAAAAGGACTTTTGCGGGCTATCGATCTCGCTGAGACCGGAGAACTAGGATGACTGACTTAATACATACAACGATACTTGGAATGAAACGAGGCGCGGACGTTTCGGTTGAAGATACCGAAGCGGTGCTCGACGAAATTCTCGCGTGCGAAGACCGCAAACTGCTTGTCGATCTTCTGACCACATGGAACGAGAAAGGCATCGCTGAAGACGAGATCTACGGCTTCGCGAGTGTGCTTCGCAACCGATGCCGACGAATCCGCGGCCACGAGGACAGTGTCGATATCGTCGGCACCGGCGGCGGTTCGCAAAAGCCGTTCAATGTCTCGACCGCTGCCGCGATAGTCACCTCGGCCGCAGGGTTGAAGGTCGCAAAACACGGAAATCGTGCCGCGACAAGCCGATCCGGTGCCATCGACGTTCTGTCCTCACTTGGGCTCGAACCGTCACTAGGCCCCGCTTCAGCAGAAATGAACCTGCGACGCCACGGCCTCGCCTTTTTGTTCGCACCGGCATTCCATCGCCTTTCGCCCAAGCTTGCTGAGGCACGACGAAGCCTTCCTTTCCCGACGATCTTCAACTGCATCGGGCCGCTCGCGAACCCAGCGTTTGCGGAATATCAGGTGATTGGCACATGGTCCGCCGATCTTGTTCCAAAGATCGCAAGGGCGCTTCACCGCCTTGGCACAAAGCGTTCGATCGTGGTGAACGGAAGCGGCGGCCTTGACGAGATCTCGATCAACGGCACGACGATCGTTGCAGAGGTCACGCCAAACGGCATCAGCAATTATGAAATCGCAGCCGACAGTTTCGGGCTCGAAGCGAGCAAGGAGTCGCTTCCGAAGGCGGAATGCGTTGCCGAGAGCGCCGCAAGGATCCGTTCTGTCGTCGAGGGCGAACTCGGTCCCGAACGTGACATGGTGATCGCCAACTCGGCAGCCGCGATCTTCATCGCTGGCGGCGCGGACTCACTGGTCGATGCGGCCGACATTGCGGCCCATGCGATCGATTCGGGAAACACGCTCAAGAAGCTGGAGCTTCTTTCTGCCGAGGTAGCACTTGCCGCATGACAACATTTCTCGAGAAAGTGGTCGCTGAAACCCGCGAGCGTCTCGCGGAGCGTTCAGGTGCACCTAGCCTCACGGAACTCCGGGGTGAAGCGGAAGCTTGTCGGTTCGCACTCGACAGCTTCCGATTGTCGGACGCTCTTTCGCGCAAAGATCGTGTCAACATAATCGCCGAGATCAAGCGGGCATCGCCTTCGAAGGATGTGATCGACCCGACCGCGGATGCCGCCGAGCGGGCCGTCACATACGAGACGAGCGGTGCGGCGGCCATCTCGATACTCACTGAGCCGAAGTACTTTCGAGGTTCGCTCGACGATATTCGAGATGCTCGCAGAAGCGTCGACCTCCCGCTCCTTCGAAAAGACTTCATAGTCGATCCGATCCAGATCTATGAAGCCGCGATCGCAGGTGCCGATGCGGTCCTGCTGATCGTTGCGGCATTGAGTGAGAATGACCTTCACGCTTTACTCTCGACAACGGAATCTCTCGGCCTCGATGCCTTGGTGGAAGTGCATGGCCTGGGTGAGCTCAATATCGCGGTGAAGGCCGGTGCGAAGGTCATAGGTGTGAATAACCGCGATCTGCACTCACTAGAGGTCGATCTTTCGACGTCATTCAACCTCGCAAGGCACAAACCGGAAGGCTGTTTGCTCGTTTCAGAAAGCGGGATCAGTTCGGCGGAAGAGATCGAGCGGCTTAGCGAGGCGGGCTTTGACGGCTTCCTGATAGGTGAGGCACTGATGACGTCGGGAGATCCGTCAAAGAAGCTTGCGGCCCTCGCCGCGGCAGGAGGTTCACGTGGTTAGAGTAAAGATCTGCGGGATCACAAGCCTTGAGGATGCTCGGCACGCAGCGGCCTGCGGAGCGAACGAACTCGGTCTGAATTTCTATTCGAAAAGCCCGAGATTCATCTCCGAGACGATCGCGGCCAAGATCGCGAGCGACCTCGGCGCCTCCGTGAAACTGGTGGGCGTCTTCGTGAACGCGACCGAGGAAGAGATCGCGGCCACCGCAAGGCTCTGCCGGCTCGACTCCATACAGCTTCACGGTGATGAATCTCTCAACTTTGCCGGAAGGGTCCGCAGCTCGAATGGCCTTCAAGTGATACGGGCGGTCGAGGCGAGGACCGCGATGCGGATCCTCGATGAAGTCCGCAAAAGCAATATCGACCTGCTGATCGACGCACCGCCAATGGGTGCGTATGGCGGGACGGGTAGCGTCTCGGATTGGAATCTTGCGGCAAAGGCAGCGGCCGAATTCGATCGTGTCTATCTCGCGGGCGGCCTCGGGCCGGAGAACGTGGCCAACGCGATACGAAAGGTGCGTCCATTCTGCGTTGATGCGTGCAGCAAATTGGAATCTATAAAAGGAAAGAAAGACCCGGCAAAGGTCGCGGCGTTTATCGAGGCCGCAAAGAAAGTTTTATGAATTTTGAACCCAGTGACAAAGGCTATTGGGGAGAATTCGGCGGGCGCTTCGTCCCCGAAACGCTAGTCGCTCCGCTAGACGAATTGAGCGATGCGTTCCTTGCCGCGCGCGACGATCCCGAGTTTCATGCTGAACTTGCCGCCCTTCTCCGTCATTATTCCGGTCGGCCCACGGCTCTTTATTTTGCTAAAAGGCTTACCGAAGTACTCGGCGGCGCACAGATATTCCTGAAACGTGAAGACCTCAATCACACGGGTGCCCACAAGATAAACAACTGTCTCGGACAGATCCTCCTTGCACGCCGAATGGGAAGATCCCGCATCGTTGCCGAGACCGGAGCCGGCCAGCACGGCGTCGCGACCGCAACCGTTTGCGCACTCTTCGGGCTGAAGTGCGTTGTCTATATGGGCAGCGAGGACATTCGTCGTCAGGAGCTGAATGTCTTTCGGATGCAGCTTTTGGGTGCCGAGGTGCGGGCCGTCGATACAGGTTCGCGAACCCTGAAAGATGCGATCAACGAAGCCTTGCGCGATTGGGTGTCGAACGTAAAGGATACCTACTATCTTCTCGGCTCCGCTCTAGGGCCGCATCCCTATCCGCTGATGGTACGCGAATTTCAAAGTGTCATCGGCCGCGAGGCTCGCAAACAGATCGTCGAACGCACTGGAAAACTCCCTGACCAACTTGTCGCATGCGTGGGCGGCGGTTCCAACGCGATCGGCCTATTTCACCCATTTCTGAGGGACGAAGGCGTTCGAATGACCGGCGTCGAAGCTGGTGGGCGAGGCCTTGGACTTGGCGAACACGCTGCCCGCTTTGCGAAAGGTGCTGCAGTCGGCGTTCTGCAGGGCACACGCAGCTATGTGCTGCAGGATGATGACGGCAATATTGCGGCCACACACTCGGTTTCGGCAGGGCTGGATTATGCGTCCGTCGGCCCCGAACACTCGTATCTGCGCGATACCGGACGCATCGAGTATGTATCGGTCAGCGATTCCGAAGCCCTTGGTGCCTTCCAAATGCTCTCGCGGACCGAGGGGATAATTCCCGCATTGGAATCGGCACACGCTGTCGCTTACGCGGCGAAACTTGCACCGAAAATGTCGCAAGATCAGATAATGATCGTCAATATTTCCGGCAGAGGCGACAAGGACGTCGACTCGGTTCGGCAGCTTCTAAGCGGAGGTGGAAAATGAGCGAACGAATAACACAAAGCCTAAAGAAAGGCCGTGGCTTCATTCCATTCGTTACAGCGGGCGACCCGAATGAAGCGGTCTCGCTCGAGATCTGTAAACTGCTTGCCCGACGAGGTGCGAGTGTCATCGAACTCGGCGTCCCTTTCTCCGATCCGATGGCCGACGGCCCGGTCATCCAAAGGTCGTCCCAACGCGCCCTCGACAAAGGCGTGAATCTTGCCCGCGTTCTCGCTCTCGCTGAAAAGTTTCGTGCATCGAGCGACGTCCCGGTCGTTCTGTTCAGCTACCTGAATCCGATTCTGCGTTTCGGCCCGTACGAATTGGGTAACGCCGCAAAAAAGAGCGGAATTGACGGCGTATTGATCGTCGATGCGGTCGATGAAGAAGCTCGTGAGCTTGCCGACAAATTCGCCCGGCACGACATCTCGCTCATCTCGCTCGTCGCACCGACGACCAACGACGAAAGGCTCGAGAAGATCTGCCGAAACGCGTCCGGCTTCATTTACGCCGTTTCGAGGGCCGGCGTGACGGGGGCGAACGGTTCAATGTCGGACGAGGCTGAGAAACTTGTCGCGAAAATAAGAATGCACTCCGACCTGCCGGTCGCGATCGGCTTCGGGATCTCTACACGGGAACAGGTCGAAAACGTATGGAATTTCGCCGATGCTGCAGTCGTCGGCTCGGCCATCGTGGCCGAGATCGAGGCCTCGTTCGAGGCGCAGGATGCTGTCTCCCGCGTCGAAGCCCTAATAGATCAATTATTGCCGTTGCAAAAGGCAGCACATACTCATAAAGTTGAAGGTTCACGGTTGTGAAGAATATGTTAATCGTAATGAAGCCCGGTGCTACCACCGGAGAGATAGAAAAGGTCCTCGAGGTTATTGAATCACTCGGCTTTCGAGGCCATTCAATGCCCGGCGAGACTCGGACCGCGATCGGTGTGACCGGCAATCGAGGCTCTGTTGATCCGACAAATTTCGAAAATTTGCCCGGCGTCGCCGAAACGATCCGCGTAACCCAGCCGTATAAGCTCATCCTTCGCGACGCAAGGCCCGAGCGTTCGGTTGTCAAGGTCGGCAATGCGACGATCGGCGGCTCCGAACTTGCCATTATTGCCGGCCCTTGCGCTATCGAAACTCGAACTCAGCTGACGACCGTAGCCCGCGAGGTAGCGGCAAGCGGCGCAAAGTTTCTCCGTGGCGGAGCTTACAAGCCGCGGACTTCGCCCTATGCTTTCCAGGGTTTGGGCGAAGAAGGCCTCAAAATGCTCGCAGATGTGCGGGAAGAAACCGGACTGAACATCGTGACCGAAGCGATGGACGAGCACGGGGTCGATGCCGTTGAAAAATACGGCGACTGCATCCAGATCGGCGCTCGCAATATGCAGAACTACTCGCTTCTGCGATACGTCGGGAAAACCAGAAAGCCTGTGCTCCTGAAGCGCGGTCTTTCAGCGACTCTCGAAGAATTCCTGCTCGCCGCCGAGTACGTGATGAGCGAGGGCAACTACGACGTGATTCTCTGCGAACGCGGCATCCGAACGTTCGCCAATCACGCGCGGAACACGATGGATCTTTCGGTCGTCCCGGCCGTCCATCGAATGACGCATTTGCCGATCATCGTCGATCCTTCGCACGCAACGGGCCATAATTATATGGTCGCTCCGCTTGCAAGGGCCGGTGTCGCGGTCGGCGCCGATGGCCTCATTATCGAGGTGCATCCGAGGCCGGCAGAAGCACTTTGCGACGGTGCACAGGCCTTGACGCTTGCTCAATACCGCGATCTCGTCGAACAGCTCAATGCTATCCGTGAAGTCACCGTCGAAGCGACGCGAGGCACGACGCTTTACGCAGAATCGTTCGCCCGCTAAGCGTTCTTTGGTCAAGAAAAGGATCCGCGTTCCCTGCCGTCCCGAAAAACCGGCAGTAGAAACGCGGATCTCTTTTTTTCGAAGCTGTTTGCGGCCTTGGCGCCTTTTGCCTATTTCACCAACCGCAGCTTCAAAAGTCCGTAAATATGGATATAGGAGCTGACAACAGCAGAGAGTATCAGGAACGTCATCGTCAGATGGCCGATCGACGCGGGAACTGAACGAAAGATCACGCCAACGCCGATCCCAACGCCTGCGAAAACAAGCCTCGGCCGCAGCCATTTCCCGAACGCGGGCACACCGTCGATCTCGATCAAAAGATATGGCAGAACGAGCACCACAAGGGCGGTGATGATCAATAACAGAGTGTCAAGCCCAAAGAATGTCGCCGAACGGGCAAGCTCCGCCGTCAAAAAGAATAACAAAACACTTGTGTCCAGTGACCGGTAACGATTGTGTGCCATATATTTGACCTAAGTTTCCTGAGACTTCACTTTAACTGATTCACTTGCCTTTGCTGCCGCTGAACTGCGAGTAGGCGACCCGGAAAAGCTCCGAAAGAGCATCCGCTGTTTCGGCCGAAAGATTCTTGTCCGCACGCAAATGTGCCGAAACGATCTCGGGCGTCGATTCGTGCGGATAATAAACAACCGGCTCAACATCGGCTCCCGCCTGCTTTTTCATCACGCGATCGACCGGCATATCGAGCCATTGCGTGATCCGGGCGATATTCTCGGCATCCGGCCTTCCCTTTCCGCTCTCAATACGCGAAAGCGTCGAAGCAGAGACCTGCGTAACGTCGCCCACATCCCGAAGGCTGAGCTTCAATTCCTGCCTGCGTCGGCGGATAGCTTTGCCCAATTCATTTGTATCTATAAGACTGTCGTTCTTGAAGACCATAGGTTCTCCTCATCCTCCATGAGTGTTCGTGCAAAGATGCACAATGCGTTTCACGTATAAAACATAACACACGAAAATTTTAATTGCAACACCTTGTTTCGCACTTGCAACAAATAAATTTGTCTGATACGATGTTTCGTGGATGCAACAACTGTAAAGACGTTGTATCTATGATGAGATTTGAAAAGCTGAGCGAGAAGCCAAATGCCTGCAGGCTCTCGCGAACAGGGTCGAAGGTTTCAGACGGCCGCGTTCCATTCGGGCAGCAGGCGGCCCGATAGCATGGAAGCCGATACGAACGTCGAAATCCGAAGGCCGAACAACACACTAGGAGAAATTTTCACAATGAAGAACAACACTATCCAAAAGAATAGAAGCGGGCAGGAGCCCGAGCTGTCGAATGTCGTCGATTTCTCGACGACGCTGAAGGGATTGAGCGAGACGGTCGATCCGCATCTGATCCGCAGACGTGCGGGAATGCGCGACCGCAACGGCCATACGCAAATGGTCGATTATGTCGAATGGCACACGGTCGCAGACATTCTAGACGATAAGGCTCCGAACTGGCAGCACGAGATCCGCGACCTTCGCCCGATCGGCGACATTATGACGGTCACGGTTGCGATAACGATCGATGGCGTGACCCGCGAAGGCATCGGGACCGGCCGTGCGACGAGCGAGACGGGGATAAAGAAGGCCGAACACGACGCCTTGAAACGTGCGGCGGTGAAATTCGGCATCGCTCGCGAGCTGTATAAAAAGGAATTCGACGAGATCGCCGAAGCCGAAAGTGAGCCCAGAACGCCTGAGATCGCAGATCCGATCGCCCGCAGCCTTGGAGATATGGTCACGGCCAAGCAGCTTGGAATGATCCGTTCGATCGGCAGGAATTCAGGCGTCGATGTTGACGGTGAGTGCAGAGAGATGATGCATTGTTCGGTCGAAGAGCTCTCAAAACGTGCAGCCTCTGATCTGATCGATCATCTGCAGACGATCTCGCATCGCGGCGGCACGGTTCAGCCGATGCGTCGGGCCAGCTAAGGTTTCAGCCACAATGTTTTGGGTTGCGGCAAAAGCGCGTCACGCCGCTCTCCTCCATGGGGCGGCAAAACAAACTCCCACGAGGCCGCAACTCAAAACTCCCCGCTTTTACGGCGATTCGATCAGGTTGCCGTCCGTATCGAAGACCTCGACCGTCGGGGCAAATTCTTTTATTTGCGGAACGACGGAAGCGGCATCGCCAACTACAACGATCGCCATCTCCGCGGGACGAATGTATTTTTGGGCAGCATCCATCACCTCGCCTGCCGTCACTGACTTGACCCGTTCACGATACGTCTCCAAATAATCTTCCGGCAGTCCGTAGAGTTCGCGATTGATCAAAAGCGAAGTTAGGCCTTCCTGCGTTTCGGCCCGGATCGGAAATACTCCGGTCAGAAAGCTCTGGGCATCCGAAAGTTCTTCCGCTTCGACCTTTTCATCGCGAATTCGCTCGAATTCTTTAAAGAATTCCGAGATGCTTTCACCCGTTACGTCATTGCGGACCTCGGCGGTCGCTTCGATGTCACCCGCCAATGATCGTGCGTCCATTCGCGTGTATGCACCGTACGTGTAGCCCTTTTCCTCGCGCAGGTTCATAAAGACCCGCGATGAAGCACCGGCACCGAGCACCTGATTCATCACGAGCGAGGCGAAGTAATCGGGCGATGATCGGTCGAATCCCGAGTTTGCGATCACGATGTTCGATTGGCTCGAACCCGGACGATCGACGACCGTGATCGAACGCTTCTCTCGCTTCGGCACCTCCGGAAAATTCCGCACCGGTGCCGTTCCCGGCTGCCAGCCGTCAAGATGCTGTTCGAGTTCCTTTATCACCTCGTCGCGGCGAACGTCGCCGACGATCAGCATCACTGCATTGTTCGGGACCAGGACCTTGCGATGCGTCCGCTGGAGGCTTTCGCGGTCGATGCGTTCAACGTCAGCAGGTTTGAGCGAGACGTGCGAATACGGATGCTTTCCGTAAATAAGCCTCGCAGCCTGTTCCGACGCTAGGAACGGCGGCTGCGATCGCTGAAACTTCAGATTCTCAAGGAGATTTCGCCTATAAAGATCGATCTCGCTTTCCGGAAATGTCGGCTTCAGGATGATCTCAGAAAGCATCTCAAAGATCGCCGAAGTGTAAAACGACAATGACGATGCCGCGATGGTCGTAAAGTCAGAGGATGAATGGGCCGATATGCCCGCTCCAAGACGTTCGATCTTTTCGGCAAGCTGCTGGCTCGAATAATTTTCCGTGCCTTCGGTCAGCAGAAGAGCCATCGCGGACACAAGGCCGCGGCCGTTCTCGGTTTCGTCGATATCACCGGCGAAGAAAGCGAGGCGATAGCTTACCAACGGCAGCCTTTCATTCTCAAAGATCACGACTCGAAGGCCGTTCGACAGCGTCGTCTCAAAAGGCCTCGGTATGTCGAAAGGAACCGAAGCGAGTGATTCTGGCGGATGTTTTCTAAATTCCGGGTTCATTAAAATTATGCTCTGGCGGTCTATGCTCCGCTGCCTGCCGGAACGACATCCAACAAGGCACGATTATCTGTATTTAGGAACTTTGCGGCAGCCAGCTTTATCTGTTCGGCAGATATCTTCAACAGGCTGTCGAGTTCTGAGTTAAAAAAATTGGGGTCGTTATCGTAGAGAGCAAATTCCGCGATCTGCTGCGTCCTCGCAAGGGATGACTGCCGCGTGCGGACGGCATCGTTGAGAAGCTGATTCTCGATCTTCTCCATTTCCGATGGCGTTGGGCCGTGGACCGAAAGATCGCGTATCTCGTTCATTATCGTCTCGCGGATCGCGCTGAGATCTTCGTCGGGTTTCGGTATCGCACCGACAAAAATGCTCGAAGGCCCGCGGCGCTCGTCCGTAAAGCCAAAAAGCTGGATCACGGATTCGTCGCCTTTTACGAGCTTTTGATAGAGCCGCGAGCTGTCGCCGTCGTAAAGCACCTTGCCGGCGAGATACAGCGCCCTGAATTCCTCGGTGCCGCGTTGCGGTATCTTCCAGCCGATCAGGAACGCGGGAAAAGGAGCGAGCGGATCATGCCATTCGCTGTAATTCGATGCGACCTCGCCGGGTTCTTCGACATCGATCGCGGGCGGTGCCGGCTGGCTCGGGATGTCTCCGAAAAACTTCTCGATCAGCTCTTTGGCCGTCTTCGGATCAAATGCCCCCGATAGGACCAGCACCGCGTTATTCGGTGCGTAATAGATGCGGAAGAACTCCTGAACATCTTCGACCGACGCGGCGTCAAGATGCTCCATCGAGCCGATCGTCGAATGTGAGTTCGCAAAATTCTTGTAGATCATCGAGCTTATCAGGTCGAAGATCTGTCCGTAAGGCTGATTGTCGTAGCGAAGACGCTTCTCTTCCTTGACCGCTTCGCGTTGGTTGTCGAGATTTTCCTGCGTGACGGCGAGCGAGCGCATTCTATCGGACTCGAGCCAGAGCCCCAGCGGAAGCTGATCCGCCGGCAGCGTTTCATAGTAATTCGTCCGTTCGCTCGACGTTGTGCCGTTCATCGTGCCGCCGGCCTTCATAATGTATTGAAAATGTCCGGCCTTGGGTACGTTCTCCGAGCCCTGGAACATCATATGCTCGAAGAGGTGTGCGAAACCCGTTCGGTCGTCACGTTCATTGCGCGAACCGACGTCGTAGTAAACGGCCATCGATACGACCGGGATCGAATCATCGCGGTCCAGCACGACTCGAAGGCCGTTATCGAGCGAAAATTGTTCGAGGTTCAACGGCGGCAATTTGAATGAATGAGGCATAAAGATGTACAGATACCTGCAAAGTTGCTGTCATCTCAATAAAAGCATTTAGCCTTCGAAAAATCAATGAAACGGCAGCCGAAAGAGTCTCGCAATATAGAGAATTATGGCCGCTGACGCCTTTCGCAAAATATTATCTTCGGTAAAGTTCGTTCTTTGTCGCCTGCATTACCCTCTTTACGCAAAGTGGTGCTAAACTTCAGAATAGGGCGAAATATATTCACCCATCATAAGAGTATTCAAGGGATATGGGAGGACCCACACAATGCAATCAAATTCAGCAACATCGAAGCGACGCGGTGGGGGAAGCCGCGTCTCATTATTTCTTTTACTCGGGGCAGCCATCGGTGCCGCTGCCGCACTTTTCGTCACTCCATTAAGTGGTGCCGACCTTCGACGTCTAATAACTAAGCGACCAAAACGAGAGGGCCGCGTTGTCCCGGCTTCCGAAAGGCCGCCGGAAGTGAGTTCTGCGATTTCGAGCCCGGTCTCAGATAAGACCTCGGCAAAGATCAGCCTTGGCAGAGATCCGTTGATCGCGGAACGCGATCTTCAAAAGCGAGAGGTGCGGGCCGCTTCCCGCCCCGAGATGCGGATATCCGAACAGCGTTATCGTATCGCTCACAGCGGACGGCGTCCGTCAAATATTCTCTGACAGGAGTAAGAGTTCATGACAAAAGACAATAGGTTCGACGGCATAGAGACCGATCCCGCGATCAAGGAGATCTTTGCGGACGCGGAAAAGGTGAATCAAGGGGCGCAGGAGCAGCTTATCGAGAAGTTCGAGCAATACACAAACACGTCGCCGGCACTTTCCGGCGGCGATATCGACGCTGCTTGGGAAGATGCCGACGATGTCGGCGACGAAGCCGCCGGCGGAAGCAGCCCGACTCCGGACCAGGACGTGGTCGAGGAGATCGGCGAAGCCTACGGCGTCACGTTCCAGGACAACGAACCTTTGGACGTTCTCGGCAAGCTCGAACATCGCGACGAAGCTCGCTGGGAACTCGATCCGGCGTCCGCCGAACAATAGGCCTTACGTACCATTATCCATTCTCTGTGCTATTGCTTCGGGCGATGGCATAAAGGGCGGATTTTGCCTGGAATGGCGTCAATTCCGGGTGCCTTTCTACCAGGCGTGCGAGAAGGCCGGTTATGTGCGGGCAGGCGAAGCTATTGCCCGTAAGAGTTCGATAACCGCCTCCGACCCACGGAGTTCGAACGCTGACGCCCGGCGCGGTCAATTCGATGACCTCGCCGTAATGGAACCTGAACTTTAGCGGATCCGGCTCTTCGCTTTTTACGACCGAGATAAGCGACGACGAGAAGATCGAAGGGAAACTCGGCTGCGGCAGATTGTTTGCCGCCGCGATCACGATGCAGCCCGCCTGATAGGCGCGATCCAGCAGGTCGTGTAGCGGCGCAAAAAACTGCGGCTTCGTTGTGCCGAGCGATAGATTGATGATCTTATACCGCTGCTTTACCGCGTATTCAAGGCCCGCGAGAAAGACCTGAGCATCACCCGAACCGCTCGCTCCGAGCACTCGAATGCTCGCAACCTTGGCCTCGGGAGCAAGCTGCGTAATGATGCCGGCGCAGGCCGTGCCGTGCCCCGCGAGATCGCCGTCATAAACAGGCGAGAATGTGACCTTCTTGCCTTCGATCCGCGCACCGACTTCCTCAGCGATACGGCCGCTAAGATCCGGATGCGTAGCGTCAACTCCGCTGTCGATCATCGCGACCGTTACGCCTCGGCCCGTGGCGGAAAGCCATTCGGGATCAGGCAAAAAATTCGACGCAGCGTCTTGGGAAGTTGGATCGATCGGATGTGTCATATCAGGCGAGGTCCAACCGTCCCGTTGTCGATGAAGAATAGCCGATGAGGCTTTCTAGCAAAGTGCGGCAAAGTTCTACTTCAGCATCGCCCTTTTCAGAGAGTTCGCTTACGAGAGCCGCAAGTTCGATAGCACGTGCGTGGGTCGAATTCTCGCGCATTGAGCGAAGCCACGCTCTGACATCCGACTCTTCGGAGCTGTCGCGTATGATGCGGCGGCTGAGTTCGCACATCAGGTCGGCACCGATGTGTGCGTTCACAAGGGCAGCGACGGCCTCGGCATACACAGCGGCGATATCCATTTCGGTCGGCGTGAACGGCTCGGAGAGCGGCTCGCTGCTCCGATTCACGTATTCGAGCACGCCGATCACATCGTCACGAAAACGCAGCGGCACCGCAAGCAGCAGCTTCGTCGAAAAGCCGGTCGTCTTATCGACCTCTGCGTAGAATCCGCTCTCGTCATCCGGCTCCGATACGACAAGCGGCTGGCCGGACATCAGCACAAAACCCGCGATTCCCTTTCCGGCCGGGATCTCAAGCCCGACGATGCGGTCGGCGACCTCGCCTGTTGCCGCGAGGAATTTGAGGTCTCCCGAATCGGCCGTCCGCACGAGCACCGACGCAGCTTCGGCACGAAGGCGAACGGCTGAGGCCGCGAGCAGTTCGGTGATCGCCTCTTTGACGGGATCGGCAAGCAGCTTCTCGGCATCAGCGACCCGAAACAGGCCTTGAATGCGTTCGAGGAACTCGTCTGTGCGGTTTTCGGCCATAGACGCGATTTTCCGCGAAATCACTCGACTTTTCAACTGCAGCAATTCTTTGCTGGAACTTTTCGGCAATTAGTGCTTTAATGCCTTCAAACAAAATTCAAACGGGGCGGCAAAAGGCAGTGCCGAGCTACGACGCCCCGCTTTTTCGAGAAACGGAACAAGTAGAATGCCCATTCTTGCGTGTCCGCTTGTGCTCGATGAGTGTCGTTGGCAGCCTATGAGAACTCTACTCGCAGTTGTTTTTGTGCTTGGCCTCTTGACCGCAGCATCCGGACAGATCTCGATCTTGCCGGAGAAGCCGGAGCCTTTTAAGCTGAGCGAGGGTTCATCATTTTCCGCCTCCGGCAACTCGGCATCACGCAAAACGCGCAGCATTTCCGCAGACATCTCTGAGGCCGAGGCCTTGATAAAGGCGAACGTCGCCGGCTCCATTCCGACTGATCCGCAGTTGACGAAGAGCGCCGCGGTCGGTGCACTGCGAAGCCTCGACCCGCACTCAAATTTCTTCGACCGGCGCGAATGGCAGGACCTTCTCGACCAGGAAGACAGTGCCTACACAGGCATCGGCGCAACCATCCAGAGCTACAGCAAGGACGGAGTGCTCTCGACCTACATTCTCGACGCGATCCCGGGTTCGGGTGCCGCTGCTTCAGGCCTGAAATACGGTGATCGGATAATCTCGATAAATGGACGTTCCGCCGTCGGGCTCAGCACGGATGAGGTTGGCGATATGCTTCGCGGCCCCGATAGATCGACCGTCACGATCAAGCTCGAACGAGCCGCCAACGGCCGCACTGAGACCTTTGTCTTGAAGCGGGCAAGCATTCGACAGCCTTCGATCCCTGATTTTTACATCTTAAAACCGGGCATCGGTTATATCGATCTTTCGGAAGGCTTTAATTTCACGACCTCAGACGAAATGGACCTCGCACTACGCGGGCTGAAACGCCAAGGGATGACGTCGCTCATTATCGACCTTCGCGGAAATCCCGGCGGCATCGTTCAGCAGGCCGTAAAGGTCGCCGAGAAGTTTCTTCCGGCAGGTACGCTGATCCTGAAGCAGCGTGGGCGGTTCACAAGTGATTCGCGAGATTGGTATTCGAAGAACGCTACCCCCGAAACGATGCCGCTCGTCATTCTTGTCGATCAGGATACGGCCTCGGCATCTGAGATCGTGGCGGGAGCATTTCAAGATAACGACCGGGCCATGATCGTCGGCACACGCACATTCGGCAAAGGCCTCGTGCAGAGCGTGATCGACCTGCCATTCGGAACGGGAGCAACGATCACCGCCGCAAGATACCTGACGCCGTCGGGCCGCTCTATCCAACGGGACTACACTCGCATCGGCCTTTACGAGTACTACAAGCACGTTTCACCGGCCGAAGGGATACAGAACACCTTTTTCGAAGCTCGCACCGCCACAGGGCGGCGTGTGTTGGGCGGAAACGGGATCGAACCCGACACGGTCGTGCCTGCGTCAGAAATAACGCCGTCGCAGGCCGAACTCCTCACACCGCTGTTCTTTTACGTGCGGGCTAGATCGACTGGCTCGGGGCAGCTCGAAAAGATCTCATTAAAAGAAAAGCGGACGGACTCGCTTTTCCTCGAACGACGTCTCAAATATGAGATCGCCGTCGCCGAAAACGGCACCGTCAAGGCCAAACGTGTCCTGAACGAGACGGACCCGCAGGTCGGTGCAGGAATAAATGCCTTATTGGGAGCGCAAAAGCTCTATTTAGCGGCTCAGAATCTAGTTCAAGACTCCGTCGCAAAAGCTAACGCGAATAAGTGATCACCTGTCCGCGTTCGCCAACGGCGCAGCCGTATTTCTTCGCCATGAACAGCCCGTAAAAATCACCTTTCACACCGCTGTTCTCAAGCACCCAAGTTTTTCCCTTGTCATAGGTTCGGATCAGCTGGCCTCGAAATCCTACGGCAAAGCCATTCTTATCGTCCGCGAAATAGACGCGCTTCAAGGTTTCGGGAGTCGGCGAATCCACCTTTTCCCACACTGCTCCGCCGTTGGTGGTCCTTATGATCGAACCGCCGCCGCCGACCGCAAAACCGTCCGTGTCATCGCGAAAATCGACCGCGAACAACGCCCTTTCGATGCCGGTCTTCTGAATGGACCACGAGCGGCCGCCGTCCTGCGTGACCATTACAAGACCTTTGTCGCCCACGATCCAACCGCGTTGCTTGCCGTCAAAATCGAGGTGAAATATCTCGGCCTTGGACGGCAGCAGGACGCGATTCCAAGATTCGCCGCCATCCTCGGTCAACAAGAGCAGCGAATCGACGATCTCATCGCGTGCGTTGACGATCGAGCCGATGATCAGCCCGCGATCTTTGCCCGCGAATCGTATGCTTGTGAATTCAGGAGTGCCTTTTGTAAAGTCGCCTGCGCGGTAGATGCGTGTCTGCTTCCACGTTTCACCCGCATCGTCCGTCCTGAACATCAGCTTGCCTGCGACCAGATATCCGTTCTTGTCGTTTCGAAAATAGATCTCGCTGATCGATTCGGTCGTGTTCAGCGGATACTTTTGCCAACTCGCCCCGCCGTCCCTCGTCGAGGCCAAAAATCCGTTGTCGCCCGCGATGAAGCCGCGCGATTGAGAAGTGAAATAGACCGCCACAAGGTCTTCGGTAGTACCGCTGTTGCGTACGGTCCAATTCCCTTGTGCGGCCCCAATGCAAACTGCTGCCAATATCAAAAAAAGTGTAAAGAAAATTCTCAAGGTGCTCATTAACCTCCGACGCTGTTCGAAACTGTTCTTTGCAGTAGGATACCGTCTGAACAGCGAAAAAGCATCCCGTGAGCACCTTGAGTGTGTCGTCGTCGCTACTTGACGATCCTGTAAACCTTGCCTTTCCAGACAATTACGACCTGTTCGCCGAGCGAGAGATATTTCGCCAGCTCGGGCGTCTGAGACACGAGGTCGAAGTATTCGTCGGAGCCGAAAGTGACCTTTGTTTCCGGGAGTCCGACCTTCGGATCGAACTCGCCGTCCGTCCAAACTTCCCCGAGAAGATAGAACGTCTTGAGATCGACCTTTCGCACCGCACGGCTCGTTTGCGCCTCGTCATCGGCAAGAGATCTCATATCCTTCTTCTCTTGTGCTCTGAGACTGTCGGTAACTGCCTGCTCTCCGCTGACCGGCCTCGACGCAGGCGACAAATTCACGCTCTTTTGCCGTGCGATACCTGCCATCGAAGTAGGCGGAACCAAGCCGTTTCCGTTTCCGTTTCCGCTGCCCGAACCATCCATCTGGAAACTGCCGTCCGTCGCAAGGTACGACGTGTAGGGCGTAACGATGCCGTAGCGTGTGCCGAGATCGACGATCTCGTCGCGGAGTTCCTTGTTCTCGCCGTTGTTGCGTATCTGCTCGACGAGCCAGCCGACGCGACGATTCGCCCAAAGACGCGCGAGGAACGTGTTCGTCTCCGTGCGTTCAGGAAAATCAAGGTTGTTGTATGTGAACGTCTGCCGTTTCCCTGCGAACGTGCCGGTCAGCTTGATGACAGCATTGTTGAGCGAATTGTCATTCTTGTAACGCCCGATGATCGTGATCTGATCGCCGCGGAAGAGATCTGTGATATTCCGCGGATAGACGAGATCCGCCTGCACGCCGCCCATGTCGAGCTCGATGCCCGTCATCACCGGCGAATTCACTTTCGCGAAGAATTTCGAGACCTTGACCTCGATATCCTCTTTCGGCTGAATGTAATCGGCGACGCCGGAATTCTCTGCCGCGAGTTTGTCGAGCAGACGCGTGTTCACGTCGTAGCCCACACCGAAATTGAACAGATGCAGCCCCGGAACTTTTATCGCGGCCGCGTTCTTAAGGATGTCATCCACGTTCTGCACGCCGACCGTCGGCAGCCCGTCGGTCATAAAGACCATCATTTTCGGCCGATCCGACGAATCGAACTGCCGCAAGCCCGCACGAAGCGCGTCATTGATATTCGTGCCGCCTGACGGTCGCAGGGCCCCGACGAACGCAAGTCCCCGCTTCTTCCCTGCATCGTCCGCCTTGATAAGACCTTTCTCCATCAGATGTTCTTCACCCGCGAAGTTTATGACGTTGAATCGATCGCCGGCCCGCAGCCCTTTGATCCCGAAAAGAAGCCCTGCACGGGCCTTGTCCATCTTCCCTTCATCGGCCATCGAACCTGACGTGTCGATCACAAAGACGATGTCCTTGCTCGCGATCTCGCTCTCGCGAATGTCCGCCTTTGGCGAAAGCTGGAGCATAAAGTAGCCATCTTTCCCTGTCTCGCGATATGTGATGAGCGAGAGACCGAAGTCATCATCCGAGACCGTATAGAAAAGCTCAAGGTCTTTGTTGCTGCCGCTCGTCTCGAACGAGACCTTTGCGGAACGCTCCGTGATGTTCTTGATATCGATCGAATGCGAGGGCGAGTAGATATTCCGCATCGAATTCCTCGCCTCGATCTCGATCGTGCCGGAGATCGTGCCGAACTGCTGATCCGGCATTTTTCGACGAACACCCGACGGCGGCACTGGGCGATCGATCATGATCGGTCCCTGCCGCCAGAGGTTGTGTCCCGTTCCGAGCGGATATCGGTACGCGACCGTGCCGGAATCCGCTTTTAGAACCTGCGTGTACGTAAGTTCGAGTTTCTTATCGGAATTCGGCGGTATCGGGAAGATCGACGCCTGCAGCAGATTTTGCCCTGCGTATTCCAGAAGGCCCGGATCACGCTGACGCCGGACGATCGCATCGTAGATCTGCCTTGCCTGCTCACGCGAGCGAACCTCGCCGACGAGCTTCTTGCCGTTTTCCCAAATGGCGAATTCGGAGATCGACGCGCCTTCCGGAATCGGGAAGAAATACGTGCCTTCGAGCGTGTACGGCGTGTCGTTTCGGAACACCTGCTCAACGTGGGTCGTTGCGACCTGATTCGCGATCTTCGTGTCGAGCTTGATCGACTTCACCGGCAAGGCGTTCGGCAGCGGCTGGGGCCGCGGGATCGGCCTGCACGGCCTTACATCACAAATAATGGGAACGATCACGCCCTGAGCCCTCGTCACGACGCCTCCGAAGAGAAAGATCATCGTTAAGGGAAATGCTATTGCTAAGAACTTCATAAAATTTTCTACCGTCGTGCGGTCTCCTACTTAGTATTTTCTCGACGATAGAACGTTGCTTTTACGCCAAACTTGCAGGAAATAGTGATTTGCGGCTGATTTCGCCTCTCACCATTTCTATCGTAACGAACAACTTTTGCCGTTTGAAGCACAAACCGCACGAAACGTATCAAACCGCACAAAATGACACAAACCGCACAAAACGAACAGAATGGAGAAAATGCACAAAATGCACGTTCGGCCTTCTGACTTCTAACTTCTTACTTATTTCGGACCAGGTGTGTAGGTAACTGCGAGGCTATTGCGGCCTAGTGGGAGTTTCGGGGTCGAGGCTGTCGTCGATATCCTTCTCGATCTTGGCACGAAGTCTTTCAACAAGCTGTTCGCTGCGTTCGAGGCCGGCTTCAACGCGCGCCTTGGCAGACTGGATCTCGGCAAGGAGATTCTGCTGACGGGTCTGTTCGGCCGCCAGAGTTCGCGCTTTTTCTTCGCGAACCTCCTCAGGTTTCATCGAACCGCCCATTTGCGTCGTCACGCGATTGATCATTTCCGGCCGCATCTCATACGCCAGCTGATCAAGCTTTGTCTGCACCGCAGCTTCCTTCTCCATCAGCTCAAAAACCTGCTTCCGCAGGTTCTCGCTTCTCTGCTCGGCACGCGTGAGGATATCGAGATTCATCAGCAGACGTTTCTGCTGCTCATCGTATTTGTCCGAACGAGAGCTCTCAAGGGCTTTGATCCTGGCAAGAAGAGCCTCGGTCGAGGGCGAGCCCGCTTGCGGGTTTTGCTCAGGGGCATTTCCAGCCGGCGATTGTTCGACATCTTGCGGATCAACGAGCGGCCGGCCGGGTTCCTGGCCGAGTATTTGATCAGTAGTGACCTGCACGGGCGTTGGCGTCGGACGCGGGGTCTGCCGCGTACTGTGTGCCGGCCGCTGAGCGACGATAATCCCTGCACATGCGGTCAAGACCAAAACTAACGTCAACAAGCTGATCCTACCCTTCATTTTTCCTCTCTTTATGTTCCTTGTCCGGGATCAGATCTCCCCGAAACAGTTCGATGCCGTTCTTTGCCAACCCGACGATCGGGATCGCGTCGATACCCGAATTGATCAGTCCCTTTACGACGCCCTTTCTCCGAATATCGGATCCAACAAGCACGATGACGATCGCTGTGCCGCCGAAAGGAAGCATCTTTGCCGCGCGCTTAACGACCTGCCAACCGCCGGCGTGCAGAAGTTTTCGTTTTATCGACCGCTCCATTTTCAAAGTCATCTTATCCCGAGCGCATAAACTTGCAAAGCTCAGATGACAAAAGCATACTCGTCTTTGCACGAAATCTCCTTCAAAAAGGTTGCAAAAGTATGTCGTTGAAGATCGACCGCCTTTCTAAGCGTTTTGGACACAACACATGGGCATTGCGAGATGTCGATCTCGATATCGAGGACGGCGAGACCTTCGGAATACTCGGTGAAAGCCACAGCGGCAAATCGACGCTGCTCAAATTGATCGCCGGAACGGAAAAACCGACGACCGGTGAGGTTCAACTCGGATCGGCGGCAAATATTCGCCTCGTCAGCGGAAGTTCCAATTCACGCAATGGCTTTTTCAGCCGTGCGGCCGCGGCACCGAGCAAAACTATAGTGCAGGACGCCCTTGCTGACGGCAGCGGAGCTGTCGCATTTGATGATTGCTTCCAACATCTTGACGGCTTCGAGAAGCGGAAGGCGTTTGACGCGATTCGGGGTGCGGCCGACCGGACGATCTTGATCGCGTCGAGGAATTTTCAGGATCTTGCCGAAAGCTGCGACAGGATCGCGGTTCTCGTCGGCGGCTACCTCGCACAGGTCGGAACACCTCAGGAAACTTATCAGACTCCCGCAAACTCCGGAGCTGCGTTTGCGACCGGCGAACTCAATCGGTTCGATGCAAGACGTTTAACATCGACGGATGCGGGCGTCCCTGAATTTTATACCATCGTCGGTGGGCATCGCCTGTTCGCGCAGCCGACAACAAAGGCCGGACTAGGCCCGCTCAATCAAACGATAAACCTTGCGATCCGTCCCGAGCACATTTCGATCACAACGGGAGCCTCATTCCCTGAGGACAACCTTCTAAAGGCGATAGTTCGCGATATTCGATTTTTAGGCCCTTCGACACGAGTGCTTCTCGATGCGGATGGCCTTGAGCTTAGTGCATCGGTGCCGCGCGTCGTCGGATTGAGCGTCGGCGAAGAGTGCATGATCGCACTCCCGCCGCCGCGTGTCCACATTTTCAAGTCTTAGCTGCGAATGGTCAGGACGATAAGGACCCGCCGGTTCTTTGCGCGATTCTTGACCGTCGTATTCGGAGCGATCGGAAGCGATGCACCCAGACCCTTTGCCGACAATCTCGAATCGGCAACGCCTGCCGAAGAGAATCTCGATGAGACCGCTCGCGCACGCCCGTCAGTAACGGCCTGGATCGTCTCAGGCTTGCCAGAATTATCCGTATGCGATTCGATCGCGATGCCATAGGCCGCGTTGTCCGCAAGCAATGCGGCTAGAGCTTCGACCTTTTGGGTTCCCTTCAAAGAAAAGTCGGTTGAACGCGAATTCGCCCAGTAGTTTTCGGGCAGCACAACTTCAATACCACGCTGCGTTTGCGAGACGGTTCCGAACGAACGCAGAACCTGGATCAAGGCTGGTTCTGCGGCCTTTATCTGTGCCATTCGCTGGTCGTCGGCTCGCTGTTCTTCGAGCCTGGACTTCTCGGATTGAATGGCTGCAAGCTGCCTTTTTGCAGTCTCGGCTTCGATCTTTGTTCGGGTAAGTTCTTCGCGAAGCTTCGCATTCTCGTCGCGTAGGTCACGCACGACGTTCGACGAGTTCTGCACATCGCGCTCGGAAAGCTCGCGATTCCGCGTTTCGCGTTCGAGTTCGGCCTTCAGATCCGCGATCTCTGCCTGAGCGTCCGAATACTTTCGCTCGGCCTGACGTATCTCGGCGTCCGAGCGTGACTTCTCGTTTCGCTGATCGCGGGCCTGCTTTCTTACTGCGGCCGTCTCTTCGGCCTTGACCGCGGCGGAGATCGCCTTTCGCGCCGTTATATCGACGTCTTCTTCACGGCGTCCTGCACGCCAACCGGCTTCCGCATTCGCGAGCAGAGTCGTTGCCTCGGCGAGCTCCTGCGTTGCATCGCGCTCGGCGCCGGCAAACTTAGCAAGTGCCACTGCCTGCCTTCCCTGCAATATCGTCGAAGGCATCTTCGAATAATCGAGTTCGGCGATCTCAGGTGTGCGCGAGTCCTGAAAATAGTCACTCGAATTTCCGAAATACTGCGCCGTTGAAACCGTGCCGATCGTCTTTCCGCTCACCGAATACGGATTCAGATTCTCAAGCATAACCTGCTGGCTCGGACGCCGGACGAGGAAATGCGGTTCCGCGGTAATGATCAGAGCGAAGGTCTGGAGCGGCGTCGTCACCGAGATCTTGGAATCGAATTCGAAGAAGCCTCGGCGCTTGATCTCGCCAAGATTATCAGCGCGGCCATCGGGCGAGATCGCCCAAAGCACATACGTCGCGTAACCTGCCCCAAGTTCAAAAGGCCGCGGCATCTTCGAAACGCTCAGCTCGATCTCAGTGCCGTTTCGTTTCGTGCGCTTGATCTTTGCTTCACCTTTCATCCGCGGAAAGCGCGTAGTCCCGCGAAAGTTGACCATCACGACCTCATCGAGCGGATACGTGATCGCCGTCGTGCGTCTGGCGACATCAAGTTGAGCGAACGCCGAAGTCGCAACGGTTGAAATAGCAAATAGAGCGACCGTAAGGTTAAATAGCTTCTTCATAATGATTTTGTCTTTTTGACGGAAGATCGGGGCTTCCACAAGCGCGTTATTTGAAAAGATGACACATTGCGCGTTCGAGTTGCAAACAAAGGGCTTGGACACGTATGCGGAATCTAAAGTATATTCAAGAGTTCGTTGATGCAGTATGTTGATCGGCCGTTCGGCTTGAGCAATGGAAGAATTTAAGCGTCTCATTTCCTACGTAAGGCCCTATTGGGCGACCTTTGCCATCGCGCTTTTCTCGATGGTGATGGTGGCCCTGTTTGAGACCGCCACGCTTGGACTGCTTGTCCCGATCGTCGATCAGTTCGTCAAAGTACCGGGAAATGCGTCAGCGACGATCTTTGACCTTCACAAGCTGATCCCGCAGGATGATTGGTTCAAGGCCTGGCTCGCCATCTCGGGGCTCTTGTTCGTCTTTACGATCGGTAAAGGGATCGCCGAGTATTTTTCGTCGTATCTGATGGCGAAGATCGGGCAGTCCGCGATCTTGAACCTTCGCGAACAGCTCTATGATCATCTGCTCAGGCAATCATCCACGTTCTTCGAAAAGCATAGGACAAATTTCCTGGTCTCACGTCTTGTCCAAAGCTGTTCCCTGATCGAATACGCCGTAACGGGCAACCTGCGCGATGTCCTGCGCGAGAGCTTCATCCTCATAGGTTGTTTTGCGACAGCCTTCTACTACAACTGGCGGTTGACGCTCGGTGCCATCATCGTTGCACCGATCATCGGGTTCTTGACCACAAAATTCAGCAAACGCCTTCGCCGTTATGCCGAAGATTCGGTCGAGGGCAACAAACTCTTAACCGATACCGCACAGGAAACGCTTTCGAATCAGATGATCGTCAAGGCGTACGGCGCCGAGACGCGCGAGCGTTCGCGGTTTTCGCTCGTCGCACACTTCATCGCCAACGCGAACCTAAAATCCAGCCGTACGGCCGCACTATCACCGCCAACGATCGACATTATCGGCGTTTTGATGATCATCCTATTGATCTTCTTCGGCCTTCGTGAGATCAATGCCGCGAGAATGGACGCGTCGCAGTTCTTCGCGTTCCTGTTCGCCTTGTTCAGGAGCTATGACCCGATGCGAAAGATCTCGCGTCAGCACAACGAGATCTCGCGGGCATTTGCCGCAGCCCGCGACGTTTGGGACGTTCTCGACGAGGATGAGCAAATGCCCGAGAAGGCCGAGACCGTAAAGCTTTCGCCGCTTCGCGAAAAGATCGAGATACGCGATGTTTCCTTCAACTACAAGGGCCACTCGAAGCAGATCTTGAAACACATCGACCTTACGATCCCACGGAATTCGATCGTTGCGCTTGTCGGAGAAAGCGGCGGCGGAAAATCAAGTCTGATAAAGCTTCTGCAGAGAATGTATGACGTCACCGAGGGCGAGATCCATTGGGACGGCATCGACCTGCGGGATGCCGACCTCGCATCTTTGCGCAAGCAGATCGCGCTTGTTACGCAGGAGACCGTACTTTTCAATGATACTGTAAAGTACAATATCTCTTACGGAAGGCCGGACGCGACCGATGAGCAGATAGCAGAGGCCGCACGCATCGCATTTGCGGACGGGTTTATCGAGCAGCTGCCTGAAAAGTACGAGACAAGGGTCGGCGAACGCGGCTCGCTTCTCTCGGGCGGCCAACGCCAGCGTATCGCCATCGCACGGGCCGTTCTTGTCGATGCACAGCTGCTCATTTTCGATGAGGCAACTTCCGCCCTCGACACCGAAAGTGAAATGCTCGTGCAAAAGGCTATCGGCAATATCACGAAGGACCGTACGACCGTTGTGATCGCACATAGGCTTTCAACGATCCGCCGGGCCGACAAGATCGTCGTAATGGAGAAGGGCGAGATCATTGAGGTCGGCACGCACGCCGAACTTATCGCGGCCGACGGCAAATACAAAAAGCTTTACGAATATCAGTTCGCCGAAGAGGCCGAACATTCAGCAAATTTATGAGATCAATGACCGGCTTCGGCCGCGGCTCGGCCTCGAACGAGAAGACGAACGCGACCATCGAGCTCAAAACAGTAAACAACCGCTTTCTCGATGTGAACCTAAAGCTTCCATCGGATCTTCAGCACCTCGAAGCGGCACTAAAACGTTCGATCACAGCAAGACTCGGCCGCGGCCGCGTCGATGTCAATCTTCAGATCGAGCGGACAGAAGACGTAGTTTACGAGGTGAATCGCGGCCTTATCTCAGGATTCCTGAACGCGATGAGCGAGCTGAAGTCTGAATTCAACCTTGCAGGCGAGCCCGACGTAAATGTCATTGCGCGCATCCCGAACATCGTCTCCGCAAAGCGTGCCGATGTGACGGATGAGATAGAATCTGCCGTCCATGACGCACTGGAACTCGCTCTAGACGATCTCGAGAAAATGAGATCGACCGAAGGTGGTTTGCTTGGCCATGAACTCGAAGATCGGCTCGCCGGCATCGAAGGCCGTTTGGTTCCGATCGAAACGTCTGCCGCAGATGTCGCAGATGAATTCGCTGAACGGTTGAAAAAGCGGATCGACGTGATACTTGAAAAGCTCGGCACCGCAGCAGAACCTGATCCGGGCCGTCTGGCCCAGGAGATCGCATATCTTGCCGACCGCGTCGATATCTCTGAAGAGATCACCCGCCTCAGAGCTCACATAGAGCATTTCCGTCAGATAATGTCGGAAGATAAAGACGTTGGAAAGCGTTTGGATTTCTTGACCCAGGAACTGAACCGAGAGGCCAACACGATCACGTCAAAGACGAACAATATGACGATCAAAGAGAATGCCCTCGCGATAAAGAGCGAGATTGAGAAAATTCGCGAGCGAGTCCAAAATGTTGAATAGAGCCACTCGAAATTTGTTACCTAGAACCCAATGATCGGCAATCTTCTTATCATCAGCTCTCCGTCGGGAGGCGGCAAAGGCACTCTCATTCGGGAAGTGCTTCAAACCACGCCGGACATCACATTCTCCGTCTCATACACAACGCGTGAAATGCGAAAAGGTGAGATGGACGGCCGCGAATATTTCTTTGTCAGCGTCGAGAAATTTCAAGAACTTATCGCAAAGGATGAATTTCTTGAACATGCAGAGGTTCACGGCAATTTTTACGGAACGTCGCGTTCACAGGTCAACAGACTTACAGAATCCGGCAAAGACGTTCTGCTCGAGGTTGATGTCCAGGGTGCAAAGAACCTTCTTGCGAAAGTTCCGGACGCTGTCAGCATCTTTATCCTGCCGCCGTCGTTTGCGACGCTCGAAACGCGTTTGCGTATGCGCGCGACCGAATCGAGCGGCGACCTTCAGGTCAGACTTAGCAACTCTTTTCACGAAGTACGCGAGTATGACAAGTTCCGCTTCGTCGTCGTAAATGACGATCTTGAGACCGCCGTCGAACAGATCCGGACCATCATTAACGCCGAAAGGCACCGGACGAATAGACAAGACGCCGTAATTCAAGGTATTCTAGATGGTTTCGACGCTGCAATGCACCGATTCGAGAAGGAGCCGAACTAAAAGATATGGTTGACGAGACCCAGGACGAGAACATAGAGACCGAAGTAGAAGCATTCGATCCGCCCGAGATCGATTCAAAATACAGGATGATCATCCTGGCAGCTCAGCGAAGCAAACAGCTTCAGCGTGGTGCAGATGCACGCGTCGATGTTGATCGCCGGAAAGTAAAACCCACACGCATCGCCATGCGCGAGATCGGCGACCGCAAGGTGAACTTTAAGTTCACCGATCAGGAAGAGGAAAGCACTGCGGCCTCCTGATAAACTGCCGTTCCCATTAGGATATAAAGAACCTCTGCTCGATCGATGTTCGGGCAGAGGTTCTTTTCTTTCGGCTAAAGAGCGGCCGCTACATTCCCTTGTAGGTCGGACCGCCGCCGCCTTCCGGCGTGACCCAACTGATGATCTGATACGGGTCGGCGATGTCACAGGTCTTGCAGTGCACACAGTTCGAGAAATTCACCTTTAGTTCGCGACGTCCGGTTTGCGGATCGTCTTCCATCTCGTAAACGGCCGCAGGACAGAATCGCTGGCACGGATTTCCGTATTCAACAACGCAGCGGGTCGCGCATATATCGGTATCAAGCACATGTAGGTGACATGGCTGATCTTCGTCGTGAGCGACGCCGGCGTGGAAAACGTCGGTAACCTTATCGAACGTCAAATTCTTGTCGAACGGCACCTCTTCGTAACGTTCGGTCTTCACATGGTCGGTCGGCCCGAAGATTCCAGTAACTTCACGGTCGCGAAGCTGCTGCATCCGCTCGTACCCCGGAACGTGGTGCTGTTTCGGCATAAATCCCCACGCAAGGCCGCCCGTTACGAACTGCAAGCCGGTATTTATCAAGGCCGGCCATCTTCCGCTCTGGAATGCTCCGTGAAAATTACGAACGCTGTGAAGTTCGTCGTATATCCAGCTAAACTTAACTTTCTCCGTGTAAGCGGCTAGCGTCTCGGATGAAAAATCTCCCTTCTCGAAAGCGTGAACGATGGTTTCGGCCGCGAGCATCCCGCTTTTCATCGCAAGATGGATGCCTTTTATCCGCTGGCCGTTCAAGAATGCCGCACACTCGCCGACGAGCAAAACACCGTCAGCGTAAAGCTTTGGCATCGTGTTCCAGCCGCCCGTGTTGATCGTCTTCGCACCATATTTCACCATCTTGCCGCCTTCGAGCACGCGAGCGACCATTGGATGCGTCTTGAACTTCTGAAATTCAGCGTGCGGATCGATGAGCGGGTCTTCATAATCGAGCCCCGTAACATAACCGATGCTGACCATGTTGTTCTTTAGGCCGTAGATCCAGCCGCCGCCGTAGGTTCTCGTATCCGACGGGAAGCCGAGCGTGTGCACGACCTTGCCTTCGGGAAAATTCCCGGCCGGCAATTCCCAGAGCTCCTTTACGCCGAGCGAAAATGCCTGTGTCTCGCTCGCCTCATCCAGCCCTAGACGAGCGGTAATTTGCTTTGTAAGGGAACCTCGCGACCCCTCGCCAAGCACTGTAATCTTCGCAAGAATATCAACACCGGGTTCATAGTTCGGCTTCCTTTTGCCGTCTTTATCTATCCCCTTGTCGCCCGTGCGGATGCCTATGACAGCGTTATTCTCATCGTAAAGGACCTCGGCGGCGGGGAACTCCGGGAAGATGTTGACACCGGCGGCCTCGCATTTTTCGGCGAGCCATTCGCAGACGCGGCTGAGGCTTACGATGTACTTGCCTTTATTCTTGAGCGGCGGCGGGACAAGCGGCGAATTAAGTCCTTTTTTTTCACCAAGATACCAGAATGCATCTTCCGTCACGACCGAATCGACCGGACAGCCTTCGCCAAGAAAATCCGGCATCAATTCGCGCATCGCACGCGGATCCATGACCGCACCCGAAAGAATATGAGCCCCGACGGCCGGGCCTTTTTCGACGATCGCGATCTCAAGATCGTCAACGAGCTTTCCGAATTTCAAGCTCTTTTCGACCATCTCGTTGTGCAGTTTGATCTGTGCCTTCAGGTGCAGCGCAGCGGCAAGATTTGCCGGCCCCGCACCGACAAACACAACATCCATCGGAACTTGTTCACGTTCGCTCATAAAATGAATAGGTATTCAGTCGCTGAGAATTATACCAAACTGGGGAATCATCCGCTATCGGCAGCAAGTCTGCCCAAGCTGGGCCCATTTTCTAGCCCGAAGCCATCCGCTGGTACTTTTCAAGATCCGATAAGAGGTCTTTATCGCGGTTGTAACCGCGTTGGGTAATGAGATCCAGCAGAGCTCGGGCATCATTGAAGTCGGCCTGAGAGGCAGCTTTGATGAGATTTTGGAGGTCAATGATATCTTGCAAGCGGTTGCCCATATTGGCCGAAAGCACCTTGAGTGCGATCAATGAAGGGATCGTAGCTACCGGACCAACCATTCCGGGAAATATCTCGGCCTTTTCGGCAGTCGCCACAACTTCCCGTTCTATGCCAGACGAGGCGAACAAAAGATCGAAAAACATTTCGGATTCGCCTCTGGAAAGCAGGCGGACCGCTGAGAAGCGATCTACGGCCTCTTGTTGCAACACCGTATCGACATAATAGCCCGATCGCGATAGCGACATGACGAATTCCTCTGCTTCGCGATCATCTGTAACCGCAATGACGAAATCGATATCCTTTGTCAGACGTTCGGTCGTTCGGATCGACACTGCCATGCCGCCGATCAGGGCGAAGTTAGCTCCCAATTCTTGAAGCTTCTTAATGAAGCTAACGGAATGTACTTCTAAGTTGTTGATAAAGGTTATTTACCTTGCCGAAAGCGCGTCGGATCGCCGACCCTGCCGACGCCGTCGCCTAGCGGTGCACCGGGACGATCCTTGTACCAGGCGTTAACGGCTGCCGCGATTCCTTCGTCAGAAATATGCGGATCGCGCTTTTTGAGTTTGTAAACGAACGCCCGCTCTGCAAATTTCTGCAGATCTGCGATCATTTGGACCTTTGCGACGAAACTCTTCACAACATCTATTTTACCACAAAATACAGCCTAAATATCGAGCTGCGCGGTTCAGAAGCCGGTGAAGGGTCATTCTCAATTACGACGCGTTCAGGATTCGAACTGTGCTTTTAGGCTTTCGGTATATGGTGCTCGTGCGACGCCTTTTTCGGTGATTATGGCGGTCACGAGGTCGTTCGGCGTAACGTCGAAGGCGTAGTTCGTGATGCCTACGTCGTCGGGGGCGAGTTGGTGGCCTTTAACGTGCGTAATCTCGGTGCGGTCGCGTTCCTCGATAGGGATCTCGTCGCCCGTCGGGCAGTTGAGATCGACCGTCGAAAGCGGAGCAGCGACATAGAACGGAATGTTGTGTCGCTTTGCGAGTACGGCGACCATATACGTGCCGATCTTGTTCGCAACGTCGCCATTCGCAGCGATGCGGTCGCTGCCGACGACGACGGCCTGCACGCGTCCTTTCTTCATCACGTGGCCGCTCATATTGTCGGTGATAAGCGTTACGGGAATGTCATCTTCCATCAGTTCCCACGCTGTTAGACGCGCACCTTGCAGGTACGGCCGCGTCTCGTCGGCGATGACCGAGATATGTTTGCCCTGATCGACAGCACCGCGAATGACGCCGAGAGCCGTGCCCCAAACTCCTCCGGTCGCGAGTGCTCCCGCGTTGCAATGCGTCAGAACGGTCGAATTATCCTCGATCAGTTCCCCGCCGAATTTCGCGATCAGGCGTTGGGCCTCGATATCCTCGTCGTGAATGGATTTCGCCTCGGTTTCGAGGATAGCCTTGATCTCGGTGACACTCTTGCCCTCGGCCTTCGCTCTCCCGAACGCGACCTTCATCCGGTCGATCGCCCAAAAAAGATTTACTGCCGTCGGGCGCGTTTTGCCGAGGACGTCAGCAGCAAAATCAAGCTCTTCTTCGAGATCGGCGACCGTCGTACCGACAAATGCCGTTGCGGCCAATGCCATTCCGTATGCGGCAGAAACACCGATCGCCGGGGCTCCTCGGACGACCATATCCTTGATGCCTTTTGCGACATCATCATACGTCTTCAGGAGCAGCCATTTTTCTTCGGTCGGTAACAGCCGCTGATCGAGCATCTCGACGCCCGCATCTGTACGGCGGACCGGAATGATATTAAGTTTCATAGAATTACGCCTTACTTGACGGCAACAGGACTTTGCAGGTTCGCGGTCAAACAAAGGATTTTACCGAAAAAACCGCTTGTGCCAAAAACTGACAGAACTTTTTATACCGTTAGCGACGTTATATAGGACAAATATGCGGATCGAGCACACATTGGATGAACTTCACTCAGCGGTTACTCAGAGATGGTGGATGCAGTTATTTGCGGCGTTTACGCGATGCATTATCGCGGTCGGATTCATACCGCCGAGCATCCCGAAAATACTTCACAAGCCGTTCACAAGCCTGCCGGACTCAAATCCCGTCGGCCATTATTTCAATGCGTTGCTTGGAACCGGTTACTATTACGAGTTCATCGGCTGGTCGCAGCTGATCGCGGCGATCCTGCTCTTGATACCGCGGACATCGCACATCGGAGCACTGCTCTTTTTTCCGATAATAGTGAATATCGCCGTTCTGACGAATGCCGTCGGATTCGCGGGAACGTGGCTCGTGACAATCTTTATGTCGCTCGCGGGCGTGTTTTTGGTCGCTTGGGAGTACGATCGCCTGAAGCCGATCATCTTCTTTACTCGAAGGGCCAGGACGCGAAAATTCAAGCTGCAGATCGTCCTGATCCCACTTGTCTTTGCGGTCGGCGGGATCTTTTGCGGACTCTTGGCGTGGTCGATCCGACTCGGAAATCTGCCCAACTATTTCGGCACGACCGTTATGCTGCTAGGTCTCGGTGCGGTCTTTGGGTTTGTTGTCGCAATTCACTATTGGCTGATGCCCGTCGGTGCCTTGGAAGATGTCGCCAAAACTGCGCGAGAATGAACCAATGGCAGTATCATTTTTGAACGGTCGCGTAAGTGTGCTCGTCGGTGATCTCACGAAGCAAACGACCGACGCTATCGTCAACGCGGCAAACTCCACGCTGCTTGGCGGAGGCGGCGTTGACGGAGCCATACACAAAGCCGGCGGTCCCGCAATATTGGAAGCATGCCGCAAGATCCGTGAGAATGAATTTCCTGATGGACTGCCCGTCGGTGAAGCCGTCATCACCACGGGCGGCAAGCTTCCGGCCAAATTCGTGATCCACACGGTCGGCCCGCAATACGGCTTGAATCACGGACGCGATGACGAATTGCTTGCCGCTGCGTACACGAATTCTCTTTCTTTGGCGGTTGAAAACGACCTTACCTCTATCGCCTTCCCGTCTATCTCTACGGGCGTCTATCACTTCCCAAAAGACCGTGCCGCCCGTGTCTCTTCCACAGCAATAAAAGCCTTTCTGGAAAGTGACGAATGCATCAGATCGATCAATTTGGTTTTCTTTCATGGATCCGATCTGGACACGTTTCTTGAATGGAACTTCTTCTAGGCGCCAACCGTCCAATCTTGCTCTTCACTTTCGCGTCCGCTATATTCGTTCAATACCATTCAAGCCAGAAATATGAGCGAAACCGCGCAAGAAGCACAGCAAGATACCCCTACAGCTACATTCAGAGACGATTTCAATATCGACCGCCACATCCCGGAAGCGTTGCGGCCGCTATTCGAGATCTCGATGAATTTTTATTGGTCGTGGCAGCCCGAAGGCGTCGCATTGTTTCGCGACCTCGATTCGCGTTTTTGGGATAAAAGCGAGCAGCGGCCGAGGGTTTTCCTTGAGGATGTCGAGAGTTTTCGGCTCTGGCTTCGAGCTTGCGATCCCGCGTATGTGGAGCGGCTGAATCAGTTCGCGGCTCGTCAGGCGGCCTATCTTTCGGTGCCTGCCAACGAAGGAACACCACTCGCGCCGACGCCGAAGATCGCTTACTTCTGCGCGGAATACGGCGTTCATAATTCCCTGCCCATCTACTCCGGCGGACTTGGTATCCTTGCGGGCGACCATCTGAAGTCGGCAAGCGATCTGAATCTTCCGCTGACGGCAATCGGGCTTTTTTATCGCTACGGATTCTTTCGTCAGCATGTTAATCACGAAGGCTGGCAAGAGGAAACATACAACGATCTTTTCGATACCGAACTCGCCCTTTCGCCCGTCGTCAAAGAAGATGGCTCCCGGCTTACCGTATCTGTTCACATTCGCGGTCGTGAAGTTGTTTGCAGGGCCTGGCTTGCTAAGGTCGGCCGTATCTCTCTTTATCTGCTCGATACCAACGTTCCTGAAAATTCCGAAGTTGATCGGCTCATCACAGGCCATCTGTACGGCGGCGATTCCGAGACGCGAATCGTGCAGGAAAAAGTTCTCGGGATCGGCGGTGTCCGTCTGCTGCGTGCTCTCGGGGTCCAGGCCGATGTTTATCACTTGAACGAGGGCCATGCCGGCTTTTCTACGCTCGAGCTCGCATCCGAATTCCTTGCCGCGAATCCTGACCGGAATTTTGCCGATGCGATCCAAGCCGTACGGGAAAAGTGTGTTTTTACGACGCACACGCCCGTGGCCGCAGGAAATGACACCTTCGAGCCGAACTTGCTTCTTGAATGTTTTAGTCAGGAATATCTACGGTCCCTCAAGATCTCGGACAACGAATTTCTCGCTCTCGGCCGGGCAAATCTATCTGACGACAAGGAGTATTTTGGGATGACGCCGCTTGCGATCCGAATGTGCCGATCTTCGAACGGCGTGAGCGAAAAGCACGGCCACGTGTCGCGCCAACTCTGGCTGAAGATGTTCCCGGGCCTTGCCGACGCCGAAGCCGTGCCGATCACGTCGGTCACGAACGGCGTTCATGCCCCGACCTGGATCTCGCCGCTGCTGCAGAATCTCTACTGCCGTGAGCTTGGAGCAAATTGGCATGAATCAGTTTGTGATACAGGCAAATGGGGCACGGCGGTTTGGAACATTCCGGATGAGGATCTATGGGCGGCCCATCAAGCTCTCAAGGGCCTTTTGATCTCGTATGTACGCAGGCGAACCGCTACAAAAGACGCGGGCACGGTCGAGACCATTCATGAAAATGAGGACACGGCAACGCTCTTTTCGTCTGAGGTTCTCACTATTGGGTTCGCTCGGCGCGTGGCCGAATACAAACGCTGGGACCTGATCTTCTCCGATCTCCCAAGGCTTTTGAAGATGGTCGATGACGAAGAGCGTCCTGTCCAATTCGTTTTTGCGGGCAAAGCACACCCTCAGGACAAGGTCGGAAAAGCCATGCTGCAGGAGTTGCTCCGCATCAACAGCGACTCAAATTGGCAGCGTCGTGCGGTCTTTATCGAAGACTATGATCAGGAGGTCGCTCGCTATCTCGTTCGCGGCGTCGATGTTTGGATGAATGTGCCCCGCAGGCCGATGGAGGCGAGCGGCACCAGCGGTATGAAGGCCGCGATGAACGGCGCTCTCAACTTCTCAATTCTCGACGGCTGGTGGATCGAGGGCTACAATGGCAAGAACGGTTTTGCGATCGGCGGCCTCGAAACGAGCGGCACCGATGAAGAGGTTGACACGCAGGACGCAGAGTCTCTTTACAGCACGCTCGAAGCAGAGGTCATTCCGGCATATTACGAGTTCGAAGACGGTATTCGGAAGCGCTGGATAGGAATGATGCGAGAGGCGATCGGCACCTTGACGCCGCAATTCTCGACGGACCGAATGGTCAGCGACTACCTTGAAAGAATCTACCGACATTAGGATGTGAACAGACCTTATGCAGCCGCAATTTACAGTCGGACAGATCCGCCCGATCGATTGTGTCAAAGAAGGCTTTCGCCTAATTAAGCAGGATTACTGGCTTCTTTTTGCGATCACGATAATCGGCATTTTCATCGCGGGCTTTAGCTTTTACATCCTCATTGGTGCGATGTTGTGCGGAATAATGACCGCCTATTTCAGGGTTTTTGACGGCGGCCGAGCGAATTTCGACGATCTGTGGAAAGGCTTCGGTTATATCGGCAAAAGTGCCGTCGCCGTTATCTTGATACTCGTCCCCGGACTTATTTACGGCGTCGTCTTGTTGCTGACGATCTATCTGCCGATAGTCGCGATGGCGATCTCCGGAGGGAAGATCAGCCCGGACGAACTTCTTCCCGTGCTGCTCGGCGCATTGATCGTGGACGTGATCGTCGCTTTTTTGATGGTCACATTCCATTCGCTTATGATGTTCGTTTTTCCGCTCATTTTGGAGCACGGCCTCTCCTCTTGGGACGCGGTCAAGCTCAGCGCCCGCGCAACATTCAAGAATATGAGCGGTGTCGCCGGTCTGATCGCGGTAAATATCGGCATCGGCCTCCTTGGTTATCTGGCGTTCTGCGTCGGCATCTATCTTGCCGTGCCGATCCTTATGGCGACGAATTTAGTTGCTTATCGACAGGTCTTCCCAAAGAACGCTCCGGTCCTTAGCTAGAAACAAATGATAGAACCAATTCAGATAGTTGAAGAATCCGACACCGAATTCACCATTAAATGGTCGGATGAGAGTGAAACTCGCTACAATGCCCTCGCATTACGCCGCAGATGCCCATGTGCGATGTGCATAAACGAATGGACGGGCGAGAAGATGCTCGTTGACGACTCGATCCCCGAGGATATCAAGATAAACTCGACCGCGGTCGTCGGCCGATACGCTCTGAATTTCGTCTTCTCCGACCAGCATGACTCCGGGATCTTCAGTTTTCAGTACCTGCGCGAGATCGCGACCTAAACTCATTTTCAGAGGGCTCTGACGTGTTAGAATAGAGTTTATGAATGAGCGCGACATCTTTAACGAGCGTCAGGAAATAAAGAATGCAAGCTTTTCGTGCCCTTACTGCAGGGAACGGCAGGACTATGATGTCCGCTGGCTCAAGCGAACAAAGAAGAAAGATCTGCCTCGCGGCCTGAACGAGCAGCAGAAAGCTCAATTTGCGAAGTCACGCGACTATATGGTCCGTGTTGACGATGTGCTGGTTTGCCGTAATATCAGATGCCGAAAGCGCTTCGACATCCCGTCGTCACAGACCGTAGTTTTCATTTAGAAAAAAGAGACTGCCGATCGCGACAGTCTCTTTTTTTATCTAATTTAATTCCCGATCAATAGATCGCGAACGAGAATTCTACCGTCCTCACAGTATCCCTGCGAACCCCATTGACCATGGCCGGCGTGAACCGCATAGAGCGTGCTGCCGCGATCGCCTGTTCGGTAAGGCCGTATGGCAGTCCCTTGATCGTCGAAACACCGCCGATACTTCCGGATGCGAGGAACGTAACACGCAGTGTGACCTTCCCCTGAACTTGATTCTGACGAGCCGCGTCGGTATAACTCGGCTTCGGCTTGTAAGTTACCTGCAGGCCGGACGACGGGCCGGCCTTCGGCGGTGCACCTAGACCCTCATCGCCGTCACCATCACCGTTTCCATTTCCATTTCCGTTGCCGTTGCCAAATCCGTTACCGTTCCCGTTACCGGCACCGCCACCGTTTCCATTGCCCTGTCCACGGCCGTTTCCTCCGCCAATACCGCCGCCGGTACCATCACCATTCGAGAGAGTGCTGTACTGGCTGTCCGGAAGGCCATAAACGCCATTGGTCTGATCGAACTTTTTATTCCCCTTCGTAGATGCAGGCGGCAAGACCAACGCGGGGTCATCCAAGCGCGGAACCTTTGCGTCGGGCGGACGAATTGGGTTCTCTGTTTGGTTGGCAAGGTCGCCTTTTGATGCCGGCGTCTTTTCCTCTTGGCCTCCGCCGCCTCCGCCGCCGGCGTCATCCTTATCCTTCTTTTGCTGCTCTTCCTCGACCGTCATAGGGTCAAGGTCGATCAGGCTGGCACGCGAGATCTCATCATTGATCGCGGCGATATCTAGGCTTTGGCTGAACAAATTTGCGATGATTCCGGTCAGAAGCGTCGCGGTAACGAGAAATGTCGCTCCAAGCAGAAGCCAATTCCGTTTCGCTACGTCCTTCTCTTCGATCACGGTCACGTGAAACAGACCGTCATCGACGTAACCCGCCTCGGACGGTTCCGCAAAACGCTTTGCGTCCGCATCAAGCGGTTTCGACACATACACCGGCACAGGCGCGGTCACCGCACGTTCGGGCTCGACCGGCGGTTCGACTTCAAGAACCGGCTCCAGCTCAGGCTCCGGCGCAATGATTTCCGGTGCTGCTTCAGCTGCCGGTGCGGCAATAAAGGCAGGCGGCTCAGGTTCGGGCATTTCAAGAGGCCCGGTTATCCGAGCCCTCCCATCTATTACCTGAGGTTCCGCAGCTTCCTCGATCGGTTTTAGTTCAAATGCTTGTAGTGTTGAGCCGCAAGTAGGACAAAAGCCGAATTTCTCGGCCCAATCTGCATCACAAGCGCTGCAATATTTGACGATCTTTCCCATCTCTTACTTAGTAACCTCCGCACTCTTTTACAAACGCGAGATCAACTTTCAATTATAACCCGTTTTCCCCGAATGTTTAAGCCCTTTCTTGCTTAACCTAAAACGTTTACGCCTCAGGCGTTTAAGCCCGATGTCTTGATAGATGCCTCATACGTTTGACGCGATGCCTGCTCCCTGTCAAAATTTTAGTAGAAGTTTCCACGAAAATGGGCTTGACGGCCGGTTCGCTACGACTGCTCTTGCAACGTCTGACAGCCTTTTCGGCAACTAATGCCCTAATGATCCGCGTTTATTCAATGAGACCTGCAACATCCATTCGTAAACTCTCAACCGTCGTGGCCGCCGGNNAAAGACCGACACCCTGCTGAACGGTCTGAAGGTTTATATCTGGAATCGCGTTGCATCGCCGCGAGTAGAGGCAAAATTGCGAATTCATTCCGGAGCCGCGTTTGACCCGCAAAAGCACGAAGGCGTAATGCGGCTTCTTGCCGAGAACATCTTCCCGAACGAGGCTGCCCGCGAATTTTTTAAAGAGGACCTTGGCGGTGAGCTTACGATCTCGACCAACTACGATTATATCGAGATATCGGCTTCTTCGACTCCGGAGAATATGCTCAAGATGCTCGAAACGATCGGAACCGCGATAAATACGGTCGAGATCGACAAGGAAACGACCGCCAAACTGAAAGCGAACCTGCTTGCAGAATTGAAGGCCGGAGAGGCCGACGAGGCAAAGGCCGCCGATCGGATCGTGCGGGCCAGGCTTTTTGGCATATTTCCATACGGCAGACCGGTCAACGGCTCTGAGGAAAGCGTAAACCGGATCGATTTTGCCGATCTGATCGATGCGAGAGAACGCTTTATCAGGGCCGACAACGCGTCGCTCGCAATTGCCGGTAACATCGACACCGCTTTAGCGAAGAGAGCGATCCGTAGATACTTCGGAGCTTGGGAGAAATCAGACAAGCGAGTGCCCTCCACCTTTCGACAGCCCGATCCACCGGCCAAGGACACCCTGACCGTCGAATGGAAAGGCGGGACAAGTGCCGAGGCCCGCACGGCCTTTCGCGGTGCCGCCGTCGCTGACAAGAACGCGCCGGCCGCTGCCGTGTACGCCCGATTGCTCCAAACAAAGCTGCGGGACCGAATCCCGGAAGCCGTTGCAAAGGGTGTCTTTGTCCGCTCGGAGACGCATTTGCTTCCGGGAGAGTTCGTTGTTGGCCTTACGGCTGACCCGAACGACATCGGCATCGGGAATGGCAAGATAAATTCGCCGGAGATCGTCGCGAACGCTATCGCTGAACCGATCATGGACGCAGAGTTTGCGAAGGCTCTTTCCGCAACGATCGACGCTTGGAAAAACCGAAATATGATGAGTTTGTGGCTCGATGTGGACACCTACAAGGCCGCAGAGCCGAAGGCTCGCCTCGACGCTCTGTCGAGCGTAACGATCAGTGATGTCCGGGCCTTCGCAAAGATACTTCAGAGTAAATCCGCGGCGGTAGTTGTCGTCATCCCGGCCGCAAAATGAGTTCATCAGAAACGAGCAGAGCATTCCGCGAGGCCGAGCACTCGCGCGCGGTCCGAGAAATGTTCGGCGGGATCGCCTCGCGCTATGACCTTCTTAACCATCTTCTATCTCTGAGTATCGATAAAGGCTGGCGGCGAAAGGTGGCCAAGGATCTTCGCCCGATACTCGCCAACGCAGAAGCCGCAGTGCTTGACGTCGCATGCGGTACGGGCGACCTCTCGCTTGAACTTGCGTCCGGTGCGAAAGCATCGATTACCGGCACCGATTTTTGCCGCCCGATGCTCGAATTCGCAAAAAAGAAGATCGACGCAGCAGAGCTAACCATTCCGCTTGTCGAAGCCGACGCAATGGATCTGCCGTTCCCATCCGAGAGCTTTGACGCCGTAACTATCGCGTTCGGCCTTCGAAATCTTCCCAACGTTGAGAACGGTCTCAGCGAGCTTCTTCGAATTCTGCGTCCAAAAGGTAAGCTTGTCGTGCTCGAGTTTTCGCAGCCGGTGGTACCAGGCGTTCGCGAGGCCTTCAATCTCTATTTTACGCGGGTTTTACCGCGGATCGGCGGCCTTGTCAGCGGATCACGTTGTGCTTATGAGTATCTTCCGGATTCGGTGCGGGGCTTCCCGCCGCAAAAAGAATTGGCCGCAATGATGCAGAAGATCGGCTTTTCGAACGTGCAGTATCGAAATCTCACGGGCGGCATCGCTGCTCTGCACATCGGCGAACGTTCCTAATTGCTTTGAGTTGAACCGCCGCACGTTATAAAATTCATTTCGTTCTTTTCCGACACGCTCGATCCGACCTTGGAATGAAAAAACGCCTTTTTAGTTTCGCCCGCCAACTAGCGTTGATGCTGCTGGTCATTTGGACCGTGGTGTCGCTCGTAACGCTGTTGATGGAACTCGTTCCGGGCGACCCGGCGACGACCATTCTTGGAGAAACTGCGACAAAAGAACAGATAGATAATTTTCGAAAGACGCATGGGCTCGACCGTCCGGCATTTTTCTTTTCGTATGCGGACGATACCGGCCTTGTATGGAACGGAGCTGAGAACCGCTATCTCGATTACTGGCGTGGACTTCTGCACGGCGATCTCGGAGTCTCATTCCGCACCGGCCAGCCGGTCACCGAAATGATCGCAGAGCGTTATCCAAAAACGATCTTGCTCGCGAGCGCCGCGATGCTCGTATCTATCTCGATAGCGATACCTCTCGGCGTTGTCGCGGGGACGAACAAGAACAAGTTCACCGACAATGTTGCTTCGTTCGTTGCTCTCCTCGGCATCTCGCTCCCGACGTTCGTCCTCGGCCCGTTCCTCGTCTATGTTTTTTCGGTAAAACTCGGCTGGTTCGCTCCGACCGGCAGTGCATATGCCGAGGACATCGTCCTTCCGGCGATAACGCTGGGCGGAGCATTGTCCGCGATTCTGACGAGAATGGTGCGCTCAAGCGTCATCGAGGAGCTTGGCGAGGATTATGTGCGGACGGCTCGTGCAAAGGGCCTTAGCGAGCGCGTGGTCGTTTATAAGCACGTTCTGAAGAACGGCTTGATACCCGTCGTTACGATACTAGGCCTTCAGCTCGGCGTACTGCTTGCCGGCTCGATCATCACGGAGAAGATCTTCAACTGGCAAGGGCTCGGGCTGCTCCTGCTCGAGGACGGCATCAATAAACGCGATTATCGCCTTGTCCAGGGCTGCGTCCTCGTCATTAGCGTTACGTTCATTTTAGCGAATTCATTGACCGATTTTGTTTACAGGAGGCTCGATCCGCGGATCCGACTTTCGTAGGTTGAATCGTCTATTTTACATAGGTGCGTTCATCGCCGTGACCTTTGTTCTGGTCGCGATCTTTGCACATTGGATCGCGCCGTCTGACGGCACTGTGCCTGATCTGCTCCACCGTTACGCAAGTCCGAGTTCGGCCCATTGGTTCGGCACAGATGCTCTTGGCCGCGATGTCTTTTCGCGCGTAGTATTTGGGGCAAGGATCTCGCTCGAGGTCGGTATTTCGGTCGTTGCGGTGTCATCTGTCATCGGAATTTTGATCGGGGCCTTTGCGGGCTATTTCGGCGGTATCGTCGATAAATTCCTTTCCGGTTATGTCTTCAACGTCTTTCTTGCGTTTCCGGGCCTGCTTCTCGCGATCGCACTGGTCGCGTTTCTCGGAGCCGGCCTCGGCAAGCTCATTCTCGCCCTCTGCGTGATCGGTTGGGTCGGATACGCCCGCGTGATGCGCGGGCAGGTTTTGAAGGTGCGGGAATATGATTATGTGCAGGCAGCAAAGGCCCTTGGAGCATCCAACACGCGGATCATCTTCACGCACATTCTGCCGAACGCCATACAGCCCCTGATCGTTCAGGCGTCGCTCGGCATGGCCGGAGCCGTCTTGGCCGAAGCCTCGCTCTCATTCCTCGGCCTCGGGATCCCGCCGCCGGCGCCAAGCTGGGGCACAATGATCGAAGAATCCCGCGGCTTTGACATTCTCACCTCCGCACCGCACGTAATGTTCTTTCCGGGCCTTGCGATCGCCTTGACCGTGCTCGCATTCAACTTCATCGGCGACGGCCTCCGCGAATGGCTCGACCCGAAGCAACGCTCACGGTAGCTCGATTTCCGGCTTCACAAGATCCTCGTAAAACCGCTACACTTGAATAGTAGGAAGAATTTGTGGAGTTGCTTGATCTAAGAAACCTGCTTTATTCCGCATTCGTCGTTCTGCTCGTGTTCGTTGCGACGGGCGTTGCGCAGTCCGGGCGAAAAGCTGCGCCGACACCAACTCCAACGCCTTTTTCGCAGCCCGCTCAGTATTCCGAATCGCGTTCATTGCCGGCGCGAGGCCGACGCTTGATCCCAAAACCCATTCAACCTGCGGCATCCGCAACCCCTGCTCCTGAACCTTCTCCTGCAGCGGCGGACGGCGACGAGGTTCTCCGCGTCGAGACCGACCTCATCACGGTTCCCGTCTCCGTCTTTGACCGGAACGGCGTTTACGTCCCGGGCCTTACAAAGGATGATTTTACGATCTTTGAGGATGGGAAGGAGCAGAAGATCGAATATTTCGGCTTGGCGGACAAACCTTTCACCGTTGTCCTGCTGCTCGACACGTCGCCGTCTGCCGAGTATCAGATCGAAGAGATACAGGCGGCCTCGCGAGCGTTCATTGATGAACTGAAACCGGAAGACAAGGTCATCGTGATCGAGTTCGACGGCAACGTCCACGTTCTGACCGAGGCGACAAATGACCGCGAGCGTCTCTATAAGGCGATCTCAAAGGCAGATTTCGGCAGCGGCACTTCCCTTTACGAAGCGGTGAATTTCTCGATCAAGAAGAGGCTCGAAAAGATACCGGGACGCAAAGCTATCGTCCTTTTCACGGATGGTGTCGATACGACCTCTCGAAAGGCGAGCTATGATTCGACCGTCGATCTCGCTGAAGAAGCCGACACGCTGATCTTCCCGATCTACTACAATACGTACTCTCAAAACCAAGATCGGATGCGCCGGTCCGGCGGTATTTACAGTCCGGTCGGCACATCCCCGGAAGAGTACGCGGTCGGACGAAAATATCTGCAGGAACTTGCAGACTACACCGGCGGACGCGTCTTTCGCCCGGAGGCCGTGCCCGGCGGACTCGAAGCGGCATTTCGCGGGATCGCGATCGAACTTCGCCGCCAGTACAATGTCGGCTATATTCCCACTGACCACGGAAAACCCGGCCAGCAAAGGCGCATAAAGGTCCGCGTCGATCGGCCGAACCTCATCGTCCGTGCCCGCGACAGCTACATCGTCGGTGCGACCGCCAACCCTTATTGATCTGAAGCCCCGAAACGCCCGTAAACCGCGGTACCCGATAGTGCATCCCGAAATCCGGCTGCGGTACACACAGATAAAAAACGACGACGAGGCTGTCCTCTCCTAAAAAACACTTGACGGACTCCCAAGAGTGCGATAAAACAGCCGAGGAGAGTTGGGGAAAATATCAATGAGATATAAATATCGTGTTCCTTACCTGAGTTTATTCATTTTGCTCGCGGCAGGCTTGGGTTGCGGGCGTTTGTCTCGCATCGGCCAAACTAATACGTCGTCCCTATCCAATGCCTCNNACTCGAACATCTTGCTCCCGATAAATTTCATATCATGCGCGAAGGACAGGCAGTTAAGGGAGTGGGTTCGCAGACGAGCGAATCGATCTTCATCGGCGACAAAGGCTGGATGAGGCAGGATAATGGTCCATGGAAACCGATGCCGGCAAATATAGCAAGTATTGGCGGGATGCTGAAAGAGATCGGCGACCCCGACAAATTTTCCGATCAGCCGGGCCGAACTGTAGATGGGAAAGAAGCCGGAAGCGAAGTGGTGGACGGACAGATGGCAAAGGTCTATATCGTAACCAACACAAGATCGACAGCAGCGAACAACGACGATGCTGTAGATGACTCCGTTAGCCGAACACTCAAGCTATGGATAAATGCTGACGGGCTTCCGATCAAATTTGAAGAAACCGTCGATATGGGGCAAGGTTCTTCCCAAGTTATAAATGGCACGATCGATTTTACTGCAAAACCGGTGATCGAAGCCCCGATGTAAGGCCAAGAGAGTGTTGGGGTTTTTAGCCCATAAGACGCATTGATGCTGCGACTAACAAAAGTCATACTCACGACGATTGTTTCTATATTGTGTTTTTTCTCATTTACATTCGCCCAAGGTTTTACCCGCATCTCATTGACGATGCCTGTATCCCAAGAATGCAAAATATGTCGCAACCAATCACGTGAGGACATCAAGACCATCCGTTACCAAACTTCAAAATAGCAAAAAGGCATCCTTCGCGGATGCCTTGGTCAACTAATGAAAAAATGGTGATCCGACCAGGACTCGAACCTGGGACCCAATGGTTAAAAGCCGATAGCCAATGGTTTTTGTGTCGGCTTACTTATCACATCTAGCCCGTATTTACTTTACTTTCGCGATTTTACCGATCTACAATAATTATCAAACCTGCATCCACATGGATAGTAAAATGGATAGTAGCCGACAATGGTCGAAAATAACTCAAAATCTTCAAAGAAAAGACGCCGCTATGGCTCGTTCGCATGGACGGACAACAACGGCAAACTCTTTGCAAGAATCAGAGTACCTCAGCAAGACGGCACAATCAAAACTATCTACAGAAAAGCTCTCAATGTAAAGCACGCCGAACAGCTTGCAGACGAAATCAAAGAAGAGTATGAACTGCGTGGGCAGGCATTCCTTGATGGCCGCACGATGAAATTCAGCACACTTGCCGAATGGTATAAGAATGAATTCGTTATTGCCCCTTTGTATGTTGACGGTCAGAAAGTCGAGGGGATGCGTACCTGGGAAGCCGAAAGAGCGAAGATTGATCGAATTGTGGAGGCTATCGGCGACAATTTGATCAATGAAATGGATGAAACAGTATTCCGCCAGTACAGACGTGATAGGCTCAAATCAGTAACGGTCACCACGGTCAATAGGGACTTCGAAACGATTCGTGCGATATTCCGAAAGGCCAAGAAAAAGAAGTGGGTACGCGAGATCCCTGATTTCGATGATTTTATCCAGAAATCACTGGAGAAACGTCGAACAGTAACGATAACGGATTCTCAAGAGAAGAAAATTCTTCATGAGGCTCGCAAGTTGATAAAGACGACCGCCCCAAGGTTATATGCTCTCATTCTCGCTCTTCGCGATTCGGGTGCAAGACCAAACGAACTTTACCCGGTCAATGATTACAGTGCGGACAAAGCAAAATATGAGCCGCTTCGTTGGCGTGATCTTCTCGATGAGCAGGGGGGAATCCGCGACATCTCCCGGTTGGTTTCTTATAAGGGAAAGGTCAGAGAAGAAAGATTAGCGGTCGTAACCGAGCGTATGAAGATCGCATTCCTTGAACTTTGGGATTTTCTAAAGCAATCAAAGAATGTCACTCCTGGAAATTCAGCACATCTTGATAACTTAGTATTCCCATATACTACTTTCAAGAAATCTTGGAATATAGTCCGGACCGCTGCTGGTCTTCCATCTCTTCGCCTTCGGGATCTTCGCCGTGACTGGGTAACTCGGCTAGGCCGACTTGGCTACTCCGACAAACTCGCCCAACGCGGCGCTGGCCACAAGAAAATGCAGACCAGTTTCGAATACACCGAATTTGACGAGGCCGCTGCCCTGCAAGCCAAAAAGTTAATCGATAAGGATAATCTATCGTGATTGAGTTCCGATCCATCTGCTGGTGCTTCGGCGCGAACCAGGCGTAGATGTTAGCGGAGCAATAAGCGAGTTACGAAGTCGATCCAAGCTTAGTTGAATGAAGTATTCGAAACTCGCTCCCGGGAAACATTTGAAGCATGCGGGGTAATGCGAACACACTTGCTCCTATTCGCCCTACGCGGTAAGGATCGTTAGCACGCTCCCGTAAAAAGGCATGGAAATCGATTCTTCCCAAAATTCCTTACCTCGCTCAACGTTGTCGTCTTCGGTCCACGAACTCGCAGCCACGGCTCCTTCAAGTTCGCGAGGGGAATCATCTTCAAACAATCGTCCGGCCAAACAGTCGGGCCCAACAATCATTTGCGGAATATAATAATGAAACGTCTCGCTTTTATGAACCCATTTCACCTTTCGCTGCACACTGCAGATCACGGCGCAAGATTCTTCGGTTACGCCGACCGATTTTACGGCCGTCGCGGTTAGCGATGTGTCGAACTGGACGGCGAGTTCTTTAATGCGCGTAAGAGTGAGATCACGGGAATTTACGATCGGATGCAGGATTTTAGACGGCAACAGAAGTTCTGAGGCGAACCGGTTAGCCTCATATTCTTGTCGCCGGACAGCGTCGTTACGCCAGGATTCTATCTGCGCGCTGGTGCAATAACATTCGTCCTGTCCGTGACCCGGTAAAATAAAATGGGCGACTTCATGAAAGACTGTAAACCGCCGCCGGGCAGGCTCCCGAAAATAGTTTTTAAGAGCGATAATTCCTTCCCGGCTTTGTGCAATCCGGACAAGGGCTCCTTCGAAATTCGTCGAGGCGACTTCGCGGATCGACAGCCGAAGCTTCTTGGCAGTTTCCTCGACGTCGACGACTCTATCGATCCTCAGATGCGTCAATAGCGCTCGCGCATAATCCTCGGGGCTGTGACTCACTTATTTCCCTTGCTCCCGTCGAGAAGTTGGCGCTTCAGATCATCAAGGATCTGCTTGTCCGAGTCCGGGAGTTCCCCGTCCTTTCGCTCGCGGAAGGCATAGCTCACCGCAGTGGGCGGTGTTATCAACCCGTCAAGCAGCTTCGCGATCCTCTCCTTGGGAGTGAGCCTTTCTCCCGTCAGATCTTTCTGATGATCGCGAACGTTTCGCAGCATGCCGCCAAGGTTTTTTGCCTCATCGGAATCCGCAGGAAGCTCCTGCAACCTTTTTGACATCGACGCCTTGAAACTGTTGATCAGATCGTTATCGGTCAGGCCGTAGAGTCCGAGAATCTCAGTCACCGATTCATTACTCATCTCCTCGTCGCTCCCGAGGATCGCATCGATCATCTGCTCTCGTTTATTCTTTTCGCCGGATGATTTCACTTTTCTATTCATTGATTCATATTCATGTTGGGTTAATCGCTATGTGAGCTCCCGTCGTCAGCATGAAATCTATAATTTAGACGGTTATTTCGCTTTGAGATCTCATCTGCGGACACGCTAAGCAGATCAGCGATATCACCCCGCTTCAGAGGTTCCCGCTGGTTCGTCGCAAGGTAGGCAGCAGCGTCTATTACGTCCTTCAATTCCTGATCCCCATCGACATATCTATAGAACTTCTTCGCCAGGTCCTCGGCATCAAAGACTCGCTCAGGATCGTCGGACGGTGGAGCAGCGAACGTCTGCCAGTCTTCATCCGAAGTGGCCTTTGTCGTCGTATAAGCGTGATTCTTTGAAACGGCATCAACGAAGTCGTGCCTCATGATCCTGAACGCAACCGCAAAGATCTGGTCTTCGGTCTTCGCTTTAGGGTAGGTCGCACGATTGGCATAGAACTCCGTAAGGGCATCTGCCGCAAGATCGGACGGAGACTTCCCAAGGCCCTTCAATACCGGATCCCAGTCCTTGCCGCCGAACAGTCGTTCCTGCCCAAAACGGTTTAGAGCGACGGCTGTAAGCTTTCGAAGGACGTTTAGCCAGACCTGTTGATTTAACGCCGAATCGGCCATGTTCTATATCTTAAGCGATCCAGTCCTCGAGAAATCCCGAAAACCGAAATTTTTTTGGTTTCCTCATTTTACACCCTCTCGTTCGCTTATGTAGGTGGGGCAGGAGGAAAACTACTGTACCGCTCGATCAAGACGCATTGCCGGCGAATCACGCTTTCAATGCCAAGCCATTTAGAACTCAAGAACTAGGAGATTTAGCAATGAAAGACGTAGAGCCAAACGAGCTTGAGATAGAGGACAAGAAGGATGACGCGGTAACGCTGATCGTGAACGCCAGGCGAAAGCGTTGGCACGAGAAGCACATAACATTTCGAGAAATTGTCGTGCTTGCCTACGGGCAGTTCGAGGACAATCCGCTGATCGAATATACGGTTGCGTACAGCAACGGGCCGCGCCCTAACCCACGCGGAAGCATGGTTGACGGCGACAAAGTAAAAGTGCAGGAGAGGATGAATTTTAATGTCACAAGAACTGATAAATCGTAGCGGCGACCTGAAAAAGCTGCGGGACGAAGGGTACGAAGTCGAGATCCGGAACGCCAAACTTCTGGTTAGCGGCGTGCCCTACCTCGATCGGAACGGCGAGATCCGCCGGGGCACCTTAGTGTCCGAGCTTACACTCGCCGCGGACTCAACAACAACACCCGGCACACACGTAATAAACTTCATCGGTGAACAACCATGCCGCAAGGATGGAACCGAGATCGAGTCGATCAAGCACCAGGTTGGCGACCAGGACCTTGGCGATGGCGTCGTTACAAACCGTTCATTTTCGAACAAGCCGCCGAACGGCTACGCCAACTACTACGAGAAGGTGACCAGGTACATTGAGATCATCTCGGCCCCGGTAACGTCGATGAACCCGGAAATAACCGCCCGGACCTATAAGGTGATCGAGTCAAAGGAGACCGAATCGGTCTTCCATTACATCGATACCAATTCAAGCCGTGCCGAGATCGGTCGCATCGCCGAAAAACTCAAGTCGGAAAAGATCGCAATAATCGGGGCGGGTGGAACCGGCTCATATGTCCTTGATTTCATCGCGAAGACGCCAGTCGCAGAGATCCATATCTGGGATGCCGACAGATTCCTCCAGCACAATGCATTTCGATCTCCGGGAGCCGCCTCTATCGATGAACTTCTGGAACAACCGTTGAAGGTGGCACGGCTGGCGGCGATTTATTCGAGGATGCACCGGAACATCATCGCCCACGAGGAGTTCATCGATCCTGCGAATATTCCATCCTTCGAGGGGTTTACGGCTGTGTTCGTCTGCATCGACAAGGGTTCCGTAAAAAAACCGTTGATCGAAAACCTTGAAATAGCCGGAATCACGTACCTCGATGCCGGGATGGGAGTAGAAATCGTCGATGACTCGCTGATCGGCACGCTGCGGGTGACGACCGGAACGAGCGATTTCGGGGCGCCGATCCACGAACGCGGCCGCATTACGTTTCACGATACTGCCGACGAAGATATATATGACTCAAACATTCAGATCGCGGAGCTTAATGCGATGAACGCCGCACTTGCGGTTATCAAGTGGAAGAAGCTCGTCGGATTTTTTAACGACGTCGTTGGCGAGCACAATACGCTGTACACGATCAACGACAATCTCTTGCACAATGATGATGTGGACGATTGAGTTTACCGAGTACATCCCGGATGATCTCGCAAACAACACGATATACATTTCGATAGAGCACCGTACGATAATTCACCTTTGCGCGTGCGGCTGCGAAATGGAGGTCGTGACACCCTTGTCTCCGACGGACTGGCGAATGACGTACGATGGCGAGTCGATATCGCTCTACCCTTCGATTGGAAATTGGAGCTTCCCCTGTCGGTCGCACTATTGGATCAAAAATAGTCAGATCGTATGGGCAGAAAGATGGTCGGAAAACGAGGTGCACATTGGACGCTACAGAAACCGGCAAAATAAGGCCGATTATTACGTGGATCTTGACGCGAGAAATAAGAGCGATCAGTGTGACGACCGACGACCCGACGTTGCGGGCGACGAGTCCTTGAGCTCAAGGTTTAAGAAATGGTTCGCGAGGATATGGCAAAAATGAGCCTTGATGGTTTCGCCAAAACAACCTGCCGACACCGGACGGGTCATGGAAGGCGTCATGCGGGCACGGTGTTGTGTTGACTAACAACTCAACACCATGTTATGTTTTTCGGTGAAAGCTTGATGGGTAGAAATATGGGACAAACATTTGGGGAAACATTGCGTGAAATTCGCCGCTCACGAAATATCAGTCAGCGAGAACTCGCTGAAAGGGTCTCCGTCGACTTCTCTTACATAAGTAAGGTGGAAAACGATCGCATTCCTCCGCCGTCGGCGGACACGGTCGAGAAGTTCTGCGCAGTGCTGGAGATCCCTTCCGAAATGCTCCTCAGCCTTACTGGAAAGATGACCACGGAGGCGAGGCAAATGCTGAGCACGAGCGAAGCTGCGCAGCAGTTTGTAAAGCACGCGCAGAACATGAAGCTCTCGGATGACGAGTGGCAGAAACTCACCAAGAGCTTGAAATCATTACGAAAATAGACACGATGACCGATCCATTTCAAAGCTCACTTTTTGATCTGTTAGACCCAGGGCATGCGCTGGCTCCGGCTCCGAGCAGGCCCGTCAAGTGGTCCCATTCAAGAAGGAACGGCTTTGAAAGCTGCCTGTTGCAGTATTACTACCGATACTATGGCGCGAGTTCGCGTTCTGCGGTGGATGAGCCGTTGAAAGAACAACTTAAGTTTTTCAAAGGCCTGAAATCGATAGCCCTCAGACTCGGGGACATCGTCCACTTTGTCGTAAGCCAACATTTTGAACGGCTCCGCAAGGATCCCGCGAACTCAATTACGGGGATCGAATCCTGGGCAAGGGACATGTTTAGAAAGGATCTTGAGGCATCTCTCGCTTATCAGAGCAGTGGCCGGCTGCCCGCTTCGCAATATACTTCTCTTCTTTCGGAGTTTGTACTTAACGAAGATAACGCACGGGAGCGCTGGGACGCGGCAAATGAAAGCCTGGCAAAGTCGATCCGGAATTTTCTCGGGTCGCAGAAGTTTGAGGCGTTCCGGTTCGGAGGAGTATCGGAGGAGGCGATCATCGAGAAGAAGCTGTCGATCGCCTTCGGGTCGAATACGGCGAGCGGAAAGATCGACCTAGCATACGGATCGACAGCCGAGATGGTGATCGTGGATTGGAAGACGGGCACCTCGACCGCCGCGGATGACAGTTTGCAGCTTCTCTCATATGCGCTGTTGATAGCTCACAACTTAAAAGTGGACCCCGAGTCAATAAGGGTCTACAAGGCATATCTTGAACTCGATTCGGTGGTCGAAGAACTCGTCACAGCCGAAGGCATGCTCAGAGCCAAGGGCCGGATAATTCAGGATATAAGACGTATGGAAACGATGGACGGGTATGGCTTCTCGGGCCTTTCGGCGGCATTTACGCCCTGCGGCCAAAACGGAATATGCCGCATGTGCCCGTTCCGGACGGTTTGCCCGGAGTTTCCTCGGAGTAATTGACCATGATCGAGACAAACCTTCGGATCGTTCGATTCGGAAAAGAATTTCGGCTTGACGTTAGACGCGTCGAAGTAACGGGACATGTGACCGCACCGGAGCTGTTGGAGAAGGTGTGCAATACACTTTCATCGCGTTATGGTCTCTCCGCCGTACGCGCTCCATATGGGACGAATGAGATTCTTGTTCTATCGAATGTGCCGGCACCCAGCCTCGCTATCGAGGATGAGAATTGGAGACTGGATATTCGGGACGTTGGCACACGCCGCCTCTCGTTCAGGAATGAATCGGAAAGGGACGCGATTGCTTCCCTAGTCGAAAGAAGCCTGATCCGAAAGGTGTTTAATAGCCGTAATTTTTGGAACCTCGATAGCTACCGGATCTTTTATGCCAAAGAACCGTTATGCGTAAAAGACGGCATTGAGGTGTTCCGAAGGTTCGAAGTCGCGACAGTTCCGATCGACGATGTGGGAATAGGTATCGCAATCGATATCAGTACAGCTTTTTTTACTGAATTGAGCGTTGCGGGTTTCTTCGACGCTACGCTCCCTGCCGAAGAACAGAAGGCTCTGAAACGCAGATTTAGCAGGTTGTCGCAGCGCCAGGAGGGCAGTAAAGGAACCCTGCTTTACGAGTCGAAACCTGGACAGTTCTCAAAGTGCTATTTCGAGGGAATGATCGAGAACGCAACGATCGGCAAACCCGAGGTTCAGCGAATACAGGGGGAGACCTATGCATCTCTCAGGGAGTATTACCAACGAAAACACGGCTTGAATCTTGCTGACAACGAAACTGTGGCCAGAGTGTCATTCCACGGAATTCCGTACTCGGTGCCGGTTGCGGCGAGCCGGCTGCGGTTGAGGGTAATGAATGATGCCCTTCCACGGTCTCTGAGCTCGATCGATAAGATTCCGCCACGCGAACGTAAGGAGTTGATCGAGTCATTTTGGGAAAGCGTAGGGGATAAGAACATCGGTTCCGGAGTACCGGGCCTCGCGGACGGATTTTGGAGGCCAAAGGAAACCCACGTGTTCAAATCGGTGGCCCCCGACCTTTTGTTCGGCGACGGAAATATCCTCAAGGCGCCACCTAACGGCAATGTCCGTGAGCATCGGGACTACTACAATGAAAGACTGGCCTATCTTTCGAGGTTCGGCTGCTTTTCGTACCCCGGGTCGGCTCCGCGTATGCTTTATGTTGCAGTGCCCGAAGAGTTCGGAAGCGATGTTGCAGACGCACTCTCCAATTCAGTCGCCGATCTGTATTCTGAGCTGACGCGAACCAACACCGAGGTAGAGTGCATACGGTACAAGTCCCAAAACGAGGCGATAAGCAAGCTGCAGTCGGAACGATTCGGCGGCATGGTCTTGTTCGTTTTCGATGACGACAGCCCTGCAGCCTACTTCAATGTCGAATACGAGCTCAAAGGCTGGAGAATCAAGAGGATCAAGAAGTCGACTTTCGGTCGCCACACCGAGGAGTTCCGGTTTGAAAAACGAAGTGATGGGACGGTCGTTCCCGTCCAGTTTCCCCGGCGATGGAAGGGCTTTATCGAGCTCANNCGTGCAGCAGATCGACGGTGTTCCATGGACTTTGAATAACCACCCAAAGTACCAGGTGCGACTTGGGATCGACGTAAGCCAGGGACACAGGTTCTTCGCGGTTTCGCTACTCATCTTTAGACCGACATCGCCGGTGCCGTTCCGAATGGAGACCGAGGTCGAGAACAAAACGGACTCGAAGAAGGAAACGATCAACGGGATGATCCTTGAGGATAAGATCGTGCAGCTGGCGGAGCGGGCGGTGGCGAGCGGATTCTCCGACTTGGAATCGATGCTTGTGGTCCGGGACGGGCGGCAATGCGGCAACGAGATTCAGGCGATACGAGCAGCCGAGGCTCGCCTTAAGGACGTCGGCCTCCTCAGAAGGGACGCGATTACGGACATCGTCGACTTCCACAAGGAAAGCATCAAGAACATTCGGATGTGGGATGTGCTTCGAAACGGCGAAGCCGCTCATGCTATTGAAGGGACCGGTTTCCGTTTGACCTCGAACTCCGTCGTACTTGCAAACACCGGGGCCGCGACCCTTCGGCAGGGCACTGCCGAACCCGTGATGATCAGATCTGTCACCTCAATGAGCGATATCGTGGAGGCTGCTAATGATCTGCATCAATCATGTCATTTGAACTGGTCGAATCCGCGCGTTGCCCAAAGACTTCCGATGGAGATCAAGAGAACGGACGAAGAATTGACCAGTAGAGCAGCCCAGGAAGTTCGGCGGATCAGATGACCGTCGGGCCGGAGGAGATTACTATGAGCGTGCGATGGTTGTCCTACCAAAGCTTTCAATACAGTCAGCAGCTGATCTCGGCTCTGAATACCCTTATCATTGACCTCAAACTGCGAGAATCCGGCAAGGTCTCCGGAGAGATCTCGACGAAAGTGGCTGAAGCTTTTGAAAGCGTCGATGGTTTTTTGGAGGCGTTCGACTCGATCGTGAGCCGTGTTGAGCAATCACAATCGTCGTCTCCGCTTGGGACCAGCGCGCGTATGCGCGAACTCGGGATGCGATACCTGAAGGCCCGGCGGAACTCCAAGAAATTTCGTTCGGAGCTATTTACGCAGACGATAAGCCGGTTCCGGGGTCAGCTGCAGTCGCATACTTCAGGCGACCGGAAGACTTTGATTTCGGGGCTTGAAGAAATGCGTACTCTCATTGAGGAGCATTTCAACGAGGACATTTCGGAGATCGTAGGAGAAGGATAGGTGAGAGACATCCTCATCAGAAGCAATCAGGACTTGTTGTACGAACTCGAAATGGTTCGTAACGCTTTGGCGTCGAAGGACGGACTTCCGCCGGAGCTTGATGGATACAAAGAATGGCTTATTCACAACTGCGACTTTCTTACGGGAGCGGTCGAGGAGATCTTCGAGATTCTTTCGACGGCTGACGATTCGATCCTGGGCGATCTATTTAGCCAGACGAACGTGATAGCACGCCATCTGAATTTTCTGAACTCAACGTTCGTCAATCCGGTGCTCCGAACGAAGGACACTGATNNTCAACTAAAGATACCTTCTTTGCCGTTTGCGGCGGAATGTTCGCTTGTCTTCCGTTTCGCGGGCTACCGACTATATATTTCGCACCGTGTTCGGCTCATAGCCAACTCTTGTATCTTCCGCTCCTGTTCCACGAGTTCGGTCACGTGCTCTATGCAATTCACAAAGCGGAGATGGATTCCTTGGTGAAAGAGCTTCAAAAAAAGATCGCCGCATCCCTGCAACCGACCGTTATCAGGAACGACAGATACTCGCAGGATGCGACAAGAAGGCTCGATGAAATCGTGGTGACCTGGTTCGATTGGACGCAAGAGCTGTTCTGCGATGCGGTAGGGCTTTTAATTGGGGGACCCGCCTTCCTGCACGCATTTTCGATGTGTTGTCGAAAATTGGGGAGGGAGGAATTTCATCTTCCACAGGAGTCATTGGTTTTTCGGACACATCCCGTCAGCTGGATAAGGATAAAGGTCCTCGCCCTCCGGGCCGAGGAGATGGGATACTCCGATATCGCAGCGGAGTTGCGAGAAACCTGGGCGGAGATCGCGTCTTGCTTCAACATAACCGAGGAATACTTCGGATTTTTCTCTGATAGTTTTCTCACTATGATTAACGGAACCATCAACGATATGCTTGTGGAGGCGGAACCGTTGGATCTGCGTACAGCTGCCGCCGACGGAAATTCGCCGGTATGGCTATTCAACCAGGCATGGGACAGGTTCCTTTGTAACACTGCAGATTTTTCGGCTTGGGAAGACAATGCGGTTAAGGAATTCTTGGCTGGATCCGAATCTCGTCGGATGACCCCGGTGGCTGGAGTGGTGGCCTTGTAGCAGTAATGACCTCGATCCTCCTTTCTTTTATCGATGGATTCTCTACTCTTGTTTAGAACTTATTTAACGGATGCTTTACAAACCAGTGGCAGAATGTGCCGGATGTGCGTTTGGTTATATTCGTCAGTCTTATCTAACAGTCGAATATTATTGTTGTAACTGTCTATTAGCTATTTCAATAAAGAATCATAATTCCCCGCGCCTGCATCCGAGCCTTTGATAATCGTGTAATTCATCTTGCTTGCGGCAGCGAGTTGCCTTGCATACTGGGCCTTTGCTTGAACGACTGAAGCCTCGATCAAATTGTCTCCTTTCACTTCAACGATCAGCCATGAATCGTCTTCGAGCTGCATAAGAAAATCGGGGTAATAGCGTTTGACCGTGTGCGAGTCGGGATCGATGTACTGAATGTAGAAGTCAGTCTGGCCGTGCGTGAGCATCCCCGTAAAATAGATCTTCTTGACGCGTTCGTCGGCCAGTAGATCGCGAAACAAGACGTTTTCCGGATTCGAGTCGAAGCAGTACGCATCGAGATGAAAACTCTTGGAAACGAACTCGGCGATCTGCGAATCGATATTCCGCACAATCTTGTCCGGCTCGGCACGAACGGAATAGAAGTCTTTTCCAGCCGGTGGCGGTTTCACGAGTTCGATCTCGTGTTCATCTTCACTCTTGAATTCGCGCAACTCGTAGAGCGAATCGAAGATCTTTGGTATCACTGCGTCATAGAGAAGTTCGTTGAATTCATTAACACTTTCAAGAATTCCGTCAATGCCTTCTTTGGTTTGAGCAAGGATTTCCTCGACCTGGAGAGGCCGAAGGTTCAGATATCTCGCAATCTCGGCGACAAGAGTTATGTCGCTAAACGATCGTCTTTCGCGCTCAGCGGTCAGGTCCTCTACCTTCTTAAACGCGGCATTCCGGTGTTCTTCCAATCCTTGCTGCTCGATATGCAGAAGGCGGTACTTATCCTTATCAACCTGTTCAAGGCCGAGTGAAAATCCCTCTTCAATCGGTTTTTCCCGCATCTCGAACCGAGACGAGATCCGCTTGATCTTGATCTTGACCGGTGGTGGAACGACGCGAACTTCGACAGTTTCTTTGTCCTTTCCGGCATTCTCCAAATCGTCACCGCTGATCCTGAAGTTCTGCTGAAGCTCGTCCTCTAGGATCTGAAGGTTTTCGTCGCTTAGATAAATCTGTCCGGTATATTGTTTATCTCCGATCGACCGTAGACAACGCATCGTTGCCTGAAGGACAAAAACACGTGACTTCGGCTTTCGAAACAGGGCGACGCCGAACAGCGAACGGCAGTTCCAGCCTTCCCGGCCCTTATTCACCAAGAGGATGAATTGCTTCTCAGAAGTTGGTTTGTCGAGATTGTTAAACTCACGGATCTCGTCGTTCGAGGTCAACTTTGGATCACCGACATTAACAAGAATCTTTTCTGCTGAATAGCCGTGCTTCGCTATTGCTTTCTCGACGGCCGGGCGTAGTTCGGAATTAAGGTCTTCGATCGTAGGAGCGAAGAACGCGATCTTCGGAAGTATTCCTTCCGGACGCACGAATTCACCGTTCTCTTTTACGCTCTCAATAAAGTTGTCTATGGCTAGCTGAACAAATTCTTCCGAGCGAGGATTGGTGTAACCGTGCCGTTTGACCTTCTTAAGCAATCCCTTCTCGATCGCTTCCGTCAGGCCGTAAGCATAGATCACTTCGGGCAGCACTTGGTCTCCGATGTACGGCGTGCCGGTGTAGTTGAAACACGCAACGATCTTGGTCCCGGTTCGATCGAGACTCGCTGCAAGCTCGTCGATCGTTAGCCGAAGGCTTGTCTTCGAGGTCTTGACTCCCATGTCCTTAGCAAGAGGGTCGCCGAACGCATGGTGGGCCTCATCGACGTAGATACCCAACTGCGAAAGACGTTTCAGTTTTTCGAAGCGTTGATTAGTTGCGAGTTCGCCTTCCTCTTCAGGCTCCTCGGCTAGGAGTTCCGAGATCTCGTCGTAAACTGACGGTTCGACCGGGGCCTGACGTTCATGAGTTTCTTTCTCGTTGCCGAAGAGTGTGTCGGTCGCGGACTTCTCCTTGTGCTGCTTTTTGAGAATGATCTTTTGGGTGTTCGATATGACGATATTGAACTTTGAACGATCAAGCAGATTCAGAGTAGTGCCGGCGTCGTCGAGAAAGTGAAACTTAAGATGTGAATCCAACCAGTTCACATACTCCTTCGGAATAACGAGGCTCTTATCGAACTCCACGATCTCGCGGAGCGAATGCAGGACTGTCTTATCCGGCGCAAAAACTAAGGCGTTGTGGCAATAGTGTTCATCGAAAGGAAACTTGTTTGCGAGAAGGAATTCGTAAAAGATGCACGTGGCCATCAGGATCGTCTTCCCCGTGCCCATCGTCAGTGCGTAGATGTAGTTCGAGTATCTACGCGAATTCTTCTGCATCTGTTTGTACAGCCCTTCGAACTGTTCTTCGGTGACCGTCTCAAATAACGGCGCCTGGCCGCCCCGGGCCGAAATGTTCGCGCGTTTTTCAAAGAGGTCTCTTCTCTCAAGCCACTCTCGGAACAGCCGATGCACCGGAGCGTTGTTGCAGTACTCCTTGATGAAGATATACATCTCCAGTGCTTCGAACTGCGGGACTCGCAAATAGGCGTCGTTGTCTTTCGGATCGTTAAAGTCGAGAAATTTCTTTGAAAGGTCTTTGTAATGGCTCCGGATGTGCCGGCGATTCCGGACGTAGAAATCTCTCAGCGCCGTAAAGAACGCAAATTCGATGCTGACTTGTTTCTGCTTCTTTGCCATTCTCTAGGCATCGACCTCCAGCGATTCGCTCAGAAGGTCGGTTATCTTTACGCGGATGTTGCCCGCGTCGGCCGGGATATCGTATTTGCCCGAGACAAGCTCGTTCTTCTCCGGGATGTCGAGCAGCGTAGGTTGAAAGATAGCTCCGTCGTAGTTGAAATCGATCATTACGGATTCGACCAACTCGCGCCAATCTTCGACGTTCTCTTTGAACAGCGACAGCTTTTGCAGCAGGTTCATCGGATAGAATTTCTCGATGACCAATTCGGTTTCCGTGGTTGAGATCTTTGCTTCGGAATCGCGTTTGAATTCGAGCTTCGAACGATCGCGCAGAATATCAACAACCTCGATATCCAATTTGAACGGAAGCATTTCCTTCTGCAGGTGGGCGGCAAGGTCCGGTTCGTGGCCCATGCAGACAAGAAGCAGCTTTTCCACGGGCTTGTTCGGGTTCTCGTTGTGTTTCGTTTCGAGAGTTTTATAGTCGAAATTTGCGATCAACTCGTTCAGGTCTGCACGAGTTGCGAGCCGGTTTACCGGCATGATCTTGACCAAGCGGCCATCTTTTTCACCGTCCCAAACAAGTGATGCCGGCAATGGTTGGACCTCGAGTGCTTCAACTAACAGTTCTTTTGCCTGAAGGGGATTTCTAAAAACGTCGTAATGATTGACGTTAAAAATTTCGAATCCAGCTTTGGACGCAGTCATGTCCCCTATTAGTGGCTTTTCTTCTGACTTCAATTCACCCGCTACTGAAATCAATCGTTTCGTTGCAGTTTGAATCGCACCAACGTTTATGTCCGCCCCCAAAAATCGTCGTCCCATCTTGAGAGCCGCAGACTGAGTCGTACCGCTTCCCATGAAACAATCAAATACGAGATCGTTCGGATTTGAAGCAGCGTGAATTATTCTTTCCAGAAGCGACTCTGGCTTTTGTGTCGGATAGTTTTCTCGCTCCTCAGCTTGCGAGTTAATCGTGAAAACGTCTGTCCACAAAGACTGCACTACCTTTCCTTCCCATTCGTCAAGGTATTGCTTCCGGCGGATTCGTTTGGACTTATCCTCAGGAAAATAAAGCTTACCTTCAGCTTCATACCTTTCCATGGTTTCGTAAGAAACGCTCCAGCCATTTTGATGAGGTTTATATCCTTTGTAGTCATAGACTAGGTTAGGCCGATGATTAGGGGAGTTCAAAGCAGTCAGTTGATAAAGGCGTCCATCTTCATCGCGATTTGTGAACTTTTCTTTAATGTATTTTTCCGATTCAAACTTAGAATAAATTGGGTTGTAAATATAAGCGTCAGATTTCACATACCAAAATATCGTCTCGGTTACGGACTCAAACTGCCGAGATTCTGCCGTGGCAGTTCTTCCACCACGTCTTTTCCAGATGATTTCATTTCGAAAATTGCCTTGACCGAAGATTTCATCCAAAAGACAACGGATGTAGTGCTGTTTATGGTAATCGCAATGAAGAAACAAACTGCCCGAATCAGAAAGCAACTCGCGAATGAGAATTAGCCGTTCATACATGAACTGGAGATATTCGTCATTGGTCCAAATATCCGTGTACTGTTTTTCCTCGAACGCATTCTGATCATTCGCAATTGCTTGACCGCGTAATTGAATCTTCTTTTTGTAATCAGCTTTCGAGTCAAAGGGTGGGTCGATATAGACGAGGTTGACCTTTCCACGAAACTCTTTTAGAAGGTGCGACATTACCTGCAGGTTGTCGCCCCAGTAGATGCGGTTTCGCCAGCCGTTCACCTCAGGGCCGTATGTTTCCTTTAACTGCGCGGGATAATATTGCGTCGAAGTAAACGGCCGTTTCCCTTTCCAATAGAGCATCGGATAGCCCTTTATCGGTTCGAATTCGATCTTGTCGACTATTTCTGGGGCAACTCCTTTTGGCGATTTGTCTGGCATCATTTTACAAACTCAAGCGAACTTCCTATCTACCACAACACTTACATCCGCCACTCAGCGGACCTAGATCAATACTCTTTACCTTTCCGCCGATGTCGCGTTTGAAGGTTGCTTTGTCCAACGACTGCTGATAGACACTCAGCTGTCGAATAAGCTCAGCTTTATCGGCGTCTGAAAGGTTTAGAAAACCCTGAAGAACTAAAAGAACGTCTCTATTCATATTCGGTTATCTCCTTAAATATAGAAATTTCCACAAACCGGACAATCGGTCGGATTCATATCGACCGGGACTTGAGTACATTTTACGCAAGCCCGTTGATACTTTCGCAAAGCAGCCCTCATACCCATTCGCTTCTCCGGTTCAGTTATCTCCTTTTTCCCATCTTCAACACTTCGCATCTCATTGCGAACGTTCAGCAAGTCACACTTTGAATCAAAATCGGCAGGATTGTTTTTCGCCAAGTCTTCGTACAGACGCGCGATTTGATAGTTTTCGACGCTGGCTTCAGACCCATAGATAGCATGGTCCTCCCATTTCGCAATGAATGACCAAACCGTAAAAACAAGTTGCACTGTGCTTAGGAGGGCTGCAAGAATAATTAACCCGCTTAGGAAAGGCTTCATCTGGTCTATGCCAAAAAACGCGACGACGATTCCGCCAACTACGACTGGGACAGCAATGCCGAGAAAACTCAGTCGTCTGAGCTTTTTTCGTGACTTATTCGAACGCTGCTCAAAAATGTAGGCCGTTCCGAAAGCATGAATCGCTTTGTCCCAACAATCTTTTCTTTGCTCGTCTGTTGCCATTCCTAGTCGTTCTGCCTCTCCTTTGCGTCACAATAAAACCGAATATCGCAGTTGCGGCAAAGCTTCTTCGGCCGCTCGGCAATCGCAAAGTCCTTGTTTTCTATCCGGGAAACTACTCCATCAAAACTCTCGATCGTCTTTCCTATCGCAGCCTCATCATTCGGGAAGGTGATATACGGACTGCCTGATTCCTCGGATGTATAGTATAAGTGCATCCGGCTGACGTTCAGGCCCGTCCGCTCCTGCACGATGTGCGAATAGACTTCGAGCTGCCGTTTGTATCGTTCGATCTTATCGCGTTCTTCGAACAGATCGGGTTTCTTTTCAGACTTGAAATCTACGATCTCAACCGTGTTCGGAGTCGCATTCTCGTCTCTGATCAAGTCGATAGTACCGGCTAAAATGTACTCGTCCTTTACGAGCGAGACATCAACCTCGGCCTCCTTCAGTCGCGACCAGTCGTGGTTCTCGCGGCGATAGTACCGGAGAACCTGTTCAAGCGCGGCCATCTTGGGATACTCCGAAAGATAAACACGCTCCTTTTTGCTTAGTGCGGCATAGTTGATCTCAAACCAGTTTCGGATCCGGTCCTCATTGATGGTGTTCTCTTCCCCACGCAAGACGGTCTTGTGAATGTCCTCGATAGTTTGGTGGACCAACGTTCCGAACAGGATCGGACTCGTACGGAGAGGTGCGAATTCAAGCTGCCTGAAGAAGCGGTACTGTTCGGCACAGTTCTCGAAGAGAATAATGTCTGACGTGAACGAATACTCTCGTTTCAGGTTCACCGTCTTCACCGGCTCAAGCTCAAGCAATTCGGGCCGGAAAACTGGCTCTTTCCAATCCGGCAAGGCATTCCAGATCCCTTCGAGATAAGTCGAAGGAACACGTCGCTGTCCTCGACCAGGAGCCTTCGTTTCCGCGGTTAGTAAAAGCAAATTCTGCGCTCTCGAAAACGCCGTATAGTAGAGCCGCCAGAAATCGTAATACTTGGTCTTCTCGATCGGCTCGAAGGGCGGCCGGTGGTAGTACTCAGATTCGAGGATCTCGTCGATATCGCTGTGCTGCTTGTACGGCACGGCTTCCATTGAACCGACAAACACTACCGGAAACTCGAGCCCTTTCGACTGGTGGATCGTCAGAAACGAAACACAACCGGACGGCGCGTATTCGGAAACATCTTCGTATTCGTTAATGCCGCCGTCCTTCAGGAATCTGAAAAACTGATTGAACAGCTGTGTGACTTTATCGTCAACGTCCTTCGGCTGAAGTACTACGACATTGTGCAGGTATTGAAACTTGCTGAGCAGCTTCGAAAGGATCGCGAGATTGCGACCCGCCCTTGATTCGCGCACATCGCCGGTCGCTTCATGACCCAGGTAGCGACTAAACAACGGAAACTGAAGCAACTGATAAAAGAGGTCAGCGAATGCATAGTCCGTATTCTGCGCGAGTTTTTGGTTTCGACGCGCCAACGGGATTATCCACTCTCTCAACTCCTGATTCTCGGGTAGTTTGATCTGATCAAGAAACGGACGAACACATTGGTTGTCGTAATAGTCCCAGATGCTGAGGTCGATCTCCGGATGCCATTTCCTGATCGACGAATACTGCGGGAAAAGAAAGATAAGGGCGCCTAGCATCAGCCGAATCTCTTCCCGGTCAAAAAACATATTCGACCTCGGCGAATAGACCGGAATGCCGCTTTCCTCAAGGAATTCGGCCAAGGCGACGGCCTTGTCATTCTTAACCGATCGGAATAGGAAAGCGATCTGATTCAGGTCTTCGAGGCCGCCTTTCTCGCGAAGAGTATTGATTACATCGAGAACTTCATTATGCCAAGCTTCGGGAGAGTGAGCCGAAACTCGCAACGCGGTTGCCGTCTCGGGAAACTCTTTGTCACGTCTCGGCTCTATCGTTTTCTCAAGTCGAAAAACCGAACCGTGATGGTCCCAGAAATGGCCGCCCATCCATGTGTCGTAACGACGAACAATGTCGGGATGCGAGCGGTAGTTCGTCGATAGCGTCACCTCGGCGCAGCCAGAAGAAAATTGATCTCGGAACTGAAGGATGTTGCGGATCGACGCTCCTCTAAAGCGGTAGAGCCCCTGATCGTCATCGCCGACCACGCATAGATTAGGATTCTCGCCAGTGATCTCTCGGAGAATTAACTCCTGAATCGTGTTGGTGTCCTGATATTCGTCCACCATCACATACTCGAATCGTTCCCGTAGAGTTTGTTTGATCGAATCGTGGCTTCGAAGAAGGTTCAGGGTCTCGAACTGAATAGTTGAGAAATCCAGCGCATTCTCGTCAGCTAATAGCTCCTGATAAAGATTGCACGCCTCTCCGAGAGCCTTGATTTCGGGGTGGTGCGATTTCACGAGTTCGTCAGGATCTATGGCCTCTTCAGATACCTTGTTTATCCAGTTGAGAAGCCTATCCGATAAGGCCCACGACGACGTTCTGCCAGGATCGCCGACAACTAGCTCAAGGTTTTCTATCGCTGCGAACTTCTTCTGCTTCTGATATACGAAATACTGCTGGTCGAATTCGTCCATCAAGGAATAGTTCCGTCGAAGACGAGTGAAATCGCGAAACTCTTCCAGGATACGCAGACAGATCGAATGAAACGTGCCGAGATACATCTCATTGAGATTGAACCTGATGTTCATCTCCGTGAGGCGATTTGATATGCGGGTTCGCAGTTCGGCGGCCGCTTTGTCAGTGAATGTGAGAATTAGGAGCTTGTCCGGCGAGACATTGTGATTAGAAATAAGATAAACGACTCGCTCGACCAGGGTGAATGTTTTACCTGATCCAGGGCCAGCAATAATCAACAAGGGGCCGGTCGTATGCCGGATCGCCTCCTGCTGATCTGTGTTCGCAGTACTCTGAAATAAGGGAGCAATGTCCATAATTGTCGAAATTATCACTGCTCATGGTCTGCTCATCCCTTTCGCGAAGTATGAAATCAACTATCGAATGAATCGTTCCCCACTTTATTTCTAAGCTGTTCACAGGGTTTTTCGCAGAAAATAACCAAGACTTATAATACTAGTAAATTAAGTCTCAGGGAAGTATGTGGGCCTCAATTCGTCCCACAACCTCACCAACCGTTTTCAACTTAAGGAAGACTCAGCCTGTGGCGACTTAGCGTTTATAATTATTCCTTTTATGGTACTTGCAGTTTAATTTATCGCATAAATATAAATATGCATTGTCATTGGTTCATAGTTTCTGCAATAATGGAGCTGTGAGTGCCATAAATACACCTAAAATAAACCGCTTACTAACGTCGCAGCCTAGTGGAATTGTATTTCAAGCGAAGTGGCTTACCGATCAAGGATATAGCGGCCATCTTCAAAAGAAGTATCGGCAAAGCAATTGGCTTGTTTCGATAGGAAACGGGGCGATGATACGCGCCGGTGATCAGGTTGGTTATGAAGGCGCTATTTACGCTCTGCAGGCGCAAACCGGATTGACAGTGCATCCGGGAGGGCGAACTGCCTTATCTCTGACCGGAAAAGCCCACTATTTAGAAATGGACTCCAAAAAGGTCACTCTGTTTGGGAACCAGGGCGAAAAATTGCCGACGTGGTTTCGAGAACACGATTGGGGTGTAAAGATAGACTTTTATCCATCTTCATTCCTGCCTCCTGATGTCGGCATGACCGACATCGATTTCAGAACCTTTTCAATAAAGGTGTCCGATGCGGTGCGAGCAATGATGGAATGCCTGTACCTGGCCCCTGACAGACAAGATCTGGTGGAATGTTATGAACTGATGGAAGGGTTGAACAATCTGCGGCCGGATCAGGTACAGATGTTGCTGGAGAAATGTCGGTCAATAAAGGTAAAGCGCCTGTTCCTATATTTGGCTGAAAAATGCGGACACGGCTGGGTTGAATATTTGGACCTGAAGAACGTAGATCTTGGCACCGGAAAACGCAGCATAGTAAAAAACGGAGTATTTTCGAGGAAATACCAGATAACAGTCCCGAAAGATTTCGAAGAGAGTGGAAAAAGCAACCTATAGAAATCAGGTCTCACTGCTGCTGAACGTGCTTCCGGAAGTAGCGAAGGAAAAGTGCTTCGCACTTCACGGTGGCACCGCTATCAATCTTTTCGTCAGGCATATGCCGCGCCTTTCCGTTGACATCGACCTTACCTATGTCCCGATTGTAGATCGAGTGACTACAATGTCGAACATTAGGGCAGCTTTGGGAAGGGTGAAACGGAATGTAGAGAATGTTCTCAAGAATGTAAGGATTTCCGACAGAAGCGAGGTCGGAAAACTGCTCGTCTCACAAGGAGGGTTTGGAATAAAGATCGAGGTCAACTTGGTTGCCAGGGGAACGATTTCCGAACCTACTCAGATGACATTGTGTAAAAAAGCACAGGAAGAATTTGAAGCCTTTTGTGTAATTCAAGTATCATCTTTTGGTCAACTTTACGGCGGCAAGATATGCGCTGCCCTTGATCGGCAGCATCCGAGAGATCTCTTTGATGTGAAGTACCTACTTGAACAAGAAGGGGTTTCGGATGAGGTTAAAGCCGGATTTCTCCTTTCATTGATATCCAGCGATCGGCCATTACATGAGGTTATTCAACCAACCTTTCTAGACCAGCGGACGACATTGGAAAATCACTTCATTGGAATGAGCAGCGAGCAGTTTACCTACGAGGACTTTGAAAACACTCGAGCGAAACTGGTGGACACGATACACCATAGATTGACGAATGAAGATCGCGAGTTTCTTTTAGGGATCAATGGCTTGGATCCGAAATGGGATGACTATGATTTCCAGAAATTTCCGGCGGTTCAGTGGAAGCTGCAAAATCTCCGGCACCTGAAAGACAGTAATCCCGCCAAATTCAAGCAACAGTATGAATCTCTGGAACGAATCCTAACTATTTCGACGAAGTGAGATGATACGTTGATTTCGCGAACCTTTGTATTCCCCTGCATTCTCCTTAAGTTGTCTGATGAACGGACCGTCGATCAACAGATCGATATGAGTGAGGATATAATCCACGCTCTTGTCTTTTCTGCCGATCAGCGTGTCGATGGTGTTGCCGGTATAGACGGTGATGTGTACGCCGAGTTTGTTGAGCCGTGAAACAAGTTCTGCAACTGATGCTGCTTGGTCGAACGGTTCACCGCCGAGAATTGTCACTCCGTCGTGTTTTGAACGATTGGCAACGATCTCTTTGAGAATTGATGATATCGGAGCAAGCCATCCGTGTTCGCGTTTATGTGTTTCTGGAACGTAGCAGCCGGGACAGCGCAGCGAGCATCCAGCAACCCGTATAACGCTTCGCCTGCCGGGGCCGTCCACAACGGAGTTGTGATAGAGACCATAGAGCCAGATCGAAAATGCGTCGTCTTCAACTGCTTTAGGAGACGGCTTCGTGAACGCGGCCTGAGCAGGTCGTCCGCAGTTAACAGACGTTCCCTTTCCAATGACGTTCTCAAGTTCTCGGACGGTTCCTTTTGCAACGTTGGAGACTTCGACCGTTATCTTTCCGTTGTCGGGTTCAACGATAAATGTGAAAGCGTTCTTCATTTTGCCTCGATCCGCCGCTTCTGCTGCGGCCTGACATAATACTCTTTGGTTTTCGTGTCTTTTGACGGACTTCCAAGAACCTGTTTCAACTGCTGTGCAGTCTTTTCGCAGGCCGGACCGTGAACACCCTTGATCTCGGTGTCGCATTTTCCGGTATCGGTGTCGATAGTGAATTCGATTTCGGGCATAGAGCCTCCTTTTGGCTAGAATTTGACTCTGATCTTGACTGTTTTGCCAATCAACTGACGGGTGAGAGTGCCGCCAAGTTTCTTTGCCATTTTCCGTGCTGCGGCCTCGTGATAACTTGTTTGCAGTTTCGTGATCCAGTCACGACCGAGTTTGTAGTTGAGATCCATGTCGTCAATAACCGCGACATATCCCGATGCAGTTTTTTGAAAACCGATGTCGCCCAAAAGTCGCTTGTCTCTTACACCTGAACGACGAATAACGATGTCGGCAGTGCGTTTATCGCGTCGGTCCCACCCTTCAAGTACAAGCTCTTGGCCGCGGGCAACGTCCGTGAAACCAAGATCGGAAAGTGCATCGATCAAAAGTTCAGCGTTGGCAAAGGCTTGCGAATCAAATGTCATGTATTTGCTCATACTGCCTCTTGTTTAGAATTCGTAGACGCGGTTAGTGTGCTGCCCAGTAAGCTGCGAGCCTTCAGGTTTAGCGGAAACCCCTTTGATGTTGTTTCTCGCCCACTTCCGGATCTCTTCGATCTTCTCGCTCATCATTTGGGCGGTCGGAGTGAGCTTTTCGGCGGCTTTGAGAATGTCGCGCGTCTCCGCTTCGCGATCGCCGTCGATAAACGCTTCGAGAACGCCGTCCTTAACCGTTTCTTCGATCTCGGAACCTGAAAAGTCATTGCTTTTTTCGACAAGCTTATCGATGTCGAACTTTTCGGGGTCGAGATGCCGTTTTCGCAAATGAACCTTGAATATTTCCGCTCGGTCTTCATTCCCCGGGAGATCGACAAAGTGGATGTACGAGAACCGTCCTATTCTTGTTTGTTCCGCGGCCAAGTCTCTTACGTCATTCGCAGTAGCAAAGACGAGAACGTCCTTGTTGTCCTGCATCCAGTTGAGAAGGTAAGAGATCGTTCGCGCGGTTTCTCCTCCGTCCGTCTTGTTGGAAGACTTCATTCCGGAAACGGCCTTCTCGAATTCGCTGATTCCAAGTATTCCTTTGATAGTTCCGGCTATTGAAAGGGCTCGTTTGATCGACATCGCAGATGAACCTATTACGCCACCGCCTTCACCCATGATCGAACCAAAATCCAGGTCAAGCAGTGCACGGTTAGTGATACTGGAAGCAACTCGTTTACAGAGGTCTTTGCCGCAGCCGGGCAAACCAACAAGCAGGATTCCCTTGCAAGGTTCGACATGCCTGGCTTTGGCACGCGGACCGAACGTGTATGCGGCACGTTCGAGTATTGCCCTGAGAGATTTGTAGCCGCCAAGACTACTTGCCGGTTCCGGATGGACGTAGGTGAGCGATCCGCTGCCACGAATTACATTCTTCTTTTCCTCAAGGATTACGTTGATCGATTCCTGATTCAGCCCGTTGCAGCTGATCACCGCCTTAGCGATCACGTTGCTGATCTCGCCTGCGGTCAGTCCTAGTAGCGATTGAAGTAAAGCGTCCTGTGTGTCTTTTGTCAGACTGATATCAAGCCCGTTCGCCCTCAGATTGTCGAGCTGGAGTTCTATCGAATCGTCGATCTCGGTTTCCTTTGGAAGCCCAAGCTCGATCTGGGTTACTTCTTTCTCGAGTGTTTTTAACTCGGGAAAGTTCGGACCGACAAACACGACGGTCGCTTTGGTCGATTTCAGCTTCCATGCGATCTCCCGAAGCCGCCGAACCAGCAAAGCATCTTCCTGTCCGAACGGAGAGATGTATGGTGCATAGTCACAAAGCAGAAAGATGCCCGTCTTCTGTTCGCTTATGTATCCGAGGACACTTTCGGGATCCTCCGTGTCAAGAACCGGAGTAGGGGTCGGAAGCATCCCCTCCTTTGGATCGACGATCCTTTGCAGTCCAGTGGGACGGCTCCAGAAAAAAAGCGGCTTTTCCTTGTGTCTCTCCTGAAAGACGAGATCAAGAAGTGCGTCTTTCACCCGATCTTCCTCGTAGGTGTTGATCGCGATAAGCGGATATCTTGCCCGTATTCTGATATCGAGCTCGTTTAGGAATGTGCCGATGCTGTCCGCATCGGTTTCTAGCTGCTTCATTTGTTTTTGGGACTTACGAGACGGACTGCACTAGTTGCGAGCGTCCGTTCTGATGGTTTGTGGAGTTCGTATTTCCGTTTGGATTTCCATTTGCGTTGGTCATCCGCTGAACCTTTTGCATCTCTTCACGGGAAGCAATACCGTTCTCGATCGCAAAGCCAAGGTTCGCGAGTGCGCGGCCTACCGCACTCGTCTCGCCGTTCTCAATGTGCGATGTCGCGTTCACATACCCTTGCCCGCGTATCTCAAATGCGTGTCCGGTCGCACTCGGTTCTGCGTAATCACGCTCGCGGAAAACGCTTGCCTTGATGCACACAAATCCGCTGTCCTCGTTCAGCCGGACGAGTTCCGTAAGAATGCGTCCATCGGGATACTTCGCGTAGAACTCAACGATGCGAGTATGTACCGGAATATAGTTACTAAGATCAAAACTTGCCATTGTGTTGGTTCCTTACAATTCCAGAGCCGATAGTCGATCTTCGTCAAGCAGTTTCTTTGACTGGACCGACGTCAGTCTGATCAGGTCGTTGAGAGCAGACTGCATCTCCTGAGTAGTTCGCTCCTTTACTTCACGACCGGCAGCATTTTGGAGTTTGGCGAGAACGTCTTCGAGGGATGTATCGCCTGTGAAATTCATCAGGTTGTACCACTCGCACATCTGCCTTGCCCGTTTAGCAAGCGAGCCGGAAACAAAGTTTGCTCCCTTAAGTTTCTCGGACATCTCGCTGGCGGCCTCAAAGATCTTCGCGGTCAGCTGCGAAAGCCCTTCCTTGATCGGCGAGACCGCTTCTTCGGCTTCGCGACGTGCGGCCTCGATCTTCATGTTGCGAATGCGCTCCTTAACTTCTCGTTCCTGACGGGTTTCTTCCTCGACTTGGGTTACCTTTATCTGTTCGATCCGCTGTTTTGAATCCAGTTCCAGTTCGAGCGAAACACGCTCGGCATCGACCTTTGCAGTTTCGAGTGAAAGGGTTTTTCTCAGGTTCTGTTCGGCGATCATTTCAGAACCGAGAACGATCACTTTTGGCTTCATTGTGATGGTAAGTCCATCGCGGATCATCTCGCGCGTCGGGACCAGCCCGATCGCCTGAGCAGCTACCGCATTCACGAATTCCTCTCTATCGAATGACTCGTCACTGGTCGCTTCGAAACGGTCGGCGGAATCTCTTGCAAGCGTGTAGAAACTGTCCTGGAGTATGCCAAGGATCTCATCATAATTCTCAAGTACTTCGGCCTTTGCTTTTGCCAGAGTCTCGCAGGCTTTGTGATATGCCTGCTCGAACTGCTCGAATGCTGTCCACGGGATCCATTTATATTCGCTTGTTCCCCAGACGGTTTCGCAGAGCGTGAATCTGAAACCGTATCTTGTGAGCGCCTGATGCGCCTGTGCAGCACCACGCATCAGCTTGTTTCTGTAAACGTCCGGCAACAGACCGGCACGAGGCGGGCTGACATGAACCACCGCGTTTTCCGGCAGTTTGACACCGAGCGTCTTCCATTCAAGCTGCCTGACAAGCGCTCCGAAACCACGGCAATCAATATTCATGAAGATGCCTTCACTTTCAAGGGTCGAAAGATCAAACGGCAGAGATTCAACTTCGTTTGCGCCGATCCCAAGTACGACGGCGGCCTTTTCCTTTCTCGAATCGAATCGCTTGAGAATGTCTCGGGCTAAATCAGCTGGTTGTGTACTTTCCTGATCATCCGGAGGATCAGACACCTCGTCGGTTTTTCTATAGCCGTTTTGTCCAAAGATGTTCGCCAGAACGGAACTGGCGAGCGATTTTGGAGGAATTTCCATGACTTGATCACCGAGACCTGAATTGTAAGTTTGTGCTTCCATTGACACTCACATGCCTGCCGCTTGTTTTTTTAGTTCGCTTATTGGAGTTGGGATGAAGTCCTTGACCCGTTCGACCTTGAGGCCGTGAATATCTAATTCTTCGAGTTCGCTCAATGCAAAATACCCCCATTCGGATTCAAAGCCGATGACATATCCGAAGAAAATGAAATGGTTTACTTCCGGCTGCCCTTCAGTTACAAACCACGTCCAGCCGCTTCCGGGAAAGAAATACACCGCATAAACTATCGGATCATCGGAGTTCTCCTGCTCTCTGAACTTGGGCAATCGTTCTTTCAGTTCTTTACTAAGAAGTTTCTGCATGACGGCTATTTCTTTCTGTGAATCGCGGACGCAACCTGTTCTGGAGTGCAGTAAAGTGACCGTGAAGTCCCACTTTCGAGATCGAAATAAGAAGCGAATCGTCTAAGCGATCTTGTCAGGAACATTGCGGACAGCATTTCAGCTATCTCGACTGCGGCACGTTGATTGATGTTGAGGCTTTGTTCTCCGAGCCTTATTCGATCGGGACAGGAAACGGCCTCGTTTCTTTCAAGAGCTGTTTTTGTCTCTGGTTCAAGAAGATCGGGATGCACAAGCGACGGGGTCGGGAGCGAGAGGCAAATGCTTGTTGCCGAAAAATATTGCTCGGACTTTAACCGTCTTGTATTTGAACCGAGAAGAACCTGCCCGGACGCCCTGCCGTTTCCGGCATCAATCCACCAAATACCGGGTGCATCCGATGAACCATAGGTTTTGAACTCGTCGATAGCGTTGTGAATATCACGTCGTGCCAGGTGATTATCGACGCATCCCACAATTACGGTTAGGCTGCGATAATCTCGCATTGACCGACGCAGGTGTTTTTCCGCATCAAACGTTTCACACGAATACTCGATTTCCATTCCCCAAGCCAGCGTGATCCTTTCTGCAAGAGTCTGGGCCTTGTATCTGCCAATCTCGGCCGCGCAGAAGTTGCTTCGTGGTATGTTGCCGCTCTCGACGACATCGGGGTCAACGATCAGCATCTCGACCGGCTTGTTTTGGATTTGCTTCAACTCAAACACAAGCCGTGCTATAGCGGGAGCGGCAAAAGAACCGGTTCCGCCGGCTCCGACAAGAATAAATTTGAGCGCGCTGTATTCTCTCGGCAGCACGATAGCGGCCTGAGAAAAGCTAAGATCGATCTGCATCACAACATCATTTGAACAAGGGATTCTATTTCGTTGAGATCAACAATTCCTTTGGGAAGGACGCCTATCCAACATGCTGGTATCTGAACAAACTGGTCGTATATCCCACACCGGAAACGTATTTTTGGTTTGTCGTGAACATCGACAAGGATCCCAAATATTCTGAACTTTCCCGACTCGTCTTTGTCATCCGCTCCGCTGAAGTTCAAAGCTCCGGGCGGGTGAGTGTGAAGTTCGATACACGCGTCCGCATATTCCGGCAGTTGATCATCGGCGATGGTTGCGGCCCAACTATTGTTCCTTCCGGCAGCCCGCCAGCACCACATTGACCGAGTCTTGTCCCAATAGATGAGATAAACATTCTCTTTGAAATCCGTGGCCGTATGAGAACTCCTTGCATGTCTGAGGATATCTTCCCAGATCGCTGACGCAATTCGCGGACGATGCCACCTTAGTCCCACAATGATTTCAGGCAATCCTTTGACTTCGTGATAAGCGATCGGCAATGAAGCCGTAAACTCCTCACGCGTGGCCCTGAGCAACAAGCCGTTCCCGGCAAGCAGATACTCATACATGACCGCTTCGACCGTTTCACATCCTCGTTCGGCGATCCGATGGCCTACAAACTTGGGAACCCTCTGAATTGCTCCGGTGCAAAGTCGATCGTTAATTTTGTCAGAATCTGGAATCATATCTGCGCCTTTCGACAAGTGTTTCCCAAGCGTCTTCGACTGTGGTGGAAGATGTTATCAACTCGGATTTCGGGAACTTCCGCAATTTGTCTGCCGCTATTTTTTTAAGCAGTACGCGGATGTCGTCGGCATGAGAATTACATCTGTTATTCGCGTGGTCGTGATTGAACGGTGTCTCAAAGATCAGCTTCCAGACCGCATTCAGCGTTGACGCATGAGTCGCCGGCACGTCATTCCTTCCGAAGCAGATCTTTCCCGAACCTATATTCGGAAACGGGGCGACTGCAAGTTTGGTTTTCGGCGATACACTGGACGACGCGGATGCCCATAGATAGTGATCTCTGCCGTTGCCGAGAAGGATCAAGGTCGGGAGCGGTATTCTGAGTTCCTCAATCGCTCCGCTGCCGGATACTACCAATATCTTCCTCATTGAAGCCGGTTCATACGACAATATCGAGTTGCCGTCGGGAGCCTCCCGATATCTCATTACACAACGGCCAAGCCAACCCGTATCCGTGTTCACATCCTGAAAAGCTCGGGCGACCTGTGTGGTTGAAAGTGCTTTTATTGCAGTCGCCCCTTCCTGAAAATTCGCAAAAATATATTGCCCGGGAAGAAAGTACAAAGCAGCCAAAGCATCAGGAGGAATATTGGCAATTCCGTTCATATCAGTGCTGAGCCTCTNNCGTCAATCCGCCCGTTATTCCAGAAACTGATCAGCTCCGAGACAAAGCCCTTTGGATCGGTGTCCATGCGTTCATCAAGTCGCTCAAGATTCTTGAAATAATTCCCGGCATCGTGATGATCCCGAGTCAGTTCTTCTATGGTTTTCTTGTCCCATTCAAACATTTCCGCATAATCGCAATAGGTGATATCAAGCCATGGATTTCCCGTTGAATGATCTATCAGCCGAAACAACATACTCAACGGCTTTGTCTTGCGGCCCTGTCTTGCTTTCCAAACGTCTGGATGGGCCCTGTTCATGACCGGAGCAAACTCATCCGGAGACAAACCGTATTTCTGAAAGAGGAAATCCCATATATCCGCCTCCTGGAAATAGAAGATCAGACCGGCCGCATAACTAACCCTCATACTCTCAAGGTCTATCTCCTCGCAGCACAGATCAAAATTAAGTGGCATTATTGCAAATCGCTCGAATTCGGCCTCCGGATCGTCGTTCCAATAATCAAGCAGCGGAAAACAATGCTCGTGAACAAGCTCGAAAAGCTCACACGCCCTTTCACTGTAATGCGTGTAGCGGCCGGCGCGATAGAGACTCGCTTTCGACCTTTTCCATTCGTTCGGAAACAACTCTCGAAAAAGCGCATACTTCTTTTGCTCGCTGAGTACTCGGTTTATTAGTTCGCAGGCATTGACCGCATTGTGACTTCTGGCCTTAAACCCGACATATTCGAGTGAACGCAAGAGTCTGTCGCCAAATGATTTCCTAAAGAACAAGGAGCGGTCGAAAGGTGCTGATAAGGTACACTCGCCCATTGCAAATAAATTTCTTCGGGTCAGAAACCAACCGGAATACGTGAACCCGATGCCGGCGTGGTCTTTACAAATTTATCTCTGTGTCTTTCAACCGTGCGGATCTCATCGGTTCCGGCTTCCAGCACCTTTTCGGCTTCGTTGATCTCATTGACGGTAAGAACGTGCACCGCTTCACGCCGCATCAGGGTATCGGCAAGAAGAATGGCCGGATTTATTGTTTCAGGTTCGGCAGCTAGAAGCTCGAACGGCGTTTCGTTCTTCATTCGTATCCCTTATGCAGGGCTTTCTTGACAATAGTGACGCTCAGTTTTCCGTCCTTTACTTCACGTGTGATGTTGGCGTTCTCGATCGAAGCAAAGTGCGGCTGCAGCACTACCGTCAACGTCTTATCGTCCTGGGCCAATGCCGAATCAAGCTCAAAACTCTGGCCTTCGATCTTTATCGTTGCCTTAGCATCGGTCACGGGGGTATTCGCACTCGCCGCAGTTTGAGTTGTTTGTGTTTCGTTTGCCATAGAATTTATTGAGCAAAAAGCGTCTGCTGGTTTTTTGGTGTTTCACTCGTTTGCGCTGTTGAATCAATATTTGATTCGGATTCAGCCGGTTTCGCGGATGCCTCAGCCGTCTTGCTCGCGGTTTTGGTCTTTGAAGTGGTGGAGGATTTGCTTGCAGCTTTCTTATTTGCCTGTGCTTCTTTTTTCACTTTTTCAGCGGCAAGAGCAGGCAGTTCGCTTCGATATTTGACGAGCGCGGTTTCAAGAGAGGTCTTGACCTCATCCCGAATCCGGCCGGCTGTCAGCCGATCGATGTTAATAATGGGAAGAAAGTCGTGCGATCGAACGCTGACCACGCATTTGCGGAAACCGTCACTCATCGGTAGAAGTTGGATCACCGTCGTTATAGTGCAGGAATCGAAGTTGAACGGTTCGTTTTCAGCCAAAACGATTGGCTCGACTTGTGGAGGCTGCCCCTGGATAACATCCTCGGTCTGAACTGCCGGTTGCGGCTCTATCGTCGTAGCCTCGGCTGCAGCGATAGCCGCTGTGGCAGTTGCTGACGGTGTTTCAAGAACAGATATGTTTTCGGATTGTGATGCAGGAATTTCTTCTACAGAACCATTTATCATTTCCACTATTTCGTCCTCACATTCGGGTTTACATTCGTCCGCGTATGAAGGTGTAGGAGTTTCCGATCTCTCAGACTCATCGGACGAGACAAGGCCGAGAAACTCATCATCCGATGGGTTTGCCTGAACGGTTTCCTCAGTGTTCTCCGAAACCGAAGTTTCTCTTGCGGAAGGCATTGTGGTCGGCTGCGGTAACGCCGAAACCGGCTCGCCTTTCGTCTCCTTAACAACACCGTCTAGTTCTTTCAGAAAATTGCTTAGGAAGAGATTCTTGATCGTCGCTTCTTCGTGGGCACGCGTCATATACTCAGAGCCTTTCCATATCTCCAAAGCTAACTGGTGATTGGCCAGGTCGTTGTTTTGGAAACCCGCATTCTTCGCAATTTCGGCGGCGAATGTCTTAGCCGTAAAGATCATCTGCCCGATCCTTTCCCGATTGTCCAAAGGCACAAACGAACCCTTATTCAGAATCTCCATATCTGTTGCTCACTCCACTCAATTGCCATCCGCTTCTTTTTTCAGCACAAAAAAGAGTCCGTGAAGTCACGGACCCGAGGTGTTTTTCCATAAGGAGTAATTTTAGGCTGCGGCAGCGAATGATGCGGTTTGTGGACTATGAGAAAAATCTGACATCCGATCCTGATGCTTTTTCAAGATCCTCGAAATTGTCGAATGAGTAATTCCGAGCGATCGTGCCGCTCCTCTAAAGCTGCCGTTCGACTGCTTCAAGGTATGTTCAATAAATGTTGCCGCTGCCTTGATATAGATCGTTTCCAGATCGTCGTTTTCGGGATCGAGCGTTATGGTGATTAAATGCCTCTGAATGGGCTTTGATCCAGCGGGATTCTCTTTAGAGATTTCCACTTCATTCTTTACTGAGCTTAATCTTTGTACCATTTCAAGTGTGATAAAGCTCTCGTCAAAAGCGTCAACTGCAAGGCGAGTAGCGAAGTTACGCAGTTCGCGATAGTTTCCTTTCCACTCCGACGCTTGCAAAAATCTCATGGCATCTTTGTCAATGACGAACGGTTCGGTGCGGCCGACAGATGTGCGTTCCTTTTCAAGCTGCTCGTTTAGCAGACTTTCGATCCGTTCCCTCTGATGCCGCAATGGAATCGTATCGAGTTGAAGAATATTTAGGCGGTCAAACAGGTCGGGCCGAAACTCGCCTTTTCGCACCATTCCGAAAAGGTCTCTCGATGTGGCGGCGATCACGCGAACCTCGATGCTGCGTTCACTCGTTCCGCCGACCCGCCGAATTCGTTTTTCCTCAACAGCTTTTAGAAGCTTTGCCTGAAGGCTCAAGGTGAGTTCGCCAATCTCATCAAGAAACAGCGTACCCCCGCTGCATATCTCAAAGAGCCCTGCTTTGGGTGTCGTGGCTCCCGTAAAAGCACCTTTCTCATACCCGAAGAGTTCGGATTCGAGAAGTTCGGCCGTAAAGCTGGCGCAATTGACGCTCAGAAACTGGCTCCTCGAACGGCTGCTCAATTCGTGAAGCCTCCTTGCTATCGTCGTTTTACCGGTGCCTCTTTCACCGGTAATAAGCACATAGTGAGGAACGCGGGCAAAGCGGACGATCTTTTCTTCCAGAGCGGCTGAAGCCTGACCGGTAGCGACACGAATAACTTCTTGCATTGACATTACTCCCCTTAGATCCTCGATCAATGCCTATTGCTATTTCAAAAAGTGTGCCGTTAATGGTATTACGCGTCGATTCTTTGCCAACCCATTGAAATAACGGGACTTAACCTGGCCTGTTGATATCCTTGTCTAAGTGCAGATAGAAGCTCAAAGTGTCTACACCGTCAACACTTTGTCTACGCTGTGCGCGCTTTTCTGGTCAAACAAATCTTCCTGCTGAAATATAAGTTCGCCGACTAATTCCGACTCAGGCTCGATCAGCCATTCGGGAATCTTGACCGGCTCCTCTCCTGCGAACGTTTCATGGTTCTGTTCCATCTTCGGCAGAAAATCGACCTCGCTTGAATCCGGAGGGTACAATTCGATCAGTCTTTCGAGACAATTGATCGCCGCAGGCTCGTCTTGCGGCAGGAAGAATCGTTGCTTGCCGTGCTGGACGATATTGACAAGTCCCATTTCGCGCAGTTCCTTGATCTGATCTAGAGTGGACGGGCAAACTTCGGTTAGAAGCACACCCTGAAACCTTGCGGCCCTAATTTGGATGTCGGCGATAAGGTTGACCGTATTGTGCTCAAAATCGGTTATTCGGAGGACTTCCTGAGCAGTTGTCGGAGTTTTCGACCTCAGACCAAAATGCCTTCGTATATCCACAAGCCATTCGTCGGAGATCTTTACGCCGACCAGCCTCTTGCCGTCGTCCGTGGTTGTCCTCACAATATTGAGGGCATCTTTGCTCAACGTTTTGAGATATTTCCAGATCGGGAGCAGTGCTCCGCTCAGCAAATGAACCGTTCTATGTTCAAACTCCGGGATCTTGCTCTCTTCTTCGATCCACCATTTTTCTGCTTTCATTTTGGGGACGACTCGGTATTTTTGGTTTAGTTCTCGTTCAGGAAAATACGACAGATTTCTTCCCACGGGTTTTGAGATCGAATACATTTGATATCTCTCGCCGGTTTCTGGATCGGTATGCGAAAGGGTTTTGCGGACCGCAACGAAAGAGCTATTCTCTCTATGCCGGAAGAACTGATGGATCTCGCCTGCGGCAAGTTCGCGGAATCTAGCCGGCTTTGTCGCAACTTTGAGGATCAGATTGTAATACACCGTTTTCGCACCGGTTAGAGCATCGTTATGAAGCACCTGCGGCGGCTCGGCGATAGTAACCGAGACGGCTTTGAGATCTTCCATTCCGTCGTCGAGTTTGCCTTGCTGTTTCAGATACTCGAGGGTTTCCTGAAAGGTCGAGTAAAAGTAGTCAAACAAAGCATTCTGCCTTTCTACTTCAAGAGAAAGGAGCCTGTTCAGGAATCTTGGAATATTGGTCTTTTCACTGTCCGGAACATCTTCAATCCCATCGACAGTTTTCATAAGCCCCATGTCACGCACGGCCCGCTTCGCGTCGTCGAGACCAGGCACTTCTTTGCCCCGCATTATGTTCGACAGAACTATATTCAATGCGGAGCGGCCTTCCTTTGATTCAAGATTGTATTTATCAAGATTGCCTGCCTTTTCAGCTTTTCTGTCACCCTTTGTTAAGGCACCCATATTCCCAAGCCTGCGGGCAATGGTCGCTGAAAAGCGCTTTTCACCGCCAAGTTCGGTAAAGACCAAGAGATATACGGGCGGTGCAACCTGTCCGGTTCTGTGCGTACGGCCAAAGTCCTGTATCTGCTTATCGGCCGACCATTTCAATTCGGCGGCAATATGAAGTCGGCGTTGTTTGTTTCCAGCATTGCAGCCGGCATGAAGGCTGTCCCCGGTTGAAGCGACTTCTGACATTATAGCGATCCTCTTGTGGCCGTTCTGAAAAGCGTTCTTTTCA
>JRYD01000311.1_pt1 | contig 100789 bp, 84 predicted proteins | sample 235311 | NCBI WGS metagenome assembly JRYD01 (sample SAMN03074213, study PRJNA261472) | activated sludge metagenome | biome: Common Effluent Treatment Plant; feature: Wastewater; material: Activated sludge; isolation source: activated biomass in a lab-scale reactor treating industrial wastewater... | reverse complement strand
GCGAGTGGCGAAGCAATCTCCACCACTGTGACGGGGATTGCTTCGTCGGGCAAAGCCCTCCTCGCAATGACGATTCATTTGTACAACGGATGCGTCTCATTGACCTGTAACAGGTCCCACAAATTGCCGTATAAATCCTCGAACACCGCGACCATCCCATACGGCTGTTCTTTCGGCTCGCGGACGAACTTGATACCCTTGGAAACCATCTCGTTGTAATCGCGCCAGAAATCGTCGGTGTTGAGGAAGAGGAAAACTCTCCCGCCTGCTTGATTCCCGATGAAGGATTCCTGCTCAGGTGTGGACGCTTTCGCAAGGAGCAGTGTCGTCCCTGTTGAGTTGGGCGGAGCGACCACCACCCAGCGTTTATCCTGCTCGGGCTGATACGTGTCTTCGACGAGCGTGAAGTGCAGTTTCTCGGTGTAAAACACGATGGCTTCGTCGTAGTCGCGGACGACGACCGTGCACTGGGTGATGCCGGTGATCATGGGTGGAGGATACACGGATCGTGAGCACGTCCTCGATCGGCACGTGTTCCCCGGCGTCACAGGCCGATCGGATCGCGCGCCCTGCGACGTGGCGTTCGACCAATAGGCGAGCGCAACGGCACGATGCGCCGTTCTCACGGATCTCCCCGCGTTTCGCCTGTATCCTGATACACTTGCTTCCTGTCCTCCTGTGTCTCGGCCTTTTTATGTGGCGCTCACACTCCCCTCTGAACTGGAGATCGACGACATGGCCAAGTTCTCAATCGCGTGGATGCCCGGCGACGGGATCGGCAACGACGTCATGGAGGCGACGCGGATCGTCCTCGACGCCCTCAAGCTCGACGCCGAGTACATCCACACCGACATCGGCTGGGAGTTCTGGTGCAAGGAGGGCAACGCCCTCCCCGACCGCTCGATCGAGATCCTGAAGAAGACGACGTGCGGCCTCTTCGGCGCGATCACGAGCAAACCCCAGGACGAGGCGAAGCAGGAACTCGCGCCCGAACTGAAGGACAAGAAACTGGTCTACTTCAGCCCGATCGTGAAACTGCGGCAGATGTTCAACCTGCACACGAACATGAGGCCCTGCAAGAGTTACGAGGGCAACCCGCTGAACTATCGCGGGACGGCGATCGCGAATCCTCCGGGCGCCGACGGCAAGGTCAAGGACGTCATGATCGACCAGGTCGTCTTCCGCGAGAACACGGAAGGATCGTACGGCGGTGTGGAGTTCTTCCCGCTGCCCGAGCCGGTGTACACAGCGCTGTGCGCGAACCCGAAGATGAAGCCGTGGAAGGACAAGGGGCTGGAGAACGTCGCGCTCTCGACGCGGATCGTGAGCGTGCAGGGGTGCACGAACATCTGCCGGCAGGCGTTCGAGTTCGCCAAGCGCACGGGGCGGAAGCGCGTGACGCTGGTCGAGAAGCCCAACGTGCTGCGCGAGACGGGCGGGCTGATGACGCGGGTCTTCCGGAATCTCGGCGAGGAGTACAAGGCGCACGGCATCTGGGCCGACGAGGCGAACATCGACGCGATCTGCATGTGGATGTTCAAGAACCCGCAGGACTACAGCGTCTTGGTCGCGGAGAACATGTTCGGCGATATTGTGAGCGACCTGTGCGCGGGGCTCGTGGGCGGGCTGGGCTTTGCGCCGAGCGCGAACCTGGGCGACACGTACGCCGTCTTCGAGCCCACGCATGGCAGCGCCCCAAAGTACGCCGGGCAATACAAGGTCAACCCGCACGCGATGCTGCTGACGGCGAAACTCATGCTCGACTGGCTCGGCGACGGCCACGGCGGCGGCGGCCAGAACGAGAAGCAGATGGCGACCCGCCTCGAGGCCGCCATCGCCCGCGTGATCAAGGAAGGCAAGGTTAAGACCTACGACATGGGCGGCAAGAACACAACGATCGAGGTGGCGAAGGAAGTGGCGCGCCACGTGGGGTGATCTCGATCGACTGCGGACTTCAAGACCACCAACGAGACTCCTCCCATGCCCAAGGTCCGCGTCGCCGGCTTCTCACTCTCCCTCGATGGATTCGGCGCGGGGCCACACCAGAGCCTCGACCAGCCGCTGGGCGTCGGGGGGCCGCGGCTCTTCCAGTGGATGTTTCCCACGCGGTTCTTCCATGAGATGACGGGCCAGGCAGGCGGGGACACCGGCGTCGATCACGACTTCGCCGTGCGGGCGATGAGCGGGTTCGGGGCGTTCGTCCTCGGGAGGAACATGTTTGGGCCGCAGCGCGGGCCGTGGACAGACGACCAATGGAAGGGCTGGTGGGGGAACAACCCGCCCTACCACGCGCCGGCGTTCGTGCTCTCGCACCACCCGCGCCCGCCGATCGAGATGGAGGGCGGGACGACGTTCCATTTCATCACCGACGGCCCCGAGTCCGCGCTCGCGAAGGCGAGGAAGGCCGCCGGTGCCAAGGACGTGAAGATCGCGGGTGGCGCGTCCACCGTGCGCCAGTACCTCGCGCTGAACGCGATCGACGAGATGCACCTGGCCCTCTCGCCCGCGGTGCTGGGGCGGGGGGAACCGCTCCTCCTCGGGATTGATCTCGATCGGCTTGGCTTCACGGTCGTCGAGCACGTCTCGACAGCCGCAGCGATGCACGTCGTGCTGAGCCGGGGGTGAGAACGGGCAACACCGTCAGACGACGGCACCAGACTCACAGAACTCATATACTCCGGACCACGCCCCCGTCCCCGTTACTGATACGCCGGTGACGGCCACCCACCTCGACCTTTTCAGGGAGATTCGGCGATGACGACGACCCGCACAACCCGCACGTCCCTCTACACTCGTCCCGTGGCTCGCGTCTGTCTCGCGGTGATCACCGGCGTGCTGGGCCTGGTCCTGGGCGGCTGCGACGGCTCACCTCCCACAGACAAGGTCAACGCCTCCATCTCCAAGGCCATCCTCGACTCCAACAGCCAGGTCTATCGCGGCGGCGACAAGGGGGCCGAGGTCCGGTCCATCTCCCACACCGATTGGGAGAAGGAAATGCTCGGCACCGCACGCGAGGGCGTCAAGGTCTTTTCCAGCGATTGGAAGGCCACGCTCCGCACCAAGGAGCCCCTGGCCTACATCATCGTCGAGGTCGATGGTGTGAAGGTCGTCGAGATCATCGCCGATAAGGGGACCGAGGTCCCCTTCAGCGGGCATGTCACCGCGACCAAGTCCGGCGATCAATGGAAGGTCTCCTCGTTCGCCTCGAGTTCCTTCGAGAACGACTCGTGGACGCCCCTTTGGAACAAGATCGGCGGCGTCACGATGGGGTACAACTCCATCACCGCGAGCGGCACCAGGACCGTCGGCCGAGGGGCCGCCCTCCATCCGCTCAGCGACCTCAAGCCCTATGCCATCCAGGGTTCGGAGGAAGAAAAGAAACTCGCCGAGACCCTCGCCGAGCGCCAGCGCAAGCAGCAGGAGGCCTATGAGGCCCAACGCAAGGCCCAGCAGGAGGCCGCCGCGGCCGAGCGCAAACGCCGCGAGGAGGAATACCAGGCGCAGGTCAAGAAGCAGCAGGAAGAGGCCGAGGCACGCCGCGCCGCCCAGCAGGCCGCCTATGAGGAGCAGCAGCGCCTCGCGGCCGAGGCCGCCAAGGCCCGCGCCGAGGAGCAGCGCCGCGCCCGCCTCGCGCCCATGGTCGCCCCCTTCCAGAACGCCTCGGGCGTCGCCATCACCGCCGACGCCGGGCAGACACTCGGCTCGATCGTCCTCACCTCGACCGTGGACACCGACGCCTTCACCGTCAGCGGGACGGGGATCGACCTCCGCACCATGCCCTTCCGCGAGTACACCTTCACCGCGACCACCGACGAACGCGCCGGGCTCGCCTTCACGTCATCGATCGCCGCCGAACCGATCGCCTTCGGCGTCTCGGGAGAGATGCTCGTCGCTCGCACGCCGCGACTGACCGCCACCGCCCTCACCGAGGCGGAACGCTCGGCCCTCAACACCCACATCGCCAAGGGCAAGGCCCTGGGGAGCGCCACACCCACCGTGATCACCCCCGAGATCCTCGACGCGACCGCCGCCAAGGAGCGCGAGACGACCATGCAGACGACTCCGATGACCGGTGTCGTTCTGTACAAGGATCGCAACGGGCCCGCCGTCCTCCCGATGTTCGCGGGCGACCTCGCGGTCAACCGCCTCTATCGCTGGACCAGCGAGACGGTCGCGCTGCGACTTGCCGAGCCCGTCAAGGGGAAGGCGCTCTACATCCGAGCCGCCAACGCCACAACCGACAACCTCGTCGTGGTCATCAACGGCGTGCACCGCTGCACCATCGACGCCATCGCGAAGATGGGCGGCGCGATCGTCCCCTTGCCGGCGGATCTCGAGATCCTCGACATCCGCCTCGACGCGGTGGGCACGGCCCAGGCGAGGGGTGTCATGCTGGTTAAATAACGGGTTGTTCGCCTCAGGTGCGACCAACCAACCACGTTTTTTTACTTGCCCGGCTCCGACAGAATCCAGTAGACTGGACCGACGAGAGAGACCCCGTCGCCACGATGGAGTGGTATTCTCGCGCGGTCGCGCCGGCGATACGTGCGTGCATCATGAGGAGGCAAGACATGGCGAGCGTCGCGTCCACAACGAATCCCCACTTCCTCCAACCGTCCCGCGTTCGCTCGCGGGTCTCGCTCGTGATGGTCCTCGGCCTCTCCGCGGGACTCCTCGCCACGCCCGTGACCGCGGACGTCGGCGATCTCTACGTCACCGAGGAAGGCCCGGGGAACATCTGGCAGTTCGACGGCGTCACCGGCGCAACACAGGGCTTCTTCAATCCCACGATGTTGTCCGGAAACCTCATGGGCATCCACACCGGAGGGGCCGTCGGCGATGTCCTCGTCGGCACGGGCCTCGGCGGTGTTTATCGCCTCGATCGAAACACCGGTGCCGTCGTCCAGACCTACAACCCCGGCGGCGGCTGGCAGTGGGCGGGGCTCTGGAGGCCGACCGGCAACACCATCCTCGTCGGCGACATGGACACCGACGACATCCGCGAGTACGACGCCGACACCGGCGCACTCCTCGGCGTCTTTGCAAGCGGCGTCACCAACCCCGCCGACATGGTCTACGGGCCCAACGGAAACCTCTTCGTCTGCTCCTACGAGACCGGCGCGGGCGTCTACGAGATCGACGGCGTCACGGGCGCGGTCCTCAACCAGTGGGGTGTCGGCATGGGTTTCACCAACGACATCGTCTTCATGCCCGACGGTCGACGCATCGTCACCGCGATGGGCGACAACATGGCCCACGTCTTCGACAGCAGTTGGAACCCCATCACCTCGTTCGCCGGAACCGGGTGGCTCCGCATCCATGGCATCACCGTCAGCCCCCACGACGGCCTGATCTACGCCGTCGACGGCCTCACCACCAACGTCCACTCCTTCGACCCCAACACCTACGCCGAAATCGACGTGAGTTTCAGTTCGACCAACACCAAACCCGTCGATCTCGAGTTCCGCCCCGCTATCCCCGCCCCCGGTGCAACGGGGCTGCTCTTGGCCGCGGGGCTCCTCACGGCTGGGCGGCGGCGACCCCGCGGATAAGTGATCTGGGCGAACCAGTTCCCGCCCTCCCCCCCACTCCCAATCTCCTTTGCCCTTCTTTCCAGTATTTCCCCCGGGTGCATTGCCCCCTGGATTCGAGGACAATGCGCGTCAAGTTGGTTGAGCGCCTTGAGGTGGCCTCCAACGCTTGGGCGATCGACGGGGCGTGTGTCCCGGGGCCGGGCGGTGTGGGGCCATGCCGACCGAGTGTCGGTCGGGCTGCCTATGTTTGCAGTATGGTTGGGTGTACGGCGTGCCTCGTTGGCACGACGCCGGCCGGCCTGGGGGGCGGGCGCGACACAGGAGAACACGGATGAAGATTGGTCAGAAGCAGGGTTGGAAGCAAACTTGGATCACGGCGTTGGTGTTGGCGGTCGGGACGGCGGGTGCCGCCCACGCCCAGGACAAAGTCGCCAAGCCCACGGGCGAGCACGCCCAGGATCAGAAGCACGAGCACGGCCAGCCTGAGAAAAAAGATGGCGGGGCGGGAGGAATGGACGACATGGCCGAGTGGGCCGCCGCCAATATGCCCAACGAGAACCACACGCTCCTGGGCACCTTCGCCGGGACGTGGTCCGTCACCAACAAGATGATGATGGACCCCACCCAGCCGCCGGTGGAGACCAAGGCGACCTTTGTCGCGACCTCGACCTTCGACGGCCGCTATGTCACGGGCGTCTACTCGGGGGACTTCGAGGGGATGAAGTTCCAGGGGGTCGCGACCTGGGCGTACAACAACTCGACCAGGCAGTTCGAGAGCACCTGGATCGACAGCATGTCCACGGGGATCGCCTTCTCCACCGGGACCTACGACAAGGCGAGCAAGACCCTTACCATGGCCGGGAAGATGGACATGCCCGACGGGACCAAGGCGCTCACCAAGGAGACGACGCAGTTCGTGAATGACGACACCTTCGTGATGAAGTTCTACGAGATCACCTCAGACGGGAAAGAGAACCTCCAGATGGAGATGACCTACACCCGGATCTCCAAGGACGCCAAGGGCGCGATGAAGCGCGGCGAGACCACGGGCGAGAAGGTCATGGACAAAACTCGCGAGAAAGCCAACGACGCCAAGGACAAGGGCGAGAAGAAGCTCCGCGACACCCTTCCCAGGTAATCACGTCCCGCTGGACGAGAAGATCATCGCGGGAGACCGCGAGACACAACGCACGCCACGGGCCGGCCGACCACGCCGGCCCGTGTGCCCTTTTGCACCGTCGATCGAGTGGGCGGCCTCGCTCACACCCCGCCGAAGTTCGCCATCAAGGCCTCGGCACTCTCGAAGTACAGCGCGTCGAGGTCCTCGAGCGGCAGGTCAAGCCCGCGCAACGTCGGGGCCGACATCTCCGTGAATCGCGAGGGATCCACCATCGCCAGGTCCGGATCGGCGATCGGGCTCTCGGCGTGATATGTCGTCTCGAAGAGAAGACGCAGCGCGAAGTAGCGGCTCGCGTACAACTCGGCGGCGGCCTGCGGAGTGTCGGCGAGATCGCCCATCGGGTGGGCCGAGGCCGACGACTTCAGGTGCTCGTCGGTCGCGACGACGTCGGACCCAAAGAGCAGCCGCCCGCGGTATCGCGCGAAGAAGGCCCGCGCGGTGTCGAGCGGGTGCCTGGACAACTCACGGACGATCCACTTGGTCGCCGAGAAGTCGATGACGCAGTTGGCGTGGTCGTCGAGGAGTTCCGAGAGGAAGCCGAGATCCTCCGGACTTCCACCGCCGTGGGCGAGGATCCAGGGGCCGGGGAACCGCCGCATCATCCGCCGCAGCGGGTCGTAGTGCTCACGCTTCGTCCCGAACTTCGCACGGTCGGCGTACTTGGTCTGGAACCACATGTCCGGGTCGGCGACGTGGACCATCATCATCATCCCGAGATTCTGGGCGAGTTCGGCGGCCTTGATGCGCCCGGGCGAGTCGAACGCGCCGATGCGGGCATACTCGGATGGACCCAACAACTCCCACAGGCGAGGCGCGTTCCAGAACTTGACGATCCGCGCGTCCAGGTCTTGGCGGAAGGCGCGGATGTCGTCGAGGAACCCCTCGCCCATCGCGTGGACACGATCTCCGGCACGAAAGTTGGGGAAGGCGATGAAGCGCACGAGGTCGCCGTGACGATGTCGGACCACGCGGGCGGCGTCGAGGCTCGACATGCTGTAGACTCTTCGCACGCCGAAGGCCTCGGCCTGCTCGCGGAAGATGTCCGGGGCCGTCGCCCCCATGACGTGCGCGTGGATGTCCACGATCCGACCTCGGTACCGACCGGCGTGGGATAGGGCCTTTGCCGCGGCGTGATAATCCAGACCGAACCGATTCGCCGCCGTCGCGGGACCCGATCCCACGGTCGAGAGAAAGGGAAACGCGGGCGAGGGCGCGTCAACTCCACCGCGGCCATCGCCGTTCGACGTATTCTGCACGGTCATGTCCTCCATCGTACAACCCGCACCCGTGCCGGAAGCAACGCCGCCCGAGTCGCCGGCACGCCCACGGATCGCTGTCGCCCATGACTGGCTCGTCGGGCGGCGCGGCGGCGAGGCCGTGCTCGAGGAGATTCTCGGCGTGGTCGAGCGGATCGGCGAGTTGGACGCTTTATATGTCATGTTCGATGATGGACGAAGCCTTTCACCCAGGATCGACGCGGCCCCCAAACGGGTGTCGTGGCTGGGGCGATTGCCGATGGCGTCGGGAGCGCTGCGCCGGCATCTCCTCCCTCTCTACCCGAGCGCGGTCGCGTCACTCTCCAAGTCGCTCGCCCGATCGCACGCGGACCGACCGATCGATCTCGTCATCACCACGAGTTCGGCGGCGATCAAGGGGCTGCGAACCCCACCACGCCACTCGAGCACCCCCGAGCACGAGTCCGCTCCGTCCGGTGATGCCAGGCGAGTCCCCCATCTCGCCTACATCCACGCCCCGGCTCGGTACCTCTGGTCACGCCAAGGCGAGTATGCCCGCTCGAGCCTCTCGCGACGATTCGGGCTGGCGCTCTTCGCGCCGTCTCTCCGTCGATGGGATGCCCGAACGGCCTCTCACGTCACACGCTTCGTCGCCAACAGCAGGGCGACCGCGGCCCAGGTCCGCGAGTTCTACACCCGCGAGTCGGGCGTCGTGCACCCGCCGGTCGACACCGGGTTCTTCACCCCGACGCCGGTCGGGGTCAAGCGTGGGAAGCACTGGCTGGTGATCTCGGCCCTGGAGCCCTACAAGCGCGTGGACCTGGCGATCCGGGCCGCGGTTACGAGAGGGGTCGAACTGCGTATCGTCGGCGACGGGAGCGAGCGTACGAGACTCGAACGGCTCGCGAGCGGGCGTGTCCGTTTCCTCGGGCGAGTCGACGACGACACGGTGCGAGAGGAGTATCGCCAGGCCCGTCTGCTGATCTTCCCGCAGGAGGAAGACTTCGGGATCGTGGCGGCCGAAGCGCTCGCGTGCGGCCTTCCGGTCGTCGCGCGACGCGCGGGTGGCGCGCTCGACATCGTGGAGAACGGCGTGACCGGATCGATGTTTGACTGGGACCCACGATGGGACCGCCCGGGCGAGGACGTCGAGCCGTCCGTGCGGGCCTTGACGCAGGCGATCGAGTCGTGCCCATCGTCCGACGCCGACGTGGCTGCGAGGTGCCGGGTCTCGGCGATGCGATTCTCTCGCGAGGTGTTCGCGAGGGCCATCGGGCGCGAGATCGAACAGGCGCTGGCGACGGACGCGGAAGAGCCGCGCTGATCGTGGCGGCCGGTCAAGAAGCAAGCAGCGTGTCGTGATCGCGGTCTTCGCCGTGCGTTGCTTTGAGACGCGACCCGCTGGGATCTACGCCGTCATACCGGCGACTCGCGAGCACCCAGCCCACGTACATCGTCATGCCCATGTCCAAGTCGATGTGCCGGATGAGTTCGCAATCGATCGCGCCCTGCGCTCGTATGAGGCAAGGCGAGCCCGTGGCCAGGCGTTCCACACGGAAACAGTCGAAGGGATCCGCGGCCTCGCGCGCCCCCGCTCCGAATCGCTTGAGCAGCAGGCGGTCGCCCGCGTGGATCGGACACAGGGCAAACGCCCGGGTGTCCCGAATGAGCGGCTCGATCCGATGCCCCGCCCGGAGCGCCACAGCAACAGTCGGCGGCTCCGTGGGGATCCAGAGCGCTGATTCGACGATCAGACCGGCGCGACGCTGGTCATTGCCCGCACACAAGACCGCCAGAGTCGAGGGGAGCAGGTCAAGAGCCGCCTGATGCGGTGAGCCTGCCGACGTTGGTGCAAGATTCGCGGCCTCCATGGCGCGCCTCCAGATCGACTACCGGCGGATCAGCAGCCGAGTCGAGTCTACGTCGAAACAGGATTTCGGTGGTTATGAGCGAATGAATTTGTATTTTGATAGGTTACAGTACGGTATAAATCCATACACATATACAGAACTATCAACAATCCATGCACAATTTGTGCCAAGAGGCAAATAGAGTTGCTTTGAGGCAGATTTCGGCTATATTTCCCAGAACCTGATTGCGGCGGAGCCGTGACGGAGGAATCCGAACCGTGCTCTTTACTGGAAGTGCCGAGGTCTCGATCGATGCGAAGCAGCGCCTGGCGATGCCGGCGAAGTTCCGCGACCGTTCGAAGACCGAGGGCGAGAGAGATATCTGGTACTGCGTGCATCGAGACGATCGGCTCCTCCAACTCTACCCCGAATCCAAGTTTCTCGAGTTGTCTTCGAAGTTGGACGAGTCGCTGTTTCCGCAGGCAGACCAGTCGAGGCTGGAATCGGACTTCTTTGGGAGCGTCGAGAGGATCGAATCGGATACGGCCGGCCGCATCACGATTCCCAGGAATCTTCTGGAAGACTCGGGCCTGGGAATGGACGTCGTGGTGATCGGCGCGAAGCACAAACTCGAGATACGGGACCGAGCAGCATGGAACGCTGGAAAACCGGAACGCATCGAGGCACTGAAGAAGATCACGGACGCTCGCTCGCTGTAACCGCACGGACGCGGTTCGGTCGGTCGAGCGGGATGTGGAGCCGGCGCCGTGGCTGGCTCACGCATCGTGAGATTGTGATGCTCGAAGTTGCATTACAACAGATCGATTCGCCGATGGATGATGCGGACCGAGACTTGGAGAGTTGAGAGAGAACGGACGGGAACATCGAGAGATCACTGCACGGGGCTCGGAAGGGCGCCGGCAGGGTTTGGCGGTCGGAGGATCGCCGACAATTAGAATGAGTGAGTAGGCCTCGGGCTCGTTTGCACGGATCGCTTCCTTTCAACCGAGCCCGCTCCCCTCGCGGCGGATGGGTCCAGGGACGGATCCGGCCGCCGGCGCTATCCCCTTCTCGGCTACCACCGGTCGGGCTGGCGCGGAGACCGGACGAAAGCCCCGAGCGTCACACTCTCCACGGTTCGTTCGTCCAACGACGGGCGAACCACTTACCACCACCCGGCGGCGGGGCACACCACCAAGCCACTCGCCCCGTCGCCACACCGCGCCCGACCCGAAGGTCGGGCGTTGTGTTTTTGGAGTGCGCGACGTCGCTCGTGAGGAAGCCACGCGGTCATGAAACACCGCACGATTCTTCATTAGACGCGGGCGGGCTCTCATGCCCGCTGGGTCAAATGAATGACGCCGGGGTCTTGCCACGAGCGTGCTGAAAAAACAGCCCTGGGCCGGTCGGTATTCGGGGGGGGATCCTCGCCGGCGAGTGTTCCAGGGATGTATGTCCTGTGGTAGGATGCTGGCCTCATTGGTGTTACTGGTGGTATGGTTTGGAACCGGATCTCTGTGGGAGTGACCCATGCCTGACGCGTACAACGCGCCGGAGAAGGTGTGCCAGATCTGCGGGCAGGACTGCTCGCACAAGCCTCGCGCCAAGGACGCGAACGGGCGATACGTCTGCAAGGAGTGCATGGAGCGCGCCAAGGACGCGAAGTTGGCCCGCGAGGCCCCACCACCTGTCCCCGCGGCGAAGAAACTCGAACTCCCCGAAGAGGCCAACTCCTACGTCCTCGACATCCCCGAGAAGCCACTCGAGAAAGGGATGGTCCCGTGCGCCTCGTGCGGCAAGCCGAAACGAGAGGACGCGGTGCTTTGTGTGCAGTGCGGCTACGACAGCCGCAAGAACGAACGCCGGCATGTGAAGGTGCTCAAGCCGGAGGTGCTCAAGGGCGAGCGTGGTCGCCGGCAAAGCCGGGTGTACATCGGTCCAGAGATGCTCACGGTGGTGAGCATGTGCGTCATCACCGGCCTCTTCGGATTGTGCTTCGTGGACGAGATGTTCGTGACCTGGTTCACGATCGCGGCCGCGATCCAGATCCTCATCGCAGCGATCGCGATGATTGTGACGCCGTTCCGTGAGGGCGAAACGATGTGGGGAGTCGTCGTCCTGCTCCAGTATTGCATCCCGTTCGCCGGGATTGCGGTTCTGTACTACATCTGGTTCGTGACCGACAGCATGATGCTCAAACTGAACTGGGTCGCGAGTGTGCTGATCCTGGTGCTCGCGTTCATTCTTCAGTTCAACGGGATGATGGAGGGAGGCCTGTTCGAGAACTTCTCGAACTAGACACCCCACTGGCCGTCGTTCGTGGCATTGGATTCATTCTGGCTCACGCGATGCACACGCCCCATCAAAAAAGCACAGGCGGGGTCGCCCCCGCCGTGTGCCACAAGGAGATTGGTTTTTTCCGACGCGTCTCGCAGGCTTCGCGCGAGGCTCGCCGTGGTCAGCCGCTTGTCGACACCTTCAGGACGCCCATCCGCACGAGAAACTCGGCGGCCTGCTCGATCTCAAACCGAGTGAACTCCTTCAGGTTGTCGGGCTGGATCGCAGAGCCCAGCAACTCCGTCGGATAAGGACACGGCTTCCCGGTGTGCTCCTCGACGTCGCGGATGGCGAGAAGAATCGCCTCCGTGGCCTCGAAGAGGCGTGCGGGATCCAGAGAGTCGCGTGGCGGTCGTGAACCTTTCATCGTGCTTCCTCCCCGGGCAACGCTGCCCGTCCCAACCTTGTCCAACGTGCGAGCCACTCGAAGGACACATGCGGATTCGCTCGATTGGATTCATCGGATCCAGGAAGGTTCCGTTGCACACCCCAGAATCCTCCGAACGCAGTAAATTTAGGGTGTTGTCCCTGCCCCACAACTCAGGAGGCCTGCCGATTCGGCAGACGACCCAGCATCGCGTCGTATCGCGCGCGCAACTCCGCATCCCTCAGAACCTGGTACGCCTTGCTGATCTGGGCGAACTTTTCCGCGGCACCCTCCTCCTTGTTCTGGTCGGGGTGCCACTGGCGGGCGAGTTTGCGATAGGCGCCGGCCACCTGCTCTGGGGTCGCCTCGGGCGCGATCCCCAGGAACTCGTAGAGATCTTCGACATCCATCGTGATCTGTGGCGGCGGCGGCTCGGGCGCGGCCTGAGCCGGTTCGGTGGGCTTGGGCTTGGCTTTTTTCGTCTCCTCGGAGACAAAGCCGTTCTTCGCGAACTCTTCGACGGCGTCGAGGAGCGAGGGCTTGAGGTCCACCCACTTGATCCCGACCTGGTGCGACTTCCACCCCATGCGCTTCACCCACTGCACCTTGCCGCGGAGGCTGATGCGCTGGGTGGCGGAGGCGACGGAGACGTCGATGAGTTGGCCCCTGGTGACGGCGGGCTTGGCGGATTGCACCTCGACGCGCGCGCCGCCACGCGACATGTCGAGGATCGTGCCCAGACGGCACGACAGACCCGAGGTATGGAACCGCTCGGAGTCACGCGGGAACTTGGGCCCGCTGGACTTGGTGCTGGAGAAAGGCCACGCCATATCGACAATGTCGGTTCAGAAGGCATGAAGCTCCACGTGGATGTCAGGAGATGCGGGGGGAGCGTGTGGTGCTGGCCGGCATGCCCGCACAGACCTTCCCACTTTGCCGGGCAGCATGGGCGACCTGGTCCGAGAATCACGGCGAGTCGTACGCACCACGCACCGCCGACGCCGGCGGAGGCATGGGGCATGCGTTCTTGAATAAGAGCCGCGAGATCCTCGTGCGGTAGCGGGCGAAGAGGTGGTAGAGCGCATCGAAGACCGGTCGAAGGATCGGCCATCCCGTGGGCGCCAAGAGCCACCCCCGACCGACGAGTTCGTACGCGCAACGGAAGACCTCGACACCTTCGATCACCCGGCCATCGTCCAATCTCGCGTGGATTCGTGTGTGGACGTCGTGGGCCGATCGCCCGAGGGAGGCGGGGTCAAAGTCGGGGCGGGTGATGTCCTCGAAGGCGATGAGCCCGCGGCCTTGATCGAGCCGAGCCATGAGGTTGGCCTCACGCGAGCACAGGCCGCACGCGCCGTCGATGTAGAGCGTCATCCGGGGTTGGGAGTCGGTGTGCGGCATCACCGGATTCTTCGGCGAGATTCACGGGCCAGATGCGGGCGAAACTGGTGCGCGTCCGACGGAAGGCGAGGGCACGTCCACCACGGCGGGCGGCCCGAGCACTCCGGCGGGCCCGACCTGGATCACGGCGAGTCGCGTCGGCGGCGTCGCGGGCGTGGGCCTGGTCCCCGGAGCCCCGGCGACGAGCGGGAAGAGGTCGTAGTCCGACGCGAACGAAACCGTCGGCGGCTTGATCGAGAGTTCCCATTGTCCGGTTCGTTCGACGAGCACCACCCAGCGGCGCACGGGCGTCGCGTCGCCGGGCGCCCACGAGATCAATGGCGAGGCGCCGGTCATTTTTACCGTCACTCTCGGTTGCACCGGCGGTCGCGCCAGCCACGATGCTTGTGGTGTGAGCGTGGGTGAGGCATAAGGCCCGGCACGCAACTTTGTCGCGACCGAGTCGCGATCTTCCACGAGCGCGATCGCGCTGTAGAGGATGTTCCCTGTGGCATTCTGACGTCGTGTCTCGGCGACCTGATTCAGGATCTCGTCGGCGCGCCACGCGCCCGAGGTGCCCGGAGGAGCGACGCGGCTGGCGTTGTTGCCGACGAAGACGTGCCGGCCCTTGGTGTTCTCACCGATCCACCACGACAGCAGCGGCGCGTAGGGCTGCTTGGGCGCGTCGAGCCTCCAGTAGAGTTGCGGGGCGAGATAGTCCACCCAGCCCTGATTCAGCCAGAGTTTCGGGTCGGCGAAGATCCTGGCGGTCTGGTCCATCCCGTCGACGCCCTTGGGATGCCCGGGCTTCCAGATCCCGAAGGGGCTGATGCCGACGCGCACGCCGGGCTTGGCGGCATGGACGCGCTCGGCAAGTGTCTGGACGAACGTGTTGATGTTGCTCCGGCGCCACTCGTCGCGCGCGAGCGTGCCGCCGGACTTGCGATACGCGGCGTACGTTGCCTCGTCGGGGAACTCGACCTTGTCGATCGGGTAGGGATAGAAGTAGTCGTCCATGTGGACGGCATCGATGTCGTATCGATTCACGACATCGAGGACGACGTCGAGCGTGTGCTGGCGGGCGGCGGGTTCGCCCGGATCGAGCCACTGGTAGGTGTTGTCCGGTCGCGTGCCGTAGGACTTGACGAGGCGCGGGTGGACATGGCTCACGTGCGTGGGGGCGTTGGGGCTGGTGGCCTTGAAGTGGCGGGCGCGGAAGGGGTTGAACCACGCGTGGAGCTCGATGCCCCTCGCGTGGCAGGCGGCGATCCACTCGGCGAGCGGGTCCGAGCGATCGTCGCGCGGTACGCCCTGCGTGCCGCTGAGATACTCCGACCACGGCTCGAGCGCGGAGGGATAGATCGCGTCGCAGGACGGACGGATCTGGAGCACGATCGCGTTGAGGTTGAGCGATTCGGCGACGCCGATGATCCGCATCATCTCCTGTCGCTGCTCGCGCGCGGGGAGGCCCTTCTTGCTGGGCCAGTCGATGTTGTCCACGGTGGCGACCCAGAGCCCGCGGAACTCGAAGAGGGACCGGGGAATCTCTGGAATGGGGCGGGCGAGGGCCTCGGTCGTGCGCGCCAGCGGCGGCAGGTCCGGCGACGGGCCCGGAGCCTTCGTCGTCGCGCGCCAGATCCCCACGCCGAGCGCCAGCAGGCACAGCATCACGACCACAATCGCGGCGGCGGCTTCCTTGGAGAGACGAATCATTCGGTCCGCTCCTGATGATCCGTGGACGTGAGCACTGTCACGAGGAGTTTATCGATCCGCCGACGATCCATGTCCACGACCTCGAAGCGGTGCCCGTATCGGTCCACGCTGTCGCCCGTGCGAGGGACCCGCCCCAGGAGCGCGACGACGAATCCGGCGGCGGTCGAGATGTCGTCAAAGTCGTGCTCTCTACCCGGGTTGATCGCGAAGTAGTGGAAGAGGTCCTGGAGGGGGAGCAGCCCGTCGACAAGCACCGTGCCATCGGCGCGGCGCGTGATCTGAGCCGGGTCGTCGTCATCGGCGGTGACCACACTCCCGATGATGCGTTCGACGATGTCGTTGAGGGTCACCAGCCCCTCGACGCCGCCGAACTCGTCCACGACGAAGGCGATGTGGCGACGCGTCTCGGCGAAGCGGTCGAGGAGCGTGAGCGCGGGCATGGCCTCGGGGACAAAGAGCGGCGACTGGGCGATCTCGGAGAGATTGACATCCTCGCCGGCGATCATGCCATGCTTCACGAGGTCCTTGACGTGGACGACGCCAATGAGTTTGTCGAGCGAGCCCTGGCAGACGGGAAAGTGTGAGTGCGGGCTCGTGGCGACGGCGATCTTCACCTGGTTCTTGGTGGCGTGAGCATCGATGAAGTGGACATCGGCGCGCGGGACCATGAGCGACTTCACGCGGAGGTCGCCCAGACGGAAGACGCGGTCGAGGAGTTCGTGCTCCTGGGCGTGGATGACGCCCGTGCGGGTCCCGGCCTTGAGCAGGGCGCGGAGTTCCTCTTCGGAGAGGTCGTCGCGATTCCCGGATTCCTTCAGGCCCGCGAGGCGGAGGATGATGGTCGTCGATCCGCTCAGCACCGTGACGATGGGTGAACCCAGACGGGCCACAAAGGAGAGTGGCCGGGCCGTGTATGATGCGATTCGCTCGGGGAATACGATGGCGAGTCGCTTGGGGATCAGTTCGCCCACGACGATCGAGACGATCGTGATCGAGACCACGACGATGGCGAGCGCGATCGGATGGGCGTAGGGCTTGAAGAGGTCGACGGCGGCGACCTTGGCCTCGAGATCACCCGCGATGGAAGCCTCGCCGAACGCCCCGAGGAGGATCGCGATCAGTGTGATCCCGATCTGGACCGTCGAGAGGAACCGGGTTGGTTCCTCCGCAAGTTCCAGTGCCTTGCGGGCCCCCCTGGATCCCTTGTCGGCGGCCTGAGAGAGGCGAATCTTGCGCGAGGACAGGACCGCCAACTCCGCCGCGACGAGCACGCCGTTGAAAACGATCAGAGCCAGGATGATGAGGATCGTGCCCATGGGGTGCAGTGACTTCGGCTAGGTGACGCCGAAGCCTACACCGATGGCGTGGTGATCCGGGCCGATCTCACGCGGGCACGGGAATCGCCCCTAGCCGGGCCCGATTGGCTTTGCGGACCCGGTGCGTGATGAACCAGGCAAGGCCCAGCACGAGCAGGAGGCCGATCGCGACGGGGACGACGACCGCCAGGACCGCGAGGACGGCCGAGAGCGCGTTCTCAAGGGTCGAGACGATGGGGTTGGCAAGCCCGCCGGTCGAGATCGTTGAGACGGACCTGGTGGCGACGGTCGTCCCCTGGATCGTCCCCGCGACCGCTCCGCCCGCGATCAAGGCAGCGGCCCACCCGGCGAACTGGGTGAGCGGCGTGGAATCGGCGACAAGCCCGGTCATCTGCGAGGCGGCGAGGACGGCCCCGGCGACGGCGGCGGCGGGCGTGGCCACGGCATCGAGCGCGTGGTCCACCCAAGGGATGTAGTACGCCCCCACCTCGAGAACGCACGCCACAGCGAGCGCGATGAGCGCCGGCCAGGACGAGAGCCATGCAAAGGAGTCGCCCATGTGGATCAGCCCGAGTTTCGCGCCGAGGCTTGCCAGCGTCAGAGGCACAAAGACCCGGAAACCGCACGCGGCGGCGAGGCCCAGGCCCACGAACAAGGAGAGCATGAACGAGACGAGCGCATGGACATCTGGCATGGCACGGCACCTCCATGAGAGTTGTTGGGAACAGACCGACGCCTGTTTTGCCTCGCGTCCAGGGCCGCTCATTGGTCCCGTTGAGTTTGGGATCGGTCCGACACCTCACGCCCGTTCGTCAAGGCGAGGATTCTCGGGCGAACGAAGATCGCGACGAGAACGAGCCCGGCGAGAGCGCCGAGTGGCCGGGGGTCGTCCAAGGCGAGGTGGACCGCAAGGGCGATAGTCGCGGCGAACGCGAGCAGGGCGGCGATGCCGGTGAAGACGCGATGGCCGGCTCGGACTCGAAACGCCAGGGCGCAGACCACGGTGAACGTGGCGAGAAATGCGAGACTTGCGGACTCGACGAGGATGCCGAGCGTGCCGATGACGGCGAGTGCGGCCGCCGAGGCCCCGAGCCCGATGACAGCACGGTCGGGCATGTGCCTGGCGTTCTGATGATCGATCCACGCGGGGAGCTGGCGTTGCTTGGCGACGACGTGGCTGAGGCGTGCGGTGGCGAAGAGCGTGGAGTTGATGGCCGAGCCCGTTGAGAACGCGGCGGCCACGGTGACGACGATGAGCCCGGCGAGTCCCGCGGCTTCCTTGCCCGCGACGGCGAGTGCGACCTCCTGGTGCGCCATGATCTGATCGGCGCCGATGAGCATCGCTGTCCCCGTGGCGACGAGGGCGTAGGTGACGATGACAACGGCGATGGCGCCGAGGACGGCCCGGGGAAGCGTCTTCCTCGGATCGGCGATGTCGTCGACGTCGTAGGCGAGGAGCTGGAAACCCTCGTAAGCCATGAAGACCGAGGAGGCCCCAAAGAAGATCGCGCCCACACCAGCGTGGGGGGCGCCGCGGGAGAGTAGCGATGGCTGCCACCTCGAGAGCCCCCAGGCGGCGAGTCCGACCAGCACGGCCATCTTGAACCAAACGAGCACGACTTCGACCCCACCCGCCTCGCCCACGCCTCGGAGATTGAGCCAGGTGAAGAAGCCAAGTATCGCGACGGCGGCGGCGCGAGCGAACCACTGACCCATGCCAAAGACGTGGGCGAGGTATTGGCCGAACGTGAACGCGTAGACGGCGTTGGTGAGGACGTAACCGACGATGAGCACCCACGCGAGCGACCCGGCAAAGGACGGGAGCCCCTGTTCGGTGAGGTAGGCGAACGCGCCGCCAGTGACGTTGTAGTGCGAGGCGAGTTTGGTGTAGGCATAACCCGCGCCTAAGGCGACAAGGCCCGCGCCGACGAAACTGAGCCAGGCCCATTCGCCGGCGATCCCGATGACGACGCCGAGGGTCGAGAAGATCCCGCCACCGACCATCCCTCCGACAGCCATGGACCACGCGGCATCGAGCCTGAGTTTCTCTCCGGACCCCGACGATCGGGTCGGCTTGGATTTGAACGGTGCAGAGTCGGGCACGTGAGTGAGGGTATCGGCGTTGGGAGCGCTGGCGCACGCGGCCGGGCCTGAGTAGGCGTGCTGATATCCTCCCCCCGTGGAACTCACGACGTTGCGATATTTTCGCGAGATCGCTCGCGCCAGGCACCTCACGCGGGCGGCGCAGGCTCTTGGAGTGACGCAACCGGCGCTCTCGGCGGTCGTCAAGAAGCTCGAGAAAGAGGTCGGTGCGCCGCTCCTGGATCGCACGGGGCGCGGCGTGGAACTCACCGAGGCGGGGCGAGTGTTCCTGTCGCATGCCGAGGAATCGCTCGCGGCGGCGGATCGCGGCGTGGGTGCCGTGCGACAGTTGCTCGGTCTCGAGCACGGTTCGATCCGTGTTGGAGGCGGAGCGACCGCGACGACATGTCTGCTGCCACCGGTCGTGTCCTACTTCCGCAAGGCGCACCCTGGTGTGCGGTTCTATGTGCGTGAGGCCGGGTCGTCGGCGGTTGCGGCGGCGGTGCTCTCGGGCGAGTTGGATCTCGGGATCGTGACGCTGCCCATTGAGGTTGCCGGGGCGGCGTCCCTGGTGCGTGTGCCGCTTGTTGAAGATGAGCTGCGTCTTATGGGGTTGCGTGGTGCGGGACCGAAGGGCACCAGATCGAGCGACAGCGAGAGGTCATTTCGCTGGCGTGACGTGCAGGACAAGCCGTTCGTCGCCTTCGAGGCTGGAACGGCGGTACGAGACATCGTCGATCGCTCGGCCCGCCGTGCGGGCGTCACACTCAATGTCGTCATGGAACTCCGCTCGATCGAGAGCATCCAGAGCATGGTGAAGGCGGGGATCGGCGTGGGCCTGGTCAGCCGATTCTCACTGGCGGGAGAGACTGGCTTTGGTGAGGGGCTGGCCTGCCGGGATGGTCGGTTGACGCGCACACTGGCGATCATCCGGCGTCGCGACCGCGAGCCGGGGGCCGCCGCGGGAGCCTTCGAGCAGGCCCTGCTCGATCGATTCCGCCCCACCACCACGCGGCAGGGAAAGAATAAATAGTATTTATACGACAACGCTCCATGATTGATTCGATTCATGCCTCGGCACGCCGATAATGAACGGTGAGCCGCCCGGGGCTCGAACACGCGAACCAGCTTGAAGGAGCCGACCATGGGAACGCCATACAACGCACGCCGAACGCTCAAGACCGCCCATGGCGAGTACGCCTATTACGCCCTCGACGCCCTCAAGGACGCCCGCATCGGGCACGTCGAGAAACTCCCCTACTCCATCAAGGTCCTTCTCGAGGCGATGCTCCGAAACCTCGACGGTTTCATCGTGACCCAGGACGACGTCGCCGGGATGGCGAACTGGAACGCGAAGAGCCCGGCCAAGGAAGAGATCCCCTTCATGCCCGGGCGTGTCGTCCTCCAGGACTTCACGGGCGTCCCCTGCGTCGTCGATCTCGCGGCGATGCGCGACGCGATGCGCGACCTCGGCGGGGACCCCAATCTCATCAACCCCCTCGTCAAGTGCGACCTCGTCATCGACCACAGCGTGCAGGTCGATGCCTATGGCCCCGGCGCGGGCGGGCAGACGGCCCTCACCATCAACTCCGACAAGGAGTTCGAGCGCAACGCCGAGCGGTACCGATTCCTCAAGTGGGGGCAGCAGAGCCTGAGCAACTTCAGCGTCGTCCCGCCGGCGACCGGCATCGTGCACCAGGTGAATCTCGAGTATCTCGCGAGCGTCGTCCTTACCAAGGACGCCGATGGCTCGACTGTCGCCTTCCCCGATTCGTGCGTCGGCACCGACAGCCACACGACGATGGAGAACGGGCTGGGTGTCGTCGGCTGGGGCGTTGGCGGGATCGAGGCCGAGGCCGTCATGCTCGGCCAGCCGATCTACATGCTCACGCCCGAGGTCATCGGCTTCCGCCTCAAGGGCAAGCTCCCCGAGGGCAGCACCGCGACCGATCTCGTCCTCACCGTGACCCAGTTGCTTCGTAAGAAGGGCGTCGTCGACAAGTTCGTCGAGTTCTTCGGCGAGGGGATCGCCGCCCTCAGCGTCCCCGACCGCGCGACCATCGCGAACATGGCCCCCGAGTACGGCGCGACGATGGGCTTCTTCCCCGTCGACGCCGTCACCCTCGACTACCTCCGATTCACGGGCCGCGACGAGAAGACTGTCGCGCTCGTCGAGGCCTATTGCAAGGCCCAGGGCCTCTTCTGGACCAAAGGCTCGGCGGAACCCGAGTTCACCGATGTCCTCGAGCTCGATCTCTCGACGGTCCGTCCCTCCCTCGCCGGGCCCAAGCGCCCGCAAGACCGCGTGGAACTCACCAACGTCAAGTGCGCCTGGACCAAAGAACTCGTCGACACCTTCAACAAGAAGGCCCCCGCCGAGACCGTCCACGTGGGACGATTCGTGGGCGAGGGTGGAAACACCGCCGGGCAGTCCACCGCACCCACCGCGAACGGCGAATGCGATGCCGGCTGCGTCGGTGTCCCCGTGACCTTCAAGGGCCAGGGCTTCCACCTGCACCACGGCGACGTCGTCATTGCCGCCATCACCAGTTGCACGAACACCAGCAACCCCGACGTCATGATCGCCGCGGGACTCGTGGCGCGCAAGGCCCGGGCGCTCGGGCTCAACTCCAAGCCCTGGGTCAAGACCAGCCTCGCCCCGGGGAGCAAGGTCGTCACCGAGTATTACAAAGCCGCCGGGCTCGACGCCGACCTCGATGCTCTGGGCTTCCAGACCGTCGGGTATGGCTGCACGACGTGCATCGGAAACTCCGGTCCGCTTCCTCCTGAGATCGAAACCGCGATCAAGCAGGGAGACGTCGTCGTCGCCAGCGTCCTGAGCGGCAATCGCAACTTTGAGGGGCGTGTCCACCCGGTCGTGCGCGCGAACTACCTCGCCAGCCCGCCGCTCGTCGTCGCCTACGCGATCGCCGGCTCGATGTCGATCGACCTCGCGACCGACCCGATCGGCATGAGCAAGGACGGCAAGAAGGTCTATCTCAAGGACATCTGGCCGACCCACGCCGAGGTCCAGGCGGTCAAGGCGAAGGCCGTCAAGCCCGAGCACTTCCAGAAGCAGTACGCCAACGTCTTCACGGGCAACCCCACGTGGAACAAGGTCCCCGTCAGCAAGAGCGACCTCTACGCCTGGGATGGCAAGAGCACCTATATCCAGAGCCCGCCCTACTTCACGGGCATGGGCGCGAAGCCCGGCATGCCCAAGCCTATCCGCGGCGCCCGGTGCCTTGTCCATGTTGCCGACAGCGTCACCACCGACCACATCTCACCCGCCGGCGACATCGCCGAGAACTCCCCCGCGGGCGACTACCTCAAGAGCCTCGGCGTGAAGAAAGCCGACTTCAACAGTTACGGCAGCCGCCGCGGCAACGACCGCGTCATGACCCGCGGCACCTTCGCCAACGTCCGTGTCAAGAACATCCTCACCAATGACGAGAACGGCAAGCCCAAGGAGGGCGGCTGGACCAGGGATCTCTCCAAGGCCGGCCAGGGAAAAATCGATTGGATCTATAACGCGAGCCTTCATTACAAGAGTGAACACACGCCCCTCATCGTCCTCGCCGGCAAGGACTACGGCACGGGCTCCTCGCGCGACTGGGCGGCCAAGGGCACGCTCCTGCTGGGCGTCCGGGCCGTCATCGCCGAGAGCTTCGAGCGCATCCACCGCAGCAACCTCGTGGGCATGGGCGTGCTCCCCCTGTGCTTCAAGGAGGGCCAGAGCGTGCAGTCGCTGGGCCTGTGCGGATCCGATGTCTTCGATATCCATCTCCAGGTCAGCAACGAAGGCCTCGTCACGCCGCGAGGCGACGTGAAGGTCACCGCGACGATCACCCAGGGCCCCAAGGCGGGACAACGTATCGAGTTCACGACGACCTGTCGCATCGACACGCCCGTCGAGGCCGAGTACTACCGCAACGGCGGCGTGCTCCAGACCGTGCTGCGGCGACTCCTCAATGAGAGCCGCCAGCCCGCGAAGGCGTGACCCAAATGACGTCCGGCCCGCGCGAATCCATCGAGCCCCTCGTGATCCCTGTCGCCTGGGGCGAGATGGACGCGCTCGGGCACGTCAACAACATCGTCTATTTCCGATACATGGAGTCCGCGCGTGTGGCCTTTCTCCTGAGCCTGGGCATCAACCGCCTCGACGGTGAGGCCGGCGTCGGCGTGATCCTTCAGAGCGTGCTGGCGAGGTTCCGAAGGCCGATCGTCTATCCGGACACCGTCCACGTCTCGTCACGAGTCACCAGCGTCGAGCGGGATCGCTTCACACTCGAGCACGAGATCCGAAGTGTGAAACTCGCCGAGGTTGCCGCCATTGGTGTTGGGGTCATCGTGTCGTACGACTACGTGAGGGCCACAAAGGTCGATCTCCCCGAGCGATGGGCGTCACTCCTGCGAGAGTGCCTCCGGTAGTTTGGCGTACACTACTGCCGCATGGATGCGAACACGTCCGACGCCTCGGGAGGCACGACTCCCCCGCTCGACGAGCGGATCATGCCTGCCGTGCGCGAGACGTGGGGCTACGAGACGCTCCGCCCCATGCAATCCGAGTCCATCCGCGCGACGCTCGAAGGGCGCGACTCGCTCACCGTCATGCCGACCGGTGGCGGGAAATCCTTGTGCTTCCAGGTTCCGCCGATGGTCACGCGTCGCCCGACGCTCGTGATCTCGCCCCTGATCGCGCTGATGCAGGACCAGGTCCGCGGGCTTGAGGTCGCGGGCGTTTCTGCCGTTGCCGCCCATTCGAATCTCTCCGCCGAAGAGGCATCGTGCGTGCGTGAGCGACTCGCCTCGGGCGAAGTCCGCGTGGTCTTCGTCTCGCCCGAGCGGCTTCTCTCGCACGAAGGGATGTCGCTCGCCGTGCGCCTGAACCCTGGCGCGATCGCGATCGACGAGGCCCACTGCATCAGCCAGTGGGGGCATGACTTCCGCCCTGAGTATCGCCGCCTCGCCGAACTCAGGCGTGCTCTCCCCGGCGTGCCGATGGGCGCGTACACCGCGACCGCCACGCCCCGCGTGCGTGAGGACATCATCCGCCAACTGGCGCTGCGCGATCCCGTCGTCCTCGTGGGGCGCTTCGATCGCCCGAACTTGACTTATCGGATGCTCCCCCGCGGCGATCTCGTGCGGCAGGTCGAGGAGGCCATCGAGCGTCGGGGTGGGCACGCCGAGCCCGGTGCGGCGATCGCCTATTGCATCTCCCGCCGCGAGACCGAGAGTCTCGCCGACGCCCTGCGCGATCGGAAGATCGACGCGAAGGCCTATCACGCGGGACTCGACGCGAAGGTGCGCACGCGAGTCTCACGCGACTTCCGCAACCAGACCCTCGACGTTGTCTGCGCCACCGTCGCCTTCGGCATGGGGATCGATCGCCCCGACGTCCGCTGCGTGATCCACGCGGGCATGCCCAAGACGCTCGAGCATTACCAGCAGGAAACCGGGCGCGCCGGGCGCGATGGACTCCCCGCCGAGTGCCTCCTCCTCCACGCCCCTTCCGACAAGGCCAAGTGGACGAGAATCCTCCAGATGAGCGTGGACGAGGGCACCTCCACCAACGAGATCATGCGCGCACAACTCGCCATGCTCGACGAGATGGCGTCGTACATCGCCCGTGGAATCTGCCGCCACGCCCAGGTCAGCGAGTACTTCGGCCAGACTTACACCCCCGAGAACGGCAAAGGCTGCGGCGCCTGCGACGTCTGCCTCGGCGAACTCGAGACCATCGACGGTTCACAGGACATCGCCCGCAAGATCATCTCTTGCGTCGCCCGATGCAACCAGTCCTTTGGCAGCGCCCACATCGCCCGCGTCCTTACCGGCTCACGATCAAAGCCCGTCACCAATCGCGGGCATGATCAGCTCAGCACCTTCGGCCTCCTCCGTGACCTCCGTCCCGCGCGTGTGCAGGGTTACATCAACCAGATTATCGACGCCGGCCATCTCGAACTCATGCCCGTCGGTGACGGCTACGCGAACGTCCTCACGCTCACCGAGTCGGGCCTGCGCGTCCTGAAGAACGAGGTCATCGTCGATCTGATCGAGCCGCGCGTGGACGAGGAACGCTCGGAGCGCTCGCCCAATCGTCACCCTCGCGAACGCCGTGCCGTCCCGGAGATCGAGGTGGTGCTCTCGGATGGTGACTCGCGTCTCTTCGAGGCCCTGCGCGAAGCACGCCGCGAACTCGCCACGAACCGGGGCGTCCCGCCGTTTGTCATCTGCCACGACAGCGCCCTCCGCGAGATCGCCAAGGCCCGTCCCACCACGCCCGAGCAACTCGCCATGATCCGCGGCTTCAGCGCGCGAAAGGTCGAATCGGTGGGCGAGGCCTTTCTCGCGTGTGTTCGCACTCATTCGTGAATCACGCGCAAGATCCCGCACGCTCAACGCACACCCCGGTCGCGATCTGTTCGACTCGCGTTCGTGTCACACGGCGTGCGGAACGCAAGATTTGCCGAATCGCAATTTTTCACTGTGATTTCTGAACAATGTTGGCGTGACGAGAGAACGCAATGCTGAATCAACAGCGTCGCGTGCGCTATGATCCTAATCCATGTCGCGTGTGCGCCATGGTGACATCGGACGAAACCACGGTACAACTCTGGGAGGGTTCACGCATGAAAACGTTGCTGAAGGTTCTGACGCCAGTCGCGATCGCCGCGATGGTCGTCGCGGGATGTGAGGAGAAATCGCCCTCGACGGGCGCCACCTCAACGGGCGCGAAGTCGGTCCCCGGCAAGGCGGTCGACGCCGCAAAGAACGTTGCCGGCGCCGTCACCGAGAAGTCCAACGAGGCCGCTGCCGCCGCCGACAGCGCCATGGGCGGCGCCAAGGACGCCGTCGTCTCGGGCTTCAACACCGCGCTCGAGAGCGTCAAGGGCACGATCGACCAACTCAAGGCCAAGGTCTCCAGCGTTTCCGCCGAGAACAAGGACGCTCTCAACTCCGCGATCTCGGGCCTCGAGAGCAAGTTCAACGCCGCCAAGAACAAGGTCGCCGACCTCAAGAACGCCACCGGCGATTTCTCCGGCCTGAAGGACGAGATCACCACAATGATCGACGGCCTGAAGACCGCCGCGAAGGACGCCGCGAGCAAGTTCCTCAAATAATCCAACTCACGCCGCGGGTGTGACACTATTGTTTAAAGTGGGGCCGATCGTCGGCTCCTTTTTCATGCGCCCATGCAACACCATAGTCGTTATAGAACTGGATCTTCCAAACTCGGAATGTCAAAGCGATAACCCATTTAGAACTTCTTGTGCGTCGCTCGACCCTCGGGCGCGCGCACGCCGAGAATGTGCCGCGCCAGGTCCAGGTCCGCGGGCCTGGTGATCTTGATATTCCGAACATCACCCCGCGCCAGCGCCACGCGTCGCACCGGCGTCTCCGCCGCCAGCAGACGCTCCACGAGCGCCGAATCATCGGTGATGCGCATGCCCTCCTTCGTCCATGCCGCCGCGTTCGTGTACGCCGCCCGCAGCAGCCCGGCCTCGAAGACTTGCGGCGTCTGGATCAGAAACACGCCCTCGCGAGGCATCGTTCGTGTCACCACGCGCAACCGTTCCTTTGAACGATCCGACTCCCCGAGGATCGCCGCGAGTGGGTCCGGCGCGTTCGCCGCCTTGTCGGTTTCCACGGCCTCCTTGATCGTGTCGCCCAACTCCACCCCGGGCACCACCGCCGGGAACCTCGCCGCGAGATCCACCACGCGATCGATCATCTCCCCCGACGCGCAGGGCCTCGCCGCATCGTGCACCGCGATGTGCGTGCACTCACTGGGCACGTGCTCCAGAGCCGCGAGCACCGACTGCCAGCGATGCTCCGCGCCGCCCGGCACGATCCTCGCGCCGAGCAAGCCCAGACGATCCGCGTGCCGCTCGCGAAACTCCTTGTACGCCGACGGATCGGGCGACTCCGCCGGCCCCGCGACGATAATCGTCGAGAGCACGCCCGTCAGTCCCTCGTGCTTCACGAAGAGTTCGACGGTCCGCTGCAACACCGGCCGTCCGCCCAGATCCTCGTCGAGTTTGTGCCGAAGCCCACCCGCGCCCGAGTACCGACTCGCCGATCCACCCGCCGTGATGATCAACCCAAGTTTCATGATGCAGTGTACACGCGAGCGCGTCGAGCACGGCACTCATCCTCGCGGAAACAGGGCCACTTCGACGCCCTCCACGATGGTGTGGAGCACGATCATGTGCAGTTCCTGGATGCGGTCCGCGGTCGACCCGGGCGCGATGAGTTCCACGTCCCCCATGCCCTTGAGCACGCCCCCCGACCTCCCCAGGAGCGTGATCACCGACAGGTCGCCGGCTCGCGCCGCCTCGACCGCCAGCACGACATTCTTCGAGTTCCCGGAGGTCGAGAGCACGATCAGCACATCGCCGGCCTTCCCCAGCGCCTCGACCCCACGTGAGAAGACGTGATCAAAGCCATAATCGTTGGCCGTGCACGTGATGTGCCCCGCGTCGGCGATCGCGATCGCGGGGAGCGCCGGACGATCGGCGCGGAATCGTCCCGTCATCTCCTCGGCGAAGTGGGTCGCGTCGCAGAGCGAGCCGCCGTTCCCGCAGATCAGCACCTTGCCCCCGGCGCGGAGACTCGACGAAACAAGTTCGATCGCGCGAGCGATCGACAGGACCGTGTCATCACATGAGAACTGATCGAGCGCCGCCCTCGCCCCCGCGATCGCCCCGGCCGCGATGGACATGGAACCGGCCGAGGGTGGCGAGACTCGCAGAGGACGGCGATCGGTCGTCATGCGCGAGTGTACGCCCGCGAAGCAGGATCGAGCCGAGACGGCTCTTGAGCATCCATCCCAAAAATAAACCCGGGCGCCGCATCCAGCGTACGCCCGGATCGTTCTGCGAGATCTGAGCCTATCTCCCTCGCGGACTCAGACACCGCTCTCCTTCTGGAGATAGAACTTACCGTCGCCGGCGACGCATCGCGACCAGCCCGCCCACACCGACCAGACCCAGAGCGCCCGGAGCGGGCACGAAGCGCTGCTCCATGAGGCTCACGTTGGCAAGGTCGATGCCCGCAGTGTCCTGATTGGCGTTGAACGTCAGCGTGTTCGTGACACGGATCTGGGCCGATGACCGCGAGAAGGTGATCACCGCGTCTTCCGGGGGCGGGTTCGCCGAACTGATCACGATGCTCGAGTTCGCGATCGTCCCGGTGTTGCCCGGCGTCAGATCCTCGATCAGCGTGGCGATGGTCACCGACGCCGCCGAGCCCTGGATCGCGCCCAAAACGCTCAGGATGTTGCGATCGAGCACGTCGCCGCCCGTTCCTGTCACCGTGAAGGTGAACGTCGCGGTGCCCGAGCGCGTCGCGGCAACCCCCGGATCGCCCACCGTGCCGTTGGCGAAGGGGATCGAGATATCAATGTCATTGGGCCCCGTCGCGGTCGTGAAGCCCCCGCCGAGCGACCCCGTCTGGGTCACCGACGAGAACACGATCGCGCCGTGCGCCGTCGCGCCTGCCCCGACCAGGGCGATCAATCCAGAGGCGAGTTTCATGTTGCGTCGCATCCGACTTCTCCCAGCCCCGACTCAGGGCCCTATCTAGTACACATCACGCGAAGTTCCACCGCACTACAAAGTCCGTTTGTTCCTACGACCGACGCCGACGGCCCAACAGGCCCATCGACCCGATCCCCAGCAGGGCCACCGAACCAGGACTGGGGACGATCGTCTGCCGGAGCAGCGTGACCGTCGCATTGTCCAAGAGTTCCGAGGGCGACGCCGAGAAGACCAGTGTCTTCTTCACCTTGATCGAGCTGCTCCCACGAGAGAACATGATCGTGGCGGGGTTCGGATTCGGCCCGTTGAGGAGCAGATCCGCCGAGCCGATCACGCCCTGGTTGCCGGGGGTTCGGTCCTCGATGATCTCATTGAAGACCACGAAGCCCGACCCGCTGACACTCCCCGTGATGGACGCGATGTCCTGGGTGAGGTTGCCCGAGGTCGAGTCAACGTCAAAGGTGATAATGAGGTTCCCACCGCGGATCGGATTGGTGGAGTCGCCGACAGTGGCGCCTCCTCCGCCGAACACGATGTCAATCGTGTCGGTTCCGACCATGGTCGAGACACCCGCGCTGAGCGAGCCACTGACCTGCACGTTGGAAACGATGAGAGCTCCCGAAGAGAGGGGGGCAAGTATCCCAAGCCCGATCCCAAGAGCAGCGATAGATGTAACAGTCCGGCGCATGAGGTTCCCCTCTGGTTGCCGCGAACGACTCGCACCCTCCCGTTCGCTCCACGCGCACGGGAACCGATATGACGAGGAATACCCCGAACCTGACCCAACCAGTCGTCATCCAGCCTTCGCCGGCGACTCCTGGTCCAAACCCAGGGGTGTCCTCACATAAGGAGATGTACAACAGATTCTGGGAATTACCAGCAAAGTGGGGAAAAAAACTGCTACAGGCGTCAAATTCTTACCCGGCGGGCACAACCGACAGAAACAGCCTTGCCCAAACTCACACATTTGCCCCGCCCACAACTTCAACCAAACCTTTTTCGATCAACCATCCTCCTAAACGGGCAGCCGAAAGCGAAATCGACCCGGCACGATCACCAGCCATCCCGGACAGGATCGACATCACCGATCGATATCCGTCCAAAGATAGAACAAAGGCCGCTTGATTCGCATCGATCTCCTGTCGGATCGGGAAGCCGTGTGCAAGTTTCAATGCCGTCGATACTTGCGTCCAGGACCCTTCGTCCGATCCTGTTATAGCGTTATCGGACGTTCTTGGACCAAGAATCGTCTCCACTCTCAAATCTGGCGAGGGCTTCAGCACCACATCTACCAGCCGCTTCTCGACTTCCGCCCCCATTCCCGCGAGCACGTGTCGCCCGGCGAAGATCCGGGCCAGGTGCTCCCCCACTGCTCGGTCCACCACCTCGGGTATGTCGTCGGTCGAGATCCAGTTTCCGCCCGGCGTCCCAGGGGCGGCCGAACTCGACCGCTTCCGAAGCGTGGCCGTGCCATACGTGATTCCCACGATCTCCAGGTCGTGGAAGGACTTGAGCCATTCCTGGAGCACCCGCCACCGCTGATCCGACGGCACGGGCTCGCTCTCCTCGATCCAACTGGTGGCGTATTCCAGAACGTTCTGGACCTTGTTGTTCAGGATCAGCGTGTCGCAGTTATTCCCACGCAGCCATTCGACCACGCGATCACGGACGGGCTTGTTCGTCAGGGTTGCCCAGTTTCCGATGATCTGGGCAAAGCCGCCCTCGGCCAGGTGCTGCGGGGCCATGCGGATGACGGTCTCGGTCATGGCGTCCCCCGCCATGCCGCTGTCTCTATACATATAGCCCGCCTTGGGAGTGATCACGAAGGGCGGGTTACAGAGGATGTGGTCGAACGACTCGCCGGCGACAGGCTCGAAGAGGCTCCCCTGGTGGAACTCGACGTTGGTGATGCCGTTGAGTTTCGCGTTGAACTGGGCAAAGGCGATGGCGTGGGGGCTGAGGTCGGTGCCGACGACGTGGTCGGAGTGCTTCGCGGCCATGAGCGCTAGCACGCCACAACCCGTGCCCAAATCAAGGGTTCGGGTGCGTCGATGGGTCAGCATCTGGCACGCCAGAATCCGGCTGGTCATCCCCGGGCCCATGACGAAGTCGTTGGCGGCCGGGCCATGCTGAAGGCGGGCGGAATAGGCGAGGACGAGGTCCTCATACGGCATCATCGTAACCTTGGCGGCGGCGGCGACCCCCTGCCCCGGAAATTCCTGGAGCACGAGCAGCCCAGCATCGGCGAGCACCTTGGCCGAGAGCGGGGCAAGCCCCTCATCGACGTGGGCGGCGTGGAGCGTCTCGCCCAGGATGAAGAGTTTGATCAGGATGTCGATGGGACGACCGGCCGAGGTCCGGGCCGAGAGCAACGGCGGCGCGGTCCGACGCAGCGTGTCAAAGTCGGGCACGTTGACGGCCTTGCAAACGCCGGCAATCGAGTAGTCCGCTCTGGCGAGCATCTCGCGAAAGGCGGCCATGTCAGCATCGGACGAGAACGCGGGCGCGAGTGTGCTCATAACGGGCACAGTACGCGAAGACGTGATTCTTCGCGGTACCGAGTCGTCTTCAAGTTGCCCGGGACGCGAACACAGGGTCCACGCGCCGAAGGTGTTGCTCCCGAAGTACGCGTATTGGTTCAACCCATCGACGAACCCGACGGGGTCTCGTTGCAGCCATCGGCCGAGTTCGGGGTCGAGGACTCGGTGGCGGACGTGGTAGAGGTTGAGGTGCGGGTCGTACTGGTAGCCGCGATAGGCGAAGCGGACGCCGTCGAGGGTGCTGGCCTTGCCGTTGGAGCGGAGTTCGAGGAAGGCGAGGAGGTCGCTGACGGTGACGCCGCCGTCGGGGACGAGGGTGTAGTCGCCGCCGTCGAGGTCGGCGCGGGGGTTGTTGCCTCACCGAACGCTGAATTCCCGGGCTACCGGACTTCAGTGCCATGCACCCGAATCAGGCGAGATGAGTGATTGTACAGGAAGGGTCATTACCCTTCACCTAGTTGTCGAGTCTGTGTCCTTGCTTTATCCAGGAGACCAACAAGCTCCCTTATTGCTTGGTCAACGATCTTGCGTCCAGTCTCGTCAATCTCCGTCATGCCTTTATCCAACATCACGGCGTTTACCTGCTCCAAGTCTCCAATCTTCTCCCAAACAGATCGTTTCCAAGCGTCGCCTTGGCTATCGATTGAATCATGAAGATAACTGAGATCGCTCACAAGCGTATGAAGTCTAATATCACCCGTGCGATACAACTCGATCCGGGTCAGAAATTGCTCCAAGGGAGGTAGTTGTTCCGATGTCATTGGCGGATCTCCACAGTGTGACTTTGAGGAAACAACCAGCTATACATGCTTGAAGTTACCTCAGTTGCCTCCCCTAAATTGGCCGGGTGATACTGTAATAACTCGACCGGAAGCGGTATCCGTGACAACCGAAATGTTGTTGACCGGATCGTAGTGGACGGTTGATCCAGGGTACTTACCTGGCATAGCTGTGCCGTGCTGAATCGTGTTCTCGACAACTGACGGAGTAATCCCACGATTCTGCATTTGGTCGAATGCGTGTCCTGTATAGTCCCGGTTACCCACCGAACCCGGCGAGTTTCGCACCTTTTGATAGGGCACATTTCCCTGTGGTTCTCCCGAACGTCCGACGGGACTGCGAGCAGATGTGCCAGCTGCTGCCTCCTCTGCCGCCGCCCCTCCTCTCGACGCCCACCAGCCCTTCAATCGTCCGACGACAGGCGACGCCGCTCTCCCGATGATCCCAAACAAGCCGCCGGTGGCTGCGGCGATTCCGCCTTCTTGCCAATCATAGCTGTCTTGGAATCCGAGCGCGATCGCGATGTCCTGAGCGATAGCATCGCCTGCAAAGCCCGTCAGGGCTCCCCACGCTGCCCAGACGCCGTACCCCGCGCCCGCCGCGGGCGCAATGACCGGCAGCAGCGGAACAAGGATGATTCCCACGCCGGTCTTGATGGTTGACCGCCATTCGTACCGACGGTTCTGATAGATCGAGTTGAGATCGCCGAGTTGTTGGCGCACATACAACCAGAACTGCTGGGCGCGTTGCTCCGAGAGTTTCCCGCTGCAGAACTGCTCGTGCATGTGCGCGGCTTGCTGCTGGATCGTCTTCTGTATCAGCTGCTCGTGCTTCGCGTCATCGGCCGCACGTTTACCTGTAACGAGATCGTATAACTCGGCTACGCCATCAGGGGTGTACGAGAAATAATCAACAACATCATCGATCCAGTTGAGTCCATACGGATCCCACCGTCCGAAGGGATTGCTCCCGCAGTACGCGTACAGGTTTAGCCCATCGACGAACCCGGCAGGGTCTCGCTGGAGCCATCGGCCGAGTTCGGGGTCGAGGACTCGATTGCGGACGTGGTAGAGGTTGAGATGCGGGTCGTACTGGTAGCCGCGGTAGGCGAAGCGGACGCCGTCGAGGGTGCTGACTATGCCGCCGCTGTTGAGCGTGAGGAAGGCGAGGAGGTCGCTGACGGTGACGCCGCCGTCGGGGACGCCGTTGCCGCTGCCGTCGTCGAAGTCGGCGGCGCTGAAGAACGGCACGACGGTGTGGAGAAGGAATGGCTCCCGGACGAGTGTGTCTCAATGAAGAGACCTTTCGGCATCCCGGCCGAGAGATTGGACGTATGGGCATGGGTGGACCGCGATGGGTCGGCGATAGATCTGTCCGGGCGTGGTTCGGGTACGCTCGGATCTGCGTCCTGGCTCCGCTGGGGCTATCGTCTGGTTCCTTGTCTGGTCGCCGATCGGGCCTTTGTCCGTGGTCGGCTTATCCAATGTCGTTGCCTCGACTTTGGCGGCTTGGACTTTGGTCTGGGCCGGGTGACTGGACAACAGCGACGGAAATCGCGACACTGACCACCCCGCCGAGGTTCGGACGGGTGAATCGAAAGGGAGCAGCAGCAATGGCGGGTCGGAGCAGCATCGGCGCGGGTCTTGGGACGCTCATCTTCTTCCTCGCGGTGGCCACGCTGGGGCTGCTGGTGACGACGGCGCTTCTCTTTACCAAGTACAAGGAGGCGCAGCGCGACTATCAGGCCGCCAGCGCCCAGATCAACGACATCATCACCCCGGCCGAGCGGAACCAGGACCAGGTGACGGCGCTGATGAGCGCGGCGAAGTCGTCTCGGAAGTCGCTCGTCGGCTACATGACCGACGGCATGGGGCAGGCGATGACGATGGTGACGGGGAGCAAGAACGACACGCCCTCGAGCCTCGAGGCGCGCGTGAAGGGGATCGTGGGCGACACGAACAGCGGCAAGCCGCTCGTCACGCTCCTCTCCGAGCAGAAGCAGCAGATCCAGGCGCTGCAGTCGCAGAAGGCCCAGGCCGAGGCGGCGCAGCAGGCGGCCCTCAACGACCTCAAGGACCAGACCGATCGCGTCAAGCGCATCGAGGTGGCCCACGGCGAGACCGTCGCGGCTCTCATGGCGAAGATCGACGAGAACCGCCAGGGCGTCACCGAACTCCGCGAGGGGACCGAGACCTTCAAGAAGACACTCGACGAGCGTGCCGAGCAGGCCCAGGCCGAGGCCGCGGCCGACAAGAAGCGTCTCGGCGACCAGATCGCGAAGCTGACGGAGGAGAACGTCGTCCTCCGCGGGCAGCTGGACACGCTGCGTGGCGAGCGGAACACCATCACGCTCAAGCCGACGGACGAGTTCGCCCTTGTGGATGGACAGATCATCGCGGTCGAGGGTGCGACGCGTCGCGCGTACATCTCGATCGGGAGCGAGCAGCGTCTGCCGCTGGGGATGACGTTCAGCGTCTATTCGAACGCGGCGTCGATCCGGCCCGAGGGTGAGGGGTACGCCCCGGGGAAGGCGACGCTCGAGGTGATCAACGTCGAGGCGAGCAGCGCGACGTGCCGAATCCTCTCCGAGTCGCGCGGGAACCCGATCGTGGCGGGCGACGTGATCGCCAACGCGGTCTTCGATCCGAACAAGACGTACAAGTTCCTCGTCTATGGGAACTTTGACGCGAACCGCGACGGCGTCTCGACGCCCGACGAGGCCCAGGACGTGGGCGCCATGATCACGTCATGGGGCGGGTCGGTCATCAAGGAACTCCAGCCCGACGTGGACTTCCTTGTGCTTGGCGAGCGACCCGTGCTCCCGCCCCAGCCCGCGCCGGACGCGTCGTTCGAGGTCTTCCGCGAGTTCAAGCGTCTGCAGGACATCGTGCAGAAGTACGACGACCTGTATCGCCAGGGCGTCGCGGCGAGCGTGCCGATCCTCAACGAGAATCGCCTGTACACGCTGACGGGCAAGGTCCCGGCCCGCGTCCGCGCGACCGCCGAGCGATAAGACCCTTGCGACCGAAGACTCTCACGGGTGAGCCGCGATGGGATTGAAGATCGCGCACGCGCCCGTCTGGTTGCAGCATCCGCTGGTGCTGGGGCTGCGCACGCTCGCCTCGCCGGCGCTGGTCATACCGATCGACGCGGCGTCACGCGTGGCGCGATCGGTGCTGCGATCCTTTGCCACGTCGCGCCTCAACCGTAAGAAGTTCCCGCGGGCGATCGCGAACCTCAAGGACGCGTATCCGGAGTGGGACGACGACCGCATCCACGCGACGGCCGTCGCCGCGTATGAGCATCTGGGGCAACTCGCCGTCGAGTTGCTGCACACGCCTCGCCTCATCACCGAAGAGGGCTACGCGAGGCACCTCTCGCTGGCGGCCCTGCACCAGGGGGCGAGGCACCTGATCGAAGGCCGGCCCTGCATCATGATCACGGGGCACGTGGGGAACTGGGAACTCATCGGGTACTCGGTCTCGATGCTGGGATTCCCGATGAGTGCCGTGTACCGTCCGCTGGATTTGAAGCCGCTGGACGCGTGGATGCGCGAGACGAGATCAAGGCAGGGCTTGAGCCTGGTGAGCAAGCGTGGGGCGCTGCGCGAGCTTCCGGCATCGCTCGAGCGGGGCATGCCCGTGGGATTGGTGGCCGATCAGAACGGAGGCGATCGCGGGCTCTTCGTGCCGTTCTTTGATCGATTGACCTCGACCTATAAGTCGATCGGGCACCTGGCGATTCGGCACAACGCGACGGTGATCTGTGGGTTTGCCCGGCGGCTCGATCCATCGGAACCCGACCCGATCCCGCTGGAACGCGGCGAGCCGGCCGCGTGCCGGTTGGGCCCGTCCAGCATGCGGTATAGCGCGGAGATCGTGGATACCTTCGGTCCAGACGACTGGGCGACACATCCGGACCCGCTCTTCTACCTGACGGCCCGGTATCGGCGGGCGATGGAAACGATGGTGAGGCGTTCCCCGGAACAGTACCTCTGGATGCACCGTATCTGGCGGAGCCGCCCGCCCCACGAGCGATCGGGAAAGCCCTTCCCGGCCAGCGTGGAGGAGAAACTGCGTGCCCTGCCCTGGATGACGGACGACGATGTCGAACGCGTCAAGGAGCGGAGCCGGCGTGATATGCTGACGCCGGGCTAATGCGGCACGCGGGCGACAACGCCACCGGAGGTCGCCAACATGCCACGAACCACACACCCCGCGGGCACGCCCGCACCGACTCGGCCTTTGCACGCCAAGGACCACCACACGGGAGACGCTGCCATGTCCGATCACGACACACAGGCCGAGGGCGGACGACTCGAAGACGTGAAGGTGCTGATTGTGGACGACGACCAGGACATCCTGGAATCGATGGAGGCGGCGTTCCAATCCGAGGGCGCACTGACCCAGGTCGCGGTCGATGGCAACGACGCGGTGCGGATCTGCCGCGAGGAGCCGCCGGACCTGGTCATCCTCGACATGATGCTCCCAAGACGCTCGGGGTTCCACGTGCTCGAGGGGATCAAGGGCTTCCCCGATAGCCCGCCGGTCATCATGGTGACGGCCAACGAGGGGAAGCGCCACCAGGCGTATGCCGAATCACTCGGCGTCGACCGGTATCTGCTCAAGCCCGTGCCCCTGCAGAGACTTCTTGAGGCCGCGGTCGAAGTCCTCGATGAGTATGAGGACGAGGACGAGGACGAGATGGACGATTCGGGCGACGAATAATCGGGGATGCCCCGGAAGCGTCGACAACTCGCCCTGGCGCGACGGCCTGATGAGTCCGGCGAACCGCCGCCGCTGGGCACGCCCGACGAGATCATCGCCAGCGTCGCCGCCTTCAACACCGCGCCCGACGGCGGGCCGACCCGAAGCACGGGCTCGCTCCTGCTCCATGGGCCGGGCCTGATCCTCGAACTCCCCACCACCGCCGAGACGATCCAGCAGGTGATCGTCCACATGAAGGATGAGGACATCGCCTTTCCGGTGCTCCTGCGCCTCTGCAAGGATCTCGCCTGGCAGATGATCGATCTCGAGAACGGGATGACCTTCGGCGGCTAGAGTCGATCCACACGAGAGCACCCATGCCCACGTACCTCTACGAGATCCTGGACCGCAAGACCAAGGAGCCGACCGGACGGACGTTCGAGATCGTCCAGTCGATGAAGGAACCCACGCTGACCAAGCACCCCGAGACGGGCGAGCCCGTGCGTCGGGCGATCGTGGCGCCGAACATCGCCGGGAAATGGTCCGATATCAAGGGCAAGAGCGCCCTCTCGAACAAGAATCTCGACCGTTTAGGTTTCACGAAGTATGAGCGCAAGGGCAAGGGGTACATGGAGCGCGTGGCCGGGAACGAGGGTCCACGCTCGATTTCCGCCGATTGAGGCTGATTCTCGGGTCCGTTGAGTGTTTGGATCCTGCAAACTCCGATAACGTGCATCGATTTTGCATTCCGTCCGGGATGGTGATCTCGGCGAAATGTGCGACAATGACTCCGCCGCGACACGGCATGATTATGACGACTCGATCGACGATCGCGCTGGTGGGTGTGGCGTGCGGACTGTGGGTCTCGCCGATGGTGCGCGCGCAAGCGTGGCTCCTCGACCAATCGTGGCACGGCTCGTATGTCGGTCGGTCCAACGACGCCCGGCGGGCGTCGGCGATGACGCTGGCGGATTTCGATGGCGACGATCACCTGGACCTGGCGGTGTCGTACGCCGATCCGATTCGGTTCGGTGTAACGATCGCGCGGGGTGATGGGGAGGGCTTCCTGCCACCGGCACGGATCTCGACGAGCGCGCCGGCGGGGGTGATGACGGCCATCGACTTCGATCATGACAACGACCTGGATCTTGTCGTGTGCGTCCCGGGGTCGAACAACTCCGGCCTGACGCTGGCGCTCCTGCGGAACGACTCGGTGGCGTTCTTCCCGCTGGGATCGATCGTGACCGGAGCCGGGCCATCGGACCTGGCGCAGGCCGACTTCGACAACGACGGATGGATCGATCTTGTGGCGGCCGACTCGGGTGTCGGCGGGGCGACGGGGACGGTCTCGGTCTTCTTTGGGAACCCCGCGACGACGTTCTTTCCACGGTTTGTCTTTGGCGTCACGCCGAACACGCACACCCTGTGCGTCGGGACCTTCGATCAGGATTTCTTCCCCGACATCGCGGCGGCCTCGGCGACGGGTGTGGACGTGCTTCGGAACACGGGAACGGGTGTCTTCGCGCCGGCCGTGACGTACAACGCCGGGTCGGCGACCGGCGGCACGGCGGGGCGGCTGCTTCGTGGCGACTTTGATGGAGACGGCGACCTCGATCTCCTCGTCACCTCCGTCGTCACCGCGACGAGCGAGCGGCGATTCTCGATCCTCGAGAACGACGGGACGGGGCATTTTCTCGCCGCGCGGCGCTATGGGGGCGAGGACTATGTCGCGGGTCTCGCCGTGGACCTCGATGGCGACGGCTTGACGGACTTTGTCGGCGCACGCGGGCTGCTAGGCGGATTCGACGTGTATCGTGCGGTGGATGCCGGTCCCGGCAACGGATTCGCGTTCGAGCCGCCGCAGCGTCGATCCGGGGGCGAGAACACCGTGATGTTGGGCCTGGGTGATGTTCGCGGCACGCCTGATCTGGATTTCCTTGCCCTCGAGCGGTACTCGGATGTCGTTCATCTCTATGAGCGCGAGGAAAGCGGCTCTGGGTCGCCCGAGACCACGGCCCTACCCGGCATTCGCATCGAGGACGCGGGCCGGGTGCTTGGCACATCCGAATCGGACCTGCTCGGCGTGATCGATGGCGACGCCACGCAGAACGTGGTGATCGTGCGAGCCCAAGGCGGCGTCTTCACGCCACAGGCACCGATCGCGGTGGGCGGCGTGCTGAATCTCGGGCGTGCCGTGCTTCGCGATGTTGACCTTGATGGGACGCTCGACATCCTCGCGGTGGCGACGGACCTCGGCGTGACGCACGGCTTCGTGCTGCTGCGCGGGCTTGGCGGCGGCGGCTACTCACCAGCGGTCTTCCACGCAACGAACGATTGCGGTGCGGTTGATCTCGATGCCGCGGATCTGGATGGCGATGGCGACGCCGAGGTCGTGTCGATCGAGGACTCCCCATGTCCCAATGATCCGGCGCCGATCGGACGGGTGTACATCTCACGTCACAACGCGGATGGAACCTTCACGACGCTGCCCCCGTTGATCACAGGCAGCCCCAGACGCGGTGTCGTGCTCCGCCGATTGGACACCATTGACACGCTCCCCGACATGATTCTCGGCGGCGCCTCGTCCACGCAGGTGTGGCGAAACTTCGGTGGTCTCGCGTTCACGAATCAGCAGCAGTTTGCGTTCGCGGCAGACGCCTTGGCGGTGGACGACCTCAACACAGACGGATCGAACGACGTGGTCTTTGTGCCGGCTGTGATCACGTCGGCTCCCGAACGATGGGCCGCGACGACGCTGGTGATGGTGCGGGGCAATCCCGCGGGCACGTTCACGTTCGTGCCGCAGATTCCATTCGGGGCATCATCGACGATCACGCTGGAGCCGAGTGCGCCGTCAGTAGCGGTGGGCGATCTCAATGGCGACGGGAAACGTGATGTGGTCGCGGCGATGCCGCGGTCGCGGGATCTTGCGATCTTTCTGGGGAGCGGCTCTGGAAATCTGGCCACGCCCGTGCGTGTGGGCATCGGCGGCGATACGGCAGGCCCGACGCGCGTCTTCGTGCGCGACTTCACGGGCGACGGCGTGGACGACATCGTCGCGTTCTCCTCGGGGCTGTTCTCGGGGACAGGGTCCGCGGCGGCGGGGATCGCGCTCATCCGTGGCGAACGACCGGCGTGCGTCGCCGACATGGATGACGGGAGCGGGACGGGCACGCCTGACGACGCCGTCACGATCGATGACCTGCTCTACTACCTCGTGCTCTTCCAGCAAGGCTCGGCGAGCGCCGACGTGGACGACGGTGGCGGGACTGGCGTGCGCGACGGCGCGGTGACGATCGACGATCTTTTGTACTACTTCGTTCGATTCCAGGCGGGGTGTTAGGTCTTGGAGCGAAATGGCTCCCGTTGCGTGTTGCGACTGTGTTGACAAAGGGAATATGGATACAGGCGGGACGCCCGTGCCTCGATGTTGGGGAGGGGCGAGATTCCCGATGAAAACTCGGGCCGTACACTCCGAATGAGAGGACGCCGGGGGTGTGCGGCACGGGCCGCACCGAATGTCCCGGCGTGTCGTCGGACTTTGGGTGGAGGCCGCGATGGACATCTGGAAGAAACTGTCGGCCGAGCTGATCGACATCGTCGAGTGGCTCGATTCCTCGCAGGACACGCTGGCGTATCGCTTCGAGCGGTACCAGAACGAGATCAAGTACGGCGCGAAACTCGTCGTGCGCGAGGGCCAGGCCGCGGTCTTCGTGAACGAGGGCGCCATCGCCGATGTCTTCCAGCCCGGGACGTACACGCTCGAAACGCGGAACCTGCCGATCCTCGCAACGCTGAAGGGGTGGAAGTATGGTTTCAACTCGCCCTTCAAGGCCGAGGTGTACTTCGTCTCGACGCGTCAGTTCACGGATCTCAAGTGGGGAACGATGAACCCGATCATGCTCCGCGATGCGGAGTTCGGGCCGGTGCGTCTTCGGGCGTTCGGGACGTATGCCGTGAAGGCGACGGATCCGTCGGCACTCATCAAGGAGATCGTCGGCACGAACGGGCACTTCACGATCGAGGGGCTTCAGGAGCAGCTGCGCAACCTGATCGTCTCGCGGTTCACGGACATCCTGGGCGAGTCGAAGATCCCCGTGCTAGATCTCGCGTCGAACCTGAACGAGTTGGGGCAGTTCCTCGCAAAGGCCGTCGAGCCGACGTTCACGACCTATGGCATGAGCGTGCCGACGGTGCTGGTGGAGAACATCTCGCTCCCGCCAGCGGTCGAGGAGGCGCTCGACAAGCGCACCAGCATGGGCGTGATCGGGAACCTCAACGCGTACACGCAGTTCCAGGCCGCGGAGGCGATGCGCGACGCGGCGAAGAACCCGTCGGGGACGGCCGGTGCCGGGATGGGCATGGGCATGGGCTTTGCGATGGCGAACCAGATGGCGCAGTCGATGTCGACGTCCGCGGGTGGAGGTGCTGGCGCGGGCACGCCGCCGCCGATCCCGGGCGGACAAGCGATGTTCTTCGTTGCCGTGGGCCAGACGCAGACCGGGCCGTTTGATCTCCAGGCGCTCGCGTCCAAGGCTCGCTCGGGCGAACTCACGCGTGAATCGCTGGTTTGGAAGCAGGGGATGGCGCAATGGACGCGGGCGGACGCGGTCGCGGAGTTCGCGTCGATCTTTGAGTCCTCGCCGCCGCCGATTCCGCCTCGATAACCCCGCGGAGGCGCCACACGATCCATGAGCGTCGCGACGTTCCCTTGCTCTGCCTGCGGGGCCGAACTGGAGTTCAAGCCCGGCACGAACAGCCTGACCTGCCCGTATTGCGGCGGTCTGAACGAGATTCCCGAACTTCCCGAGGGCGTGGAGGAGCAGGATTTCCAGGGGATGCTCGCGCGCCTCGACGAGGACGCCGAGCACGTCGATCGGATGGACGTTCCCTGCGGCTCGTGCGGCGCGGTGGTGGAACTCCCCGAGAACGTCACGAGCGCGGCGTGCCCCTTCTGCGGGTCCAACGTCGTCGCGACGGGCGCGTCCCATCGAATCATCAAGCCCCAGGGCGTGCTGCCGTTCGGCATCGGACGCGACAGGGCGCGATCGATGTTCCGCGAGTGGATCGGCGGGCTGTGGTTCGCGCCGAGCGATCTCAAGTCGCTTGCGATGATGGAGGGCGTAGAACTCACTGGCGGACGAGCGATGTCGGGTGCGGGCTCTTCGGGCCGAGGCTCGGTCCTCTCGGGGGTGTATCTGCCCTATTGGACGTTCGACGCGAAGACCACGACGCCCTATACCGGGCAGCGCGGCGACGCGTACTACGAGACGCAGCCGTACACCGCGATGGTCAACGGTCGACCCCAGCCCCGCACGCGACAGGTTCGCAAGATCCGATGGAGATGGGCGTCGGGAACGGTCTTCAACATTTTCGACGACGTGCTCGTGCCGGCGACGGGATCGCTCCCGCAGAAGACGCTCGCCTCGCTCGGCTCGTGGGACACCAAGGACGTCGTCGCGTACAACGACGCGTTTCTGAGCGGGTTCCGAGCCGAGAGTTACACCGTAACGCTCTCGGAAGGCTTCTCGCTCGCCCAGCGGCGGATGGAACGGATGATTGAGGACACGATCCGGCGCGACATCGGCGGCGACGAGCAGCGGATCCACTCGATGTCGCCCCACTACCAGGAGATCACGTTCAAGCACGTGCTCGTCCCGGTGTGGATCAGTTCGTACCGGTATCGCGGGAAGATCTTCCGATTCATCGTGAACGCGCAAAGCGGCAGGATCGCGGCGGAACGGCCGTATAGCGGGTGGAAGATCACCCTCGCGGTTGTGCTTGCCCTGATCGCGATCGGCGTCGTCGTGCTGGTGGTGGCGAGCCAGCGATGAGTGCCGGGCGGTGCTCACGCGACTCAGGCGGCGGCCTTGGTCGCGGCGATCTCCTGCGCCTTGAGGGCCCGCTCGACCGCGGTCAGGAGCATGGGCTTGTCCGGGTCGGCGCCGTCGGGCTGGAGTTCTCGCCGGATCGCGTCGAACTGGGTGTTGAGACGATCGAAGATAGCGGCGATGGACGGATCCATGTGCGTGCCGCTCGATTCGACGATGATCTTGTGCGCCACCTCGTGCGACATGGCGTTCTTGTAGACACGCTTGGAAGTCATCGCGTCGTAGACATCGGCGACGGCGCAGATCCTCGCGGCGAGGGGGATGTCCTCGCCCGCGAGCCCGAAGGGGTAGCCCGTGCCGTCCCATCGCTCGTGGTGGTAGAGGGCGACCTGGATGCCCATGTTGATGAGGTCGTCGTCGCCGGTGCGTTTCCGGATCGCGACGAGGGTGTCGGCACCGATGAGCGGGTGCTGCTCCATGAGGCGGCGCTCCTCGGAGGAGAGCATGCCGGGCTTGAGGAGGATCGCGTCGGGGATTCCAACCTTGCCGATGTCGTGCATGGACGAGGCGAGTTTGAGTCGCTCGATCCACGCATCGTCGATCTCGGGATGGATCGGCCTCAACTCGCGCGCCAACACCTCGCAATATCGACAGATCCGCTCGAGGTGCTTCCCGGTATCGGTGTCGCGGTAGTCGGCGAGTTTCGCCAGTCCGAAGATGAGCGAGTTCCGGATGTTGAGCCCGGCCTTGACTTTTTTGACGACCTCCTTCTCGAGGTCGCGGTTGATGCGCATGAGCATCGAGTCGTAGCGGCGGACCAGGACCGCCGAGCCGAGGGCCGTGAGCGCCAGGACGACGAGCGCCGAGATCCCGCCGATGATGATCATGCCCGAGGTCGCGCGGTTGACGGCGTCGGCGGTCATCTCCTCGGGCTGATGGACGACGATGGTCGCGTGGAGTTGGGGGAGATGCCGGATGGCGAGGAGGTCCGTCCCCCAGAGGAAATCGCCCTTCCCGACCACGGTCGTCGTGGGGCGGACATCACCCAGCGTCAGGTTGCTGGTGCCGTCGGTGAGTTGGATCGGCTGGCCGGCGTAACTCGTCTGGCGCAAGCGCGGGTTGGTCTTGAGACTCGGATGGCAGAGGACTCGCGTGGAGTCGTCGAGAAGGTAGACAACCCCCGTGTGCTCGGCGAAGCCCTCGATCACCTGCTGCGCCCGCGCCCAGTCCGGTGAGCCATACTCGATCGGCTCGTGGAAGTCGCTCAGAAGACGCTCGGCAATGTGGTCCGCTTCCTGGCGACGCTCGGCGACGAGTTCGTCACGCACGCGTGTCGAGGTCCGCTCGTAGACGTAGTTGAACGAGAACAGAGCGCCGACGCCGATAACGATCGCCTGCACCGCGACGGTGGCGGCGACGAGCGCCCCGCGACTGCGCAGGCGAAACCAGTCCATTCTTGATTTGGGCCACAGATGCACGGATTGAGCATCGGACGCCTCGACCCGCGGGTTCTCTGAAGAATCAGGGGAATTTTGACCCGCGTGTCCATAGGTCGGCACGAGCCTCTCAATCCGTTCGACTCGCCAGCACGAACATGAGGCCACGCGTTATCGGCCGGTGGACCCCTCGACAATCTCTCGGAAAATACGAACGGCGGAGACTGCTTTGGCCTCCGACTCGTCGAGCGCCACAGGAGGCTCGAGCGGGATCCGATCCTGCATGGCGCTGAGGGCCGGCGTGCCGAGGACCGGGCGGTTCTTTGAGTCGCTGGATGAGAGCATCGATTCAACCTCGGTCGACAGCAGGAACGCGGCGAGTTGTGCTCCCGCGTCTGCATGCGGCGCGCCCCTGAGGCGGCCCACGGTGCAGGGGATCGGGATTGAGCCGAGGGAGCGGAACCGCGTTGGGGTCTCGCTCGCGGGTTGTTCGACGCGTTCGAAGATCAGATCGACTGGCCAGCCCTCGCGCTCGCCGGCGACGACATCGTCGGTGTCGGTGAGGCCCATCACGATCTCGCCATGCGCGACGCCGCGGACGACCGCGGAGTTGCCGTCGTACAGACGGACGTCCTGGTCGCGCATCGCCTGGCACCAGGCCCGAAACTCGGTCTCGCCCCAAGCGGCGAGGAGTGAGGCGACGTGGAGTCGAGTCGTGCCGAACTCGGGTCGGGCCATGCCGATGAGGCCCTTGTGCCTGGGTTCGAGGAGGTCGCGGAGAGTGCTCGGGCGCTCGCTCTGGGGAACTCGGCGTGTGTTGACGACGATCACTCGGGCGCGAAGGGATCGGCCATGCCAGCGATTGTGCGGGTCGCTGAGTTCTGCCGCGGTCGAATCCTCATCCCCGGGCGGGGTCCAGGCCTCGAGCAACCCCTCTCGCGCAAGGGCGATCACGCCCAGCGGCTCAGAGGACCAGAAGACATCGGCCTTGGGACGATCACGCTCGGCGAGCAGCCGCTCGATCAGGCCGGTCGTCTTGGTCGCCTCGGTATCGCCGACGACGTCGACCCGCAGGCCGGACTTGGCCTCGAAGGCCTTGATGATCGGCCTGGCGATTGGTGAGTCGATGCTGGTATAGAGGACAACGCGGTTGGTGGTGCCGCCGCGAGACCGGAGCGTCAGGACCGCGGCCACGACGACCACGATCACAATGATGGGCAGGAGCCACACGCGGGCGTCGGCCCGTCGAGATTGATGCTGCACGCGAGAGACTCCAAACGATGGCGGCGATCAAAGCGAGATCGCGTCGACACGGCTCACGAGGACCCATCGATCGCCCGAGCGGTCGAAGGTGGCGAACACACTGGAGGGCCTACTTTGCCTACTTCTTGTCCGAGTCCGACTTCGGTGCCGTGGCGTCGGCCTTCTGCTTCAGCGTGCTGAAATAGTTCTTCACCGCGTCCTGCAACTCGCGGCGGACGACCTGGTTGCCGATGGCCTCGGCGGCGGCCTTGGAACTCGCCTCGACGGCCTGCGAGAACTCCTGCGTCGCCTCGCCCTTCACCTGCTTGCCCTGCACGAGTCGCGTGCCGATGATGGCGCCCTGTGTCGTCTGGACGTTGGCCTTCTCCTTCTTGGTGATGTAGTCGGAGGCCTCTTCGTCGGGGCTTGCACCATTGCCATGACCCGGGCCGCCCGAGCCCATGCCCATCTGATTGGATGAGCCTTCCTTCCAGTTGCCCAGGCCCTCGCCGGGCTGGCCGGGGCCGTCGCCATCGCCATCCATTGATCCACCCATGCATTCGCCGGCGAGTTGTGAGAGTTGCTCCTTGGCCTCCTCGAGCGCGGCACTGAGGTTCTCCATGTCGCTCTGGAGCATCTCGGCGTCGGAGAGTTCGCCCTCGAGCGCTTCGGCGCCCTCCATGCCCTCCTGCGAGAAGCCCTCCTGGCTCAGGCCCTGGGCCATCTGCTGCATCGCCTCGCCCATCTCCCCCGCGTTCTCGCCGGCCTTGCAGGCGGACTCGGCCATCTGCATGAGTTTTTCGCGCTGCTCGGGGGTCAGGTTCTGTGCCTTGTCGAGCGCGTCCTTGAGCGCGTCGGGATTGCTGGCGGCTTGCTTCAGGGCTTCCTCGGCGGACTTGCGATCGAGCCCGGCCTGCTCGAGTTTCTTGAGCAGATCTTCCTTGTTCTCTGCGAGTTTCTCGAGTTGCTTGGAGAAGTTCTCGAGTTGCTTCTTGAGTTGCTCGGCGTCGTCGCCCTTGACGTCGCCCGCGGCGAGTTGGTCCTTGAGTTGCTTGAGATCGGCGAGAGCCTTGGAGAAGTTGCCCTTGGCGAGTTCTTTCGAGAGATCCGAGAGCGGGCCGTCGCCGGGCTGCTTGAGTTGCTCCATGAGTTTCTTCATGGCCTCGGCCGGTCCCTCGGACTGCTTGTCGTGGAGCGACTGGAGCTGCTCGCTGATATCGGTCAGCTTGCGGACCTGGCTGCGGCGGAGAGCCTCGGGGTCGAGTTCACGCTCCTTGCCTTCCTTACCCTCGGACTCGTCGCCGTTGCCTTGATCGAGATTCACCTTGGCCTTCGCGAGCATCTCCTTGAGTTTGTCGTCCTTGACCTTGAGTTCGTCCTTGACCTGGGTGATGAGGTTCTGCTGGCTCGCGGCCTGCTGGGCCTTCTCGCTGATCTTCAGAACGTCCCAGTTGGGGAGCGAGAGCCACGCGATGAAGAGCACTAGGGCGGCGGCGATCGGCGCCGGCCAGAAACGCGGCTTCTCCAGCGGGATCGCCTGCTTGACGTTCACGCCGACGGCTTTGCGACGCGCGTCCTCGACCACGACGCGATCCCACGCCTCCTGCGAACGCTCGACGCACATCGCCGTGGAGAGCATCTCGCGGAGGTTCGCGCGATCATCCACGATCCGCGCCACGGCCAGATGACGCTTGCGGGCGAAGAACGTCCAGAGGACCGTGCCGAGCACGACCGTCCCGCCGGCGATCATCGCTCCGCGCCCCCACCATGGCGCGAAGGCCCCGCTGAGACCGAAGACTTTCTCGACCACTCGCGCAAGGAACGCGACAACGATCGCCGCCGTGAGCAACACGACAAAGCGACGCAGCCCGTCGATCAGCATGAGTCGCAGCGAGGCGGCCTTGACGACCCGTTCAATCTCGGTCATGGGGACCTCCGGACGATTCGCGAACCACGAACACTCACTGGTGTCGGCCCGTTCCAGAGATCGATCCGATCCCCTCCAGGCTTTTCCCGTTCGGACACCATAACTTATACGGCTAAGTTGGGCTTTCGTTTACGAACTTTTCGGCCCATGACCGTTTGGATGCGCACGGGCACGAGTTCGGACCTGAGTTGGGCACACTACACCGCCCGAAGTTCGTCGCTGGCTGCTCCACAATGCCCGAGAACCAAACATCATCCGATCAAACACGCGGGACACAATGGGGCAGCGTATGTCTCCATGTCTGGTTGTGGTTCTGCGGTGGCGGGCTCGACACGGACCGGATGCGAGCGGATTTCGATCGGATGCGCGGGATGGCGTCGTGGCGGTACAACGCCCATCTTGTGGCCGCCCTCGGTTGGTGCTTTCTGGTCACGTGGCCGATCACCTATGCCGAGACAGCACTGATTGTGCTCTCGGTGACGTATGTCGTTCGCCTGTGGGACATCTGGCGCGTGGCGCGCTGGGCGTACGCGTTTCCCGTGTTCATCTCGCTGGTCGTGTTGACGGCGTATCAGGCGCTCAGCCTGACGTGGTCCGCGGCGCCGAGCGATGGGCACAAACTCCTGGAAAACTTCCGATTCGCGATGGTGATCCCGATGCTCTGGCCGGTGATCGAGGATCGCCGGAAACTGATTGCCGCGATGGGCGCCGGGTTCGCGCTCCTGCCCATCACCCAACTCGCGACGGCGATCGGGCTGGCGTATGACGTGCCGAGTCTGGTCTTTGACAACCACTCACCGGATCGTAACGGCGGGTGGTGGCCGCTCCCCGCGGCGGGGCAGGTGCTGGCTCTGGCGCTCGCGCTCCACGTGATCCCGGCGCTGGGCGTTGGATCCGGTCGGCGGCGTGTCGGCACGACGGCGATTGCGTGGACGCTCGCGATCGCGTCGATCCTGGGGATCGCGGCGTCGGGCACGCGCGCGGGATGGATCATGGGCGCCGGCGTGATCTTCGTGGGCGTGACGATCGCGGCGCTGAAGGCCGCGTCGAAGGCAACGCGACAACGGATCCTTTTCACCGGGCTTGGTGTGATCGTGGTCGGTGGCGGGATCGCGATCGCCACGCTCGGTGACAGCGTCCGCGCGCGTCTCGATCGCATGCGGACCGAGATCCGTGAGGCTTGCTCGGGCGGCGATACGAACTCGGCCGATGGCGCGCGATACGCCATGATCCACTGGTCGCTCGAGGCGTTCCGCGAGCATCCCATCGTCGGCGTGGGCATCGGCGGGTATCCATCCTTCGTGCGAGACGAGGGGGAATCCTCGTTCCCCGGGGCGGTGCGATGGTTCAACGACGGTCGGCACAGCCACGGTCACAATGCCGTGTTGCACACGCTCGCGACGCAGGGCATGATCGGAGTGGCGCTCGGCGTGCCCGTGGTACTCTCGATCGGGATCGGCGCGTGGCGGAGCGCGCGGCGAACGGGGTTCTCGGGGTATGGCGTGGGGCCGTCGCTGGCGCTGGTGGGCGTGGTCTTGCTCACGCCGTTCGACGCGTATCAGGTCGTCTCACGCATGTCGTGCGTGATCTTCACGCTGGTCGCGTTGTGCCCGCCGGTGGTGCCGACGGCGCGACGCGACCCGTGAACACTCTCCGTGAAGTCGCCGATGTCTGTTCGCGATCAGCACCCGGCGTTGAATCGAGCGATGAAGTACACGAGGTCGTCGATCGTGACACCACCATCCGGCGTGCCCGTGCCGCTGCCGTTGTCAACGTCGGCGCCGTTCGAGCCGGCATTGAATGTCGTGAGGTAATAGATCAAGTCGTCGATCGTCACCCCGCCGTCGGGCGTGCCGGCGCCCGTGCCGTTATCGATGTCGGCCACACACGCGGTCGCACAGATCGACGCATCGAGTGAGCACAACTCGACGCGGACGAACTCGTTTCCGTTGAGCGTCATGTTCGAGTCGAGCGAGGGTCCGATCTGCGCTGTCGCCATCAGCGACGAACCGTCGGGCGTGGGAAAGGCGCCGAACGCGAGCCACACGGCGTCGGGCAACGGGCCAACGCCGAGTGTGAAGAGGTCGCGCAGATTGATCGTGCCCTCGAGGACGCCGCCGTTCGCACCGGTCGTGGCCGCGACACGGGCCGTGCCATGGTCGAACCAACTCTCGTAATCGTTGTCGTTCTCGTCGGCGAGGAACGCGGCCCAAGTCGCGACCTGGCCCGCTTTGGCCCACGGCGACGCGCGCAGCGGACCCGGGCCGGCCTGTGGCGCGACGAAGATGAAGTGGTCGTTCCCTTCACCAGCGTCGTTCGAGGCAACATAGAGATCATCGCCGATCAGGCCCGCCCAGAGCGAGACGCCCGCGTTGCTCCCGACGAGCGTGGCCGACGCGTCGCGCACGCCATCCATCACCCACGCCGGGTCCCCACCGCCGCCGGGCGTCACCGTGTAGTGCCAGTCCTGCCCGTTGTTGTTGTCCCAGGTGCCCTGCGTGTTGTTGAAGACGAGGTCGAGTTGTGTGATGTTCCCATAGGGAACATCGATCGTGGCGAGCCACAGACCCGCGTCGGCGCCCGCGCCCGCGACCATCGGCGTGTCCGTGACCTGTGTCCAGGTGTTCACGCCCCAGTGCATGGTGACGTGCGGGGCGCCCGCGAGCACCCGGCCCGCGGGGTTGTACGTCACGATGACGCTCTGCCCAGCCGTTGGCGTTCCGGGCGAGATCGTGACGGTCGGGCCGCCGCCGCCGATCGCGCCCTGTCCATCACCGACGTAGACGTGCTGGATCGCGCTCGTTCGCACGTTGCCACGCGGGTCCACGGCCTCGACGTAGTAGTCGACGAGTGCGCTTCGGATCCCGGTGAGTTGCACGGAGTACTGATCCGCGATCGCCTGGGGCATCTCGAAGAAGTCGATCGTCGGGCTGTTCAAGACGTTGCCAGCCGGGAAGGCCCGCTTCGTCATCGCGAGCGTTTGCCACGCGCCGACCTCCGGGCCACCGGCGTAGGTCTCGTTCTGCGTGCTCGAGAGCGGGTTCTGTCCGTCGGCATCGAGTCGATACTTGAGCGTGAGGCTCGCCACGCCCGAGACGTCGTCGGCGAAGGTCCAGATCCAGAAGTCGCCATTGTTCACGACCTGCTGATAGGCGTGCGCCGGGCCGAAGTTAGTCGAGCCCGGATTCCATGGGAATCGCTGCGGGATCCAGACGGTCGGCGGCGTGCGGTCGTTCGTGCCGTCGCCGATCACGGGGTTCGCGAGTCGCAAGGCCTCATTGCACGCGATCGTGGGCTTCACCTCGAAGTCCTCGGCCGTGCCGTAGTACATGTACCCGCTGTTGAGCGAACCAAGGAAGTAGTGCCATGCGCGTTCGACGGCGTTGGTCGATCCATCGGGATACAGGATCTTTCGGATGTTCACGCTCCCGCCCGAGCCCCCGATCCCGACGGGATCGGTCCAGATCTGCTCGGCGGTGTCCACGCGGTTCTGGGCGGCGACGATGACCGCCCAGTTGCGGATGTCCTCGGCCCAGCCGTCGGCGATGTCCACCTGTCCCGAAGCATTCACCGGGGGCCAGTTCCAGTTGAGGAACTGGGGCGAGCCGAAGTCGCCGTCCGCGTTCACCCAGGCGCCGTCCTCGACGTGCACAAAGTCATTCGCGGGGACGGGATGGTCGCTCAGGTATCGCTGCACGACCGTGGGGACATAGCCCGCGGCATTCGCGCTCGACACGAGATTCGGCGTGGCCTCCTGGTAGTACGAGAACCCGCCGCCCCATGCGTTGTCGCCGTCATGGGCGAGCACGACGAGCATGGGCCGATTCGGGTCGTTGCGCGTGTTGAGCTGGTCGAAGGACGACGTGCCGATCGGGGCGTAGCCGTCCTTCCAGCCCAGCGACTGGCTCGCGGGGACGACGATGATGGAATTGATGGCGCCGGTCGTAGGGTCGACGTGTTGCGCGCGCCGGGGCGTGAGCGCGAAGGGATACGCCTCGGCGGGCGCACACCCGCGGCTGATTGATTGGCGGTAATAGCCGTTCACGCCTATCGCGGGGTTGATCTTGTCCGCGGCGTTCGGCGGATCGCAGTTGATCCCGCCGCTGCCATACACCACCGGAAAATCGGCGCACGCCCGGCTGATCTTCTCCGCCGAGACGATCGACCATTGGATCCCCTCGCTCGCGAGGACGGGGATCATCCGCTCGGTAAAAGCCATCTCCGACGGGAAAAAGCCCACCGACCGCGGCACGCCCGCGCCCCACGCGTCGGGATAGATCGATTTGTAGAGCTGTATCTCTTTCCGCATCGCCGACTCATCGAGGAGGGGCATGAGCGCGTGGTGAAACGGAAAGATGACGAGGTCGCAGCGGGGCACGCTCGTGCCATTGGTGGTGGACCAGCCGCGCGCCTCGCGGAGCGAGTTGAACCAGCCAGGCGAGTACCCGAGTTGGTTGGCGTTGCCGAGGGACGAGAGGTTCTCGATCAGTCCGCCGGAGTAGGAGATCTGGGCGCCGCCCTCATTGGTCCAGCGGATGCTGTTGATGGCGTCTCGGCAACGGTACTGATACGCCGCCACGCGATCAGCAAGCCCGAAGATCTCGCGGAGGTTGTTCGAGGGGTGGGTCGCCCCGGCGTCCTTGCGAAGGATCGACCCCCACGCGACCTCATAGCGGTCCTGGCCTGAGGCCTGGCGGTCCGGCCAATAGACGGGCTGTTCGAGATGCCACAGATAGGTGAAATGGAGTTTCTGTTGCGCCTGGGCCACGGAAACCACCGGGCCCAAAGCACCAAGACACCCCGTCAGAATCGTGCCAAGGCCGATGTGCTGACGGACGCGATTCGTATAGCCACTCATGCCCAGAGGATACCACGGGGTGATTTCTTCGCCAAGCAAAAGTGCTGATGGCACCAAGACTGGTCGTATGAACTCCAGGCGTGGATGGAACCGCCACGCCTGCCACACTCGAAATGATCCGCCAGTTGGAAAATCAGATACACGAACTGAAATCCACACTCACCACGCCTCAACGCGAAGTTCCAGGAGCACGCGAGAAGAACTCCGCATTCAAGGCCGCGGAACAGGCCCTGCGGTCACGCTCCTCGATCTCTTTGGCGCAGAGACCGAACTCATCGTCGTGCACAACAAGGGGCACTCGTGCGTGTACTGCACACTCTGGGCGGACGGATTCGCCGGGGTTTTCAGGCATCTGGCCGAACGCGTCGGCATTGTGCTCTCGACCCTGGACGAGGCGGTGCGGGCCGCCCTGATTGCTGCGGATCGGGATAGGCCGTTCCCGGTCGTGAGCACACCGGCTCGTCATTCGCGCGCAACATGGATTTGAGGATGGGGGAAAGCCCATGCCGGGCGTGCGGACGTTCCGGCGCATCGGTGACCAAATCACTCGGGCCGGATCGGCGTCAATCGGCCCCTGGACGAGTTCTGTGCCTTCTGGCCGATGCTCGAAGTTCTCGGCGTCGGCACGAAGGACTGGAAGCCAATGCACCACGACGAGACCTTGCGGATGTCGCCTGGTCAAGGGCTCGTGGTGTTGTACGAACGCAATTCGAACATTCGCGCACTGGAACTCAATCGGTGCCGGCTGTTTTCGCACCCGATCGCAATTCTCTGAGCATTTTCTCGGAAGAAAGTTCTCAGAGATACGCCAACACGGAAGCGTTGCGCGGTAATCTTCTCCCGTGAGTTCCGTCACCGACCCATCGGCCTTGTCCAGCAACGAGCCGCGCGAGTTCCACGACGAGGCGCGATCGGTGCTTCAATCGCTCCGATCGTCGCTCGCGACGTTGATCGCATCGACGGGCGCCGATCCCACCCAGCCCCAGGAGTTGTCGCGGCGTTTCAATCTTGACAAGAGTCTGACGTGGAAGGTCGCGAGAGTGGTACGTGAGGACGATCCCTCGCTCGCGGTCTCGCACCTGCCCGGGCGTACCGGGCTGCAGATCTTCGTGCGGAATCTCGCCAAGAGCGGGGCGGACCGGTCGGCGGTGGACACCGTCCGCGAGTCGCTCGATCGGCTCGAAGACTTTATCGCCGAGCACGCCGGCGACCGCGAAACCTTCAAGATCATCCTCGGGCACTCGTCCGACGAGGCGACACGCCAGCACGGCGAGGCGCAGCGGAAACTCGCGTTCCGCGGCCAATCGGCGGTGTGGGGTGTGCAGGCGCGCGTCCATATGGCCGCCCAGATCGTGGCGCCCTCGACCAACCCCATGAAACTCGACATCGCCCTGATGAGCGGGCTGATCGACTTCAAGCGGCTCCGCACGGACGTCGCCTGGAGCATGGCGCTGGTGCGAGACTACATCGGCGACGGGGACACCTGCGTCTCCACGCCCCTCGAGGCGCTGGACACGCGTTGGACGTCCGGCGAGGTCCCGCTGCTCCTCGACCTCTGCACCGAGCCCACGCCACCCATGCGGATAATCCAGGGCGAGGGGGAGTCGTATCGCATCGAGCTTCGCGAGGGGCCCGTCGGGAAGTCGGGCGTGATCTCCTGCGTCGCGGGCTGGTTCTATCGCGGCGCGAACTCGATCTACAAGACCAAGGACGACGTCTTCGGGGAGCACCTCGTGCACGTGAGCACGCCGACGGAGTTGCTCGTCTTTGATCTCTACGTCCACAAGGATTTCACCTTCGCCCATCACCCGACGATCAGCGTGTACAGCAACCTTCCAGGTGGACAGACCTTCTCTCCCGCGCATCGGGACAAGGCCCTGCTGCCCGTGGGCGAGCAGGTGACCGAGTTGGGTGCGTCGCCACCGAGCACGATGGTCCCCGAGGTTCCTCGGTATTCCCGTGCGATCTCGTCGGCCTTTGAGCGCCTGGGGTGGGCCGACGCCGATTTCCACGGCTTCCGGTTCCGGATCAAGTATCCCCCGGTGCCGTCGCTCGCGCTCTTCCGCTATCCACTCGCGGATCCCAGGTGATCACGTCCCATGGCTAGCACGCGCCGATGGCGACGATGTGGACCTCGCCGCCGGGGACGACGCGCACCACGCCCAGCTCGCGCAGGGCGTTGAGGGCGGCGTTCTGCTCGGCCTTCTTCTTGGAGTTTCCCCAACTCGGCTCGAAGCGGCGCTGCTGGATCTCCACGCAGATCTTGAAGCACTTGGCGTGGTCCGGGCCTTGCTCATCGACGATGCGATAGAGCGGCGCCATCCCGAACGCCTGCTGCGAGTGCTGCTGGAGCACGCTCTTGTAGTTCTGCTGGTGCCCGTTGGATCGGCCCTCATCGATGTAGGGCTCGACGACGTCGTGGATAAACCGGGCGGCGGCCTCGAACCCGCCATCGAGATAGATCGCACCGATCACCGACTCGAGGACCGCCGCACCGAGCGACATGGGCAGTTCGGTGTTCTGCATCCCCTTGCCCAGGACGAGACGCGAGTCCAGTCCGAGGTCCTTCGCGATCTCCGCGCAGGTCTGTCGCGAGACCACCGAGGACTTGATCTTGGTCATCTCGCCCTCGAGGGCCTCGGGAAATCGGGAGTAGATGCGCTGGCAGACGATCAGGCCCAGGACGGCATCGCCCAGGAACTCGAGGCGCTCGTTCGACTCGACACGCGAGGGCGCGATCGAGGCGTGGGTGAGCGCCTGTTGCAACAAGTCCCGATCGTGGAACGTGTGCCCGACGAGCGTCTCGATTTCGTGCAGAGTTTCCGAATCCATCACGCCGCTCCAATGCGGGCCGAGGCCCGCGACAGGCTCCGGCGGCTGGGCGGAGTGCCCACCGTGCCGGGACGTCCCGTACGACCGCGCGTGTGGCCATCGTGGCTCACGCGAGACCGGACCGGGTCGCAACGCGATGGCTCGCCATCCGTTCTGGGTGTTCGAGAGGCCGACACCGGCCAGTGAACACAACCCGAACGACGTGCGAGCGGACGCGTCACGCCCTACATCGACCGTGAAAGAGTACCACTTCTGTCAGAATTCGCAATCCCATCGTGGGGTGAGATCGCGGAAATGTGGCGAAGCGGGGGTCGATCGCCTATTGTCTCGGCCCATCGGCGGCCTGCCGGCGGTTTGGTTCTCAGGATCGAGGATTCGCCATGCACTATCCCCATCGCACAAGCCGCGTGAAGCGCAAGCGGGCCATCGGTTTCCGGGCTCGGATGAAGACGACCAACGGGCGGAAGTTGATGAACCGCAAGCGTCGCGTCGGGCGAAGCCTCAACGTCGCGGACAAGTAGTCCAATCACCCGGCCTCGCTGGTTCTGCCCTGTGGGGCCCCGTGGCACCTCCGTGTGATAGCATGGTGGGATGTCCCGCACGCGCCAAAGCCGCGGAGTGCCCTCTGTCAGTCTCGCGCCACCCGCGTTCACGCTCATCGAACTGCTCGTGGTCATCGCGATCATCGCGATCCTGATCGGGCTGCTCCTGCCGAGCCTGGCCAAGGCCCGTGGCGCGGCACGGGCCGCGGCGTGCCTCTCGAACCAGCGTCAGATCGGGATCGCCCTCCAGACCTACGCGAACACGTATAAAGAATGGATCCCACGCGAGTCGGGGAACAGCGAGGCGCTGCCCATGCGCGTGCCCCAGATCCCCGCGTGGTTCCGGGCGTGGACTCCCGGGCAACGGGCAGCGTACAACATCTCGTGGGCGTTCAACCTGAGGCCGTTTCTTGATGCTCGGGCCGATGCCCAGAACGACTCGGGCGGGATGAACGATCGCTTCCGAGCGATGGACGTCTATCGCGACCCGGCGCGACCCCGCGACGACCACCGCATCCACTACATCAACAACGGCGTGCGATTCACGCGTTCATCGCCGACCTTCCTCACCAATGAGACCGAGTGCAAGGCGCCGATGCAACTCGTCCGGATCGCGCGGACCGAGCACGTGCTCTATCTGACGTGCTTTGCCGACGACCCGGGCAATCTGCGGTCGCAGAACTATCAGGCGACCGCGGCGAGCGACATGCACCTCTCGATTTTCTACGACATCCGTCGGCGGACGAACATCAACGGGCCAACGTCCGGGGGCGACCCGACGCTGTGGCGACGCACCGCGCCCAATCGGCACGGGCAGGGCGCCAACGCGATGTACATGGATGGTCACGCCTCGCACATCGCCGCAGCGGATCTCCTCGATCTCAAGACGTGGGACGACGGGGACTATCGCTAGGTCCGCGCCAACACGACTGACGCGAACATGCTGCGAACGGTTGCCTTTACAATGGGTTGTTGCATGGACGAGACTTTTCGCGCACAATGGAGACGAGCCGTGCCGCACGCCGATCCCACCGATCCGGGCGTACCGATGGGGGTGAGCACGGGCAATGAGTCCAGGAGACCACCGATGAAGACCGCTTGCGTTCTCGCACTGTCGCTGGCCACGCTCTCGTCTTCGGCTCCCGCTCAAGCCGACCTGTGGCGGGTGTATCGCGTGTCGCCGGAGAGTCTGTACAACACGAACCCGTGCAATGGGCCGTGTGCGTGCGTGTGGCCGGGTCCGTTTCTCCCGACGACGGGGAGGATGTACATGACGATCGCACCCAGCATCCCGGAGCAGACGGCGTACACCGTGACCGCGAGCCTCAACGCCCGCATGCTCGATGACTCGCTACAGCACCTCGACGGCACCGGCGTGCTGCTGACCACGATCCTGCCCGACGTGCAGCGGCGTCTCATCCTGACCTTCGACTTCCCGGATCGTGCGGACGTGGCGCTCGATTCAGGATTCGTGCCGGTGGGCTCTGGAGAGACCCTGGAGACGACGATCCGTAGCGAGGTCTTCACGTGCACGTCGTACTCGATCTCGGTGGTGGCGACGCCGATCTGTCCCGCGGACTTTGACGACGGGTCGCAGACGGGGACGCCCGACGACGCCGTCACGATCGACGACCTGTTGTATTACGTGGGAATCTTTGCCGACGGCGCGGCGATCGCGGACCTCGACGACGGACAAGGTCTTGGCATGGCCGACGGCGCGGTCACGATCGACGACCTGCTCTACTTCCTCGACCGATTCCAGGGCGGGTGCTAGCCGCTCGACCGCGCGTGCACGGAGTCGCGAGCGACGCAGAATCCGGGGCCTTGCCTTGGTTTGCTATCCTGCGTTCATGGGTTCCATGTCTCGAACGGACTTTGAGTCGAGAGTCGTCGATCGCCCCACGCGACTTGAGGATTACGGCCAGATCGTCGAGATGCAGTCGACGTGCTTCCCGGGGATGACGCCCTGGAGCAGGGACCAGATCCACATCACCCCCAACGAGCGCCGCTGGTGGGGCGTGCAGCCCGGGAGCGATGTCCTCGTCTTCGACACCGACCGGGGCAAGATCGCGATCCTGATCTGTGACGACGTGGAGTTCCCCGATCTCGCGAGGATCGGCTGCGACATGGGCGCGGAGATCCTCTTTGTGCCCTTCAACACCGACGAGCGGACCGGGCGTCTCCGCGTGCGGAAGTGCGCGCAGGCGCGAGCGATCGAGAATCAGTGCTTCGTAGTGATCTCGGGGGTGACGGGCCTCTTGCCCCAGGTCGAGAACGTGGACATGCACGATGCGCAGTGCGGCGTGTTCACGCCCAGCGATTTCCACTTCGCCCGCGACGTGATCGCCGACGAGGCCGTGCCCAACATCGAGACGCTGGTGATCGCCGACGTGGACCTGCACACGATCCGTCGGAAACGGGTCATGGGCACGGCTGGGCCGTACGCCGATCGACGCCACGATTTGTACTCGATCCGGTACCTGAGCGTGATTCAGGAGAAGCCGCGATGAATGCCACACACGCGATCCGATACTCCTCGATCCTCTTGCCGACGGCGTTCTCGGCGTTGTCGAAGCGTGCGGCGGTCCACGCGGCCTATCTCGCGAAGAGCCTCGGCGCCAGCGTGCACGTGGTGCATGTTGCCAACCCGGGGGTGCCGCCGCCGGTTGATGCCGCGACTGGCACGCCGTATCCGGCCGTCGCGATGCCTGACCCGGCGTTGCTCATGGAGCATGGGCGTGCGTCGCTCGCGGAGTTCGCGCAATCGAATCTCGCGGGGCTCGAGGTGACGACACTATGCACGATCGGGAACGCCCCGCACGAACTCGCGGCGTACGCCTCGCGGAACCAGATCGAACTCATCGTGATGGGCACGCACGCGGACGGCGTTGTGAAACGCTTGATTTTCGGGTCGGTGAGCAAGTCGCTGCTCGAGCGCAGCCCATGCCCGATTTTGTTCGTGCCGGTGCACGGCGTGTCGCACACGTGATGATGAACTCGGTCGTGGAGATGGCCAGGCGCCAGATGCCTTACGAGCCGATGGTCAGGCCGACGGGCTGCGGCCTCGGGGCGTGTGTGGGTTGCACGGCGACGCCGAGCGGCACGCGCTTGCCGCCCTGGGGAGGGATCCCTTCCTGATCGATGTGGCGCTGGATCGCCATCACGCCCTCGATGAGCATCTCGGGGCGCGGCGGGCACCCGGGGATGTAGACATCAACGGGGATGTACTGGTCGCACCCCTGGACGACGGCGTAGGTGTCGAAGACCCCGCCGGTCGAGGCGCACGCGCCCATCGAAATCACCCACTTGGGCTCGGCCATTTGCTCATAGATTCGCTGGAGCACGGGCATGGTCTTGATGGCGATACGCCCGGCAACGATGAGCAGGTCGGCCTGGCGCGGGCTGAAACGCATGACCTCGGCCCCGAATCGCGCCAGGTCGTAGCGTGAGCAGGCGGTCGCCATGAGTTCGATCCCGCAGCACGCGGTGGCGAACGGCATGGGCCAGACGCTGCTTCGGCGTGCCCAGTTCACGACGCGCTGGAGGTTCGTCGTGAGGAATCCTTCGGTGGAGAGTGCCGCTTCGAGGCCCATTCGCGCTCCTCAGTTCACATGGAAACTTGGCCGTGCCGATCGAAAACGAGCGGCGGCGTGGCCGACTCGGAAAGTCTAGGAATGCCGAGGGTTGCACGCGCGGGGCGTGCTTCAGACGGGGCGTGGCACCTGGGGCGATGGGGATGCCTCGCCGGCAGGTCGCGGGGCGATGAGGTCGGCCAGGGTCCGCCCCGCGAGCACCTTCGCCCGGTGCGCGCGCAACTCGTCCATGACCTCGGCCACTCGAGCAACGTCCACGCTGGAGAGTTCCTCACCCAGGCGGAGGACCTCGCTGGCGGTGATGGATTCGGGGGGACGGGCGAGCGTGTATCCGCCTTCGGTCTTGCCAGAGACGCCGAGAAGCATCTTCCTCGTTGCGAGTTGCTCCATCACGACGGCGGCGACGTCCTCGTCCAGGCCGAGTTCGTTGGCGATGTGCGTCCGGTCGGTCGGCTTGCCTGAGGCGAACCGTCTCGTCACGATGACCATGAGCGCCAGGACGGCCGAGGTATCCACGATCGGATGCCGACCAGGGCCGGAGTCGGGGACGAGGCCGAGCGTGCCCAGGAGATCGCGGAGCGCTCCGGACTTGCGGGCGGCGGTGTAGCTCTGGAGCGAGTGGGTCACGATCAGCCCACCGATGTTGATGAGCCAGGTGACGTAGATCCAGATGAGAAAGAGCGGGATGAGGGCGAGGAGTCCGTAGAGCCGGGCGGTGGTGCTGGAGTACGCCACGTACATGGAGAATCCGCGTTTGGCCCCTTCAAGCCCGAGCGCCGCGACGAAGGCGCCGACGAACGCCGGGCCGACCTGGACGCGTGAGTTTGGAACGGCCATGTACATCAGCGTCAACATGAGCGTGCTGATCATGACGGTCAGTGGATACGAGCCGAGGAACCCGAGCCAGCGCCCGAGCAGGCCGTCGTTCCCGCGCAGGTAGAGCAGCGTGCGCTCCTGGAGATAGAACGTGAGCACGAGGCAGACCGAGCCGAGGGTGAGCAGGGTCCAGTAGAGCATGATCCGCCGGGGCCAGGAACGCCCGATCGGCGCCAGAAAGACCTGGTTGTACGCCTTCTCGATCTCCACGAGCATGGAGATGGCGGCATACATGAGCATGATGGCGCCGACCGTCCCGATGGCGCTCACCTTCACGTTGTGGACGTTATCGACGACCTCTTCGATCCACTTGTCGAGGCTGGTGAACTGGTGTGGGCCTGTGTGGCCTGTCGGCGATGTCGTGGCGGGTACGCCGGTCGAGTTGGTCTTGGAGGAGTCGTCCTGGGCGTGGTCAAGGAGGTCTGAAGGCGGGGTCGCGAAGGCCGCGTCACGTGGATCGCTCAGGGTGGCGCCGGACTCGATCCCCGATTGCTCGATCTGCGCCTGGGACAGAGTCACCTGGGAAAGCCCGGTGAAGTCCATGATCTGGCGGACCTTGAGCTTCAGTTCGTCGGGCGTGGAGAAGGCACGAAGCACGATGAGGCTGATCACGATCACCGGGATCAGGCCGAAGATCGTGCGATACGAGAGGGCGGCCGCCATGCGCGCGATCTGCACGCGATGCGCGTTGGCGAGCACGACCCGCACGAACTGCCACAGCGCGCGCAGGTTGCCCATCGGACCGACAAGGTCACGATCGGAGCGTACGTCAGGATGGCTCTCGCGTGTCTCCATCAGCCTTTCCGTTGCCCGCCTGATCGATTCCCGCGCGGGCCGCCACCCACTCGACCATTGGGGCGTCCGTCCTGCGTTCCTCTCCGCACTGCTCGCTTCTCGCTCACGCGATCGGACGGCCTGGAGGTGGGCCCCTTGCTCCTTTCCTTCGGCTTGGGCGGGTGGCTTCTTTCGCCCTGGGGCCGACGGTTCTTGTCCTGATCGGGAATCGGCCTTGATTTGAGGCCGTTCTTGCGCTCCGAGTGGCTCGGTTTCGCCGGCCCACCCTTGCGGAGCACCTGGATCTCTTCGCGTGAGAGTTCCCGCCATTGCCCCGAGGCCAGACCCTTGAGTTGCAGCCCGCCGATCGCGACGCGGATGATCTTGCGGACCGGCGTGCCGAGCATCCGCAGGACGTCCTGGAGTTGCCCGCCGTGGGATTCCTGGAGACGGATCTCGAGGACGCTGTTCGCGCCGGCCATGCCCTCACCCGCGGCGATCACCTTGCCCGCACTCACGACCCTGATCTGAGGCATCCCACGGGGGACGCGCACCATGATCGGTGTCGCGTCGCGTTTCGGCCCGCGAAGATCACGCTGGACCTTCGCCGCTCGTCGCGCGATCTCCTTGTAGGGCTGCGACAAGTTCGCGAGGGCCTTCTCGTCCGGGCGTCCCTTGACCGTAACCAGATACGTCTTCTCGACGCCGAATCGCGGGTGCGAGAGGCGATTGGCGAGTTCGCCGTCGTTGGTCAGCAGCACCAGCCCCGTCGCGTCATAGTCGAGCCGACCGACGGGGAAGAGACGTGCCCCGGAGGGGTGCTGGACGAGATCGAGCACGGTGGCACGATCCGACCCCGGCTCGTCGGCCGTGGTTGAGAGGACCCGCGTGGGCTTGTGCAGCATCACGTACAACTTCCGGTCGGCCCCGCGCACCTCGCGCCCGTCCACTCGAACACGATCGACGCCCGCCTCCACGAACGCGGGGAGCGTCGAGATCGTCTCGCCGTTGACCTCGACCCGTCCCGACTCGATGAGTTCCTCGCAGACGCGACGCGCGGCAACGCCCGCGTCCGCCAGATACTTCTGCAGCCGAACAGTTCCCGACGCCTTTGTTGTGGATGTCTTTCGCACCACACAGAGGATAGCGGGGAGGCGATTGCCTCCCCATCACCACGCCTCTCCGGCAAGAACTACGCGAAACGGGCCGATTTGGCCGACAATCCCCTTTTCGCCATGGAGGGCGCCATGATCGTGGAGACGAAGCCGGGAGCGGGAAGTGCGGGAATGCCCCGGGGCGAGGACGTCGCGCGCCAGATGTTCGTGTCGCCCCGCGTGGTGGACCAGCGGTCCTTCGACGAACTGGCCGGTGCCCTGCGTGCCATCGTGACCGACGCCGTCAACCAGGCGCGGTCGCTCGCCTCGGTGTCGGCCGAGGTCCGCGAGATCGACACGCGCCTCCGCGACGCCGGTCGCGACATGCAGACGCGTGTAGAGACCGCCGTCCGCGTCATCCCCACGCTCGACCAGCGCGTGCAGAAGGCCGAGGAGTCGATCACCCGCGCGACCAAGGACCTCGCCCAGAAGGAGCAGTCGCTCCGCGAGATCGTGGCCCGATCCACGGCAATCGACGAGAAACGCATCGGCGAGGTCGTGCAGCGCCAGGTCTCGAACGTCGTGGATCGGGCGCTCGCCGCCTTTGCCACGCAGTTGGCCGAACGTGCGAAGCAGGCCGAGCACTCGCTCACCACCACGATCGAGTCGCTCGCGTCGCGCGCCGACGCCCATATCAAGGCGCTCGATGAGTCACGCTCGCGGGCCGAGGAGTTGTCGGCGGACCTGGTGCGCCGGTTCGAGGCGAGGGCCGAACAGGTGCGGGCCCACGCCAGCACCACGAGCGAGGAGATCCTCGAGCGGGCGCGGGTTCAGGCGGGCCTCATCGTCGCGGACGCTGAAGCCAAGTCCAAGGCGATGATCGAGAAGGCCCATCGCCAGGCCGAGGAACTCGAGGTTGAACTGGCGCGACGCGCCGACGCGAGATTCGAGGAGTCACGTCTCGCGGGCGCGGAGGCGGCGTCGGCCTTGAGCGCCGAACTCGATTCGCTCTCCTCCCGCGGGACGGCACTCCTCGAGAACCACGAGTCGCGTGCCGCTCGTCTCGCCGAGGTGGCCAGTCACACGCGAGAGGTGCTCGAGGAACTCGATCTCGATGACCTCCGAAGTCTTGCCGATCGCCTAGCCGACGCGTCGATTCGCGCGAACCGAGCCGAGGCGACGCTGACCGATGTCCTGTCGCTCACGCGCCAGACCGCCGAGACGCTGGCGAAGGCCGAGGGATTGTCGCGCGATCTCACGAGTCTGTGCGAGCAATCCGACCAGGCCCGGCGGCACCTCGCGAGCGACGTGCTCAAGGGCGCCGAGTCCATCGACGCGCTCGAGGCTCGATTCGCCGAGACCCGCGAGACCCAGAAGACCATCCTTGCCCAGGTCCCCGAGATCGAGGACGCGGTGAACATTATGGCCAACGCCATCCGCGAGCAGAAGGCCCATCTCGAGCGCGTCGCGGCGGAAGCCACGAAGCGGCACCAAGACGCCCTCGGCAGCGTGGAGGCGCGTGTGCTGAGCACCACGCGCGAGGCGGAACTCGTCGGCGAGAAACTCGAGGGCCTCGTCCGCAAGATCCGCGAGAGCGCCCGAGCCAAACGCGAGTCGGCCCCGAGGTAGGCTCTCACACGCGACGTAGCCGAGTGTGTGCCGTCTTTGACGCCCGCGAGGGTTGTGCGGGGTGCGTGAATGACCCACTGGGCGGATTCACGCCTCCCCACGATGGATTCCCGCGAATCGCCGATGGAGGGAGCCAGAGGCACGCCGCGTGGAACCGGCCGAGCAAGGGAAGGTGCATGCAAGCCGTCGTTCGAGAGGACCGTGGAGTCGTTGTCCATAAGGACTTTCCCGAGCCGGGATCACCCAATGGTCTCGGCACGCCCGCCCGCGATTCCACGTCACGACCCCCCGCCTCCGAGCGATCGACCGGTAGCACACTCGAGGCCCTCGTCCGCCTCACGCGTGCCGGAATCTCCTCGTTCGATGTCGCCGTCGCGCGCGGATTCGTCAACTTTCGCGGCGTGATGGGCCACGAGTTCGTCGGGATCGTCGAGAGGATCATCGATCGCGCCGGCACGAACGACATCTCCGAGAGCGCGTCGGCGTGGATCGGCAAGCGCGTCGTCGGAAGCAAGACCATCGTGTGCGGACGCTGTGAGCGATGCCGAGGCGGGCTTTCCTCTCACTGCACCGATCGCACGGTCCTCGGCACTCACGGGCGCGACGGCTGCTTCGCCGAGCGATTCCTCGTGCCCGTCGCGAATCTGGCGGAGTTGCCCAAGGGTGTGAGCGACGACGCGGGTGTGTTCGCGCAGGGCGTCGCCGCCGCCGTCCACGCCGCGAAGGTCATGCGGCTGGAATCGAAGGCGTACATCACCGTGCTGGGCGACGGACCGATGGGCCTTCTCTGCGCCCAGGTCATGGCCCGCCTCAACGCCTCGGTCCGACTCCTCGGCACGCACCCGGCAAAGTTCTCCCTCTGTGAACGCTGGGGCGTGAAGCACCGCCACGTCGCCGAGGTTGGCCTGCGTCAGGATCAGGACGTCGTCGTCGATTGCACCGGCTCGGCCTCGGGCGTCACGCTCGCGCTCCGGCTCGTCCGTCCACGCGGCAAGATCATCCTCAAGTCCGCCGGGATGCTCGTCAACGACGCCGGCGTCGCGACCGGGGCCGCCCTCGATGGGCCCAAGGTCGGCGCACGAGGCGTGGCGGACGGCGGGATCGATCTCTCCCTCGCCGTCGTCAACGAGGTCGAACTCATCGGCGTGCGCTGCGGCAAGATCGCCGAGGGCGTGAGCGCCCTGGCCAAGGGCGAGGTCGATGTCTCCGCCCTGGTCACGGGTCGATCAAGGCTGGGCGACGCCGTCGTAGCCCTGAACGAGGCCGCCGACACACGCCAGATCAAGGTCGTGCTGGAGGCGTGAGCACTCACCGCGACCACCCCGCCGCCTACCCTCCCGGCATGTCGCTCAAGACCACCTACCCCCCGGGCACACGCGTCCGCGTCACGCAGCAAGTTCCGCGTCTGGATCGGCACACGAGCCTTAGGGGAGGCCGCGACACCGGCACTCAGATCGGCGGCGGGACCATGGTGACCACCGTCGAGGGCGTCGTGATGGACGCCGGGCAGCAGAAAACCGGCTCGTGGTACGCCCACAGCAAGGACCACAAACTCTGGCTCGACCGCCTCGTCCTGAAAAAGGACGACGGCGAGATCGTCTATCTCAACCTTGATCGCTACTCGGCGATCGACGTGCTGGTGGGGTGAGACAACGCGAAGAGAGATTCGGCACGCGTGGGCGCGGGAGTCTCTGACACATCGTGGTTATTCCACTATCACGGCCATGCCCTTCCATTGCCTCGCAAACTCTTCAGTCGGCATCTCGCGACGCCCTTCGAGCGGATCGCCGAGGATCACTCGCTCGGGCGAGGCCTCCAGGACGGGGACCATGTGCGACACGAAGAGGCCCCAATCCAACTGGACCAGGCATGGTTTGGGACACTCGAGGAGGGATCGGCGGTGGGTGGCCGTGGATCGCCGGTCCGGCATGAGCGGGAGCGACTCGTAGGAAACGCGATAGGGCGTGCCCTTGAGTTTGTCCTCGAGTGCCCAGATCGCGCGCGAGTCGGTTGTGCCCTCGCCGACGGAGGTGTGCGCGAGGCGGGCCATCTCGGTCTCGGTGGCGTCGATGGTGCGGGCGTGGAGCAGCGTGACCATCGATGCCGCGACGCACGTGTAGCCCGTCGATTGGAGGCACACGCCGTGCGCATCAAGCTGTGTGCCTCCAAGTTCCGGCACGCCCGAGCCGATCGGCGCCGTCATCCACCACCCGGACCGTATGGCAAAGATCGCCGCAAGCACCGAGAGAACGACGATCGCGCGTCGATCGGATTTCTTGGGGAGTCGCCGGGCCGCGATGCCGAACACAAACATCGTGGGCATGAAGATTCCTGTGAGTTCGAGACAGGCGACGGCCTTCGCTCCGAGGGCGTGGATCGCGATCGCCGGATCGAGCCGGTTCAGACCAAAGCAGAGCATCAGCACGAGGGCGACAAGGCCCAACGGGGCCCACACCCCCGACGATCGGCGCGTGAGCGGCCCGGCGACCGTGAACAGGCCGAGGCCGATAGCAAGCTGCGCCATGAGAATGAGAATCAGAGGATTCATGCCCACGAGCCCGACAACGTATCCCTATTCGCGGGCGGCGTCTGGATGGTTCGCAAAGATCTCGAAGACAACAGCGACGCACAACGCACAGGGCCCCGGGAGTTGGTCCCGGGGCCCTGGGTTAGGAACTCGCTTGAGAACCCGGCAGAACCGCGTGTGTCGCGGCGTGTAGTCCAGAGCCGGATTCAGCAGCCGCTGTTGAATCGAGTGAGGAAGTAGAGCAGATCGTCGATCGTGACGCCGCCGTCCTTGGTGCCGCTGCCGCTGCCGTCGTCCACGTCGGCCTCAACGTTGCCCTGATTGAAGATGTTGAGGTAGTAGAGCAGGTCGTCGATGGTCACGCCGCCGTCGGGCGTGCCCGTGCCGGTGCCGTCATCGATGTCGGCGACGCAGCAGGTAAAGATCGCCCCGAACGCGGCGAGGTCGGCGCTGGTGACGGTCGTGCCGCTGTTCCACTCGCCGGTGGTGCCGTCGGTCAGATCCATTCGGACCATCGCGAGCAGCGCGTTGAAGTCACGCCCCTGATGCGCCCAGCCCGTGTAGGCGATGTCGTCGTTGGGGTCGAGGGGCGTGTTGCTGTCCTCGACGAGGGGCGCCATGTCGTCGAGAGAGGCGCCGACCTTGGACGAGATGAGGTTCGCGTCGTCGCAGTTCACGACGCCGTCGAAGGTGAAGTCGCCCGCCACAAAGCGGAACTGGGTGATGTTGATCCCGCCCGAGCCCGAGGAATCGACGTCGTTGAAGTTGCCCGGCGTGAGGACAAACCCGTTGAGATTGATGTCATTGAGGAGGTACGAGCCGTTCGTGTCGAGCACGCCGAACTCGTTGTAGGTCGGACCATTGGGGTCGGTCGGTCCGCCGCGCGCGGCGGGGTTGTACTGAATGAGCGGCAGCGACTGCGGCCCGGTGTCGAGGATGTCACCATAAATGAACTCCTCGTCGGCCATGCGCGTGAACCTCATCGTGGACCCGTTGTAGAAGTGGCCCCGCTCGGGGTTCACGCCGAAGTACGCCACGCGGCTCGCGGCGTCGGGATTGAATCCGGACGTGTCCGACAGTTCCTGCTGGCTGGAGCGGACGTACTCCTTGCCGCCGCCGTTGGACCACGCCACGTCGTCCACCATCTGGTACGGCTCGAGCGAACTCGGCGCGGGGACGGGCGGCGTCGCGTCCCGCTCGCTGTTCACGGGAGTCTCCGCCTGCGGCGTGCCGCCGCCAACCACGAGAGAGCCAATGCCGTTGAAGTCCACACGGCCGTTGAAGTCCACGTCAGGATTGACGTCCTTACGCCACGCATAGCGGATGTTCGAGGGATAGAAGAGCGGCCCCGAGGTGATCGTGTTCGCGGGCACACCGTCGTAGAGCGAGATCCCCGAGGCGTTGATCGCGTGGAACGGACGCTTTCGCATCAGCACGAAGGTCGCCGAGCCATCGTTCTTGATGCGTCCGGCCAAATCAACCGTCGGGCAATGCGACGCCTGGAAAGTCGCCGTCGCGGTCCCCGGCGCGAAAAGGGCAAACGCCTGGCTCGGCTGGGCGTTGTTGTAGAGCACAAGCAGCCCATTCGACCCGATCGTCAACCCATCAAGGCTCCACGCCTCGTCGATCTCCGCGACCTCGTCGCCGCCGTCCCAACCCGCGGGCAGCAGGCCAGGCACGTCGTTGCCATCCGGATCGCCGCCGCCGAAGACCGACGCGACCATGTATCCCGTGAGGTCCATGCCCGCCGGCCCATAGATCTCGATGTATTCCCACCGATCATCGATCGTGCCGCTCCCCGGCGGATTCGGATACACCTCGTTCAGAACAACCTGCCCCTGCGCCACACCCGCGGCCAGCCCGGCCACCACACACACGCACACGGAACGTCTCATCTCTCTTCTCCTCAATGCAAACTGCGATCTCTCTCACAAACAATGACCTCCACCGCGCGAGCGAGGGAGGCCACACTACTCGTCGGGTCGCCAGAAGCGTCCGGTGCTCAGGATGCCGCCGAAGATCTTTCCTTCGATTTCGTCGTCGTACGCCGCGTTGGGGGCACGTGTCGCGCCGCTCAGCCAACCGATCTCTCCGTCACGATTCGTGTCGGCGACAGCGTCGGAGTGCCCATCCGCGAAGAGAAAGTTCGCGTAGTGCTTGTCATGGTCCTTGCGATTGGCGCCTGAAGCGGCGTTGTTCACCGGCCCGCCGGGTGCCTTTCCGTGCGCCGGCCCGAAATCCGAGAACTTCTGCCGCGCCCACGTGCCATCGCTCGCCTGGCCCGCCGGGCCGTCGGTGAGATCCTTCACCGTTCGATACTGCCGTCCGTCGATGATCTCGATCGCCACGCCCGAACTCAGGTTGTCCTCGACACGCCCATCGGCAAACAACGGCACGTAGTTCGGGCTGGTTCCCGTGATCTTGCTCTCGTTCAATGGCCCGACCATGTACGCGTACCGCTGCGGATCGTTGCTCGCGTTGCGCAGGTTGCGGAACTCGGTGTACGCCATGTACCACGCCATCGTGTAGTTCGTGTTGAACCCGCGACGGAACAACTCGAGTTGATCCTGCGGCGCGCTCGGACGATCCGTGAGCCGCCCGAACGTCATGGACTGGGTCATCTGCGCGGGATTCGTCGGGCACAGGAGCCGACCGGGGATCAGGTACTCGCCGTTCACCATGTCCGCCAGCCAGCCCGCCTTGTCGATCGGTCCGGGGCCGCTGTTCATTCGATTGTCGAACCGACCGCTCGAATAGAACCCTCTGTTGTTCGCGGCATACGAGTTCACCGCAATGCCAACCTGTCGCAGGTTGCTCTTGCACGCGGCCTGCTTCGCCAGTTCCCGAGCGGCGGCAAGACTGGGGAGCAGAATCCCGATCAGGAGCGCGATGATCGCGATCACCACAAGCAACTCGATCAGCGTAAAAGCCGACGCGGCACGACGAAGAATGGCTCGTCCATACGCGGAATCGGCGCGGCCTGTCTCGGCTCTCTTCATGAACAATGTCGTAGCGTGCAACTCCACGGTTTGCGCGCCGCTTGCCAAACCCTGACTCAGTTTTTACCGAACGTGAACACACCATCTCCTGCAACACTTCATGCAGTCTTTGCGCGGCCTTTGTACCCCTCCCGAATCTCGCCGGTAGTCTTTTCCTCACGCCGTGGAGCACACGGCAAATGGAGAGAAGACATGACGAAGTGTGTTTCGATTGTGACCCTTGCGGGTCTGGGCATGATCGCGGCCTCCGCCAACGCGCAGGTTCGCATCACCGAGTGGGCCTACAGCGCGCTCAGCGCCGGCGGCACGGGCGAGTTCATCGAGTTCACCAACATCGGAGCCAGCCCCGTCAACATGACCGGCTGGAGCTTCGACGACGACAGCCAACTCCCCGGCGTCGTCGACCTTTCCGCGTTCGGTCTCGTCGCCCCCGGCGAATCGGTCATCCTTACCGAGGCCGACGCCTCCCTCTTCCGCGCCGACTGGGGCCTCAGCGCCGCCATCAAGATCATCGGCGGCAACACCACCAATCTCGGCCGCAACGATGAGATCAATCTCTTCAACGGCGTCACGCTCATCGATCGCCTCACCTTCGGTGATCAGAACTTCCCCGGGACCATCCGCACCCAGAACGTCACGGGCATCACCCTCCCGACGAACTACGGCACGAACAACGTCGCGGGCTGGTTCTTCTCGACCAACGGCGACATCTACGGCTCGCACTTCTCCGCATCCGGTGACCTCGGCAACCCCGGCATCACCGCGATTCCCGCTCCTGGCGCGGTCGCACTCCTCGGTCTTGGCGGGCTCATGATGGGCCGTCGCCGCCGCTAAGTTCTCTGAACTCAGATCGCACCAAACACGACGCGGCCCCGGTATGGACGACCGGGGCCGCGCGCATCTTTGTGTCTGCTCGCCACGTTCATGCACCCGCATCTTGGGACCGTGCACACGACACGCGGTCCAACTCAACACCCGCTATTGAATCGGGACAGGAAAAAGAGCAGGTCGTCGATCGTCACGCCGCCGTCCTTGGTCCCCGTCCCTGTGCCATCGTCCACGTCGGCAACGCACCCATCGCTGGTCGCGGGAGGCTGGTACTCGAACGCGCCCATGTCCACGTTGAGCGCCCACGCGGGGACCCCCGAGTTCGGCACTGTTGGATCATCCACGTTGCGGTCGTTCCCGATGTAGTCCAGCGCCGTGCTCAGAACGGCCGGCGAATCGCCCGCATCGATGCCCGGTGAGCCGGCGAGGAGCGCCAGGTTCCCATAGTCATCATCGATCGTGCCCCAGGTGCCATCGAGCCCAGCACTGGGCATCATGACGAAGAGTGGCGCGTCGTTGATATTGCCCGCGCCACCGCGCACACCCGACGCCAACTCGACGTTGGAGTATGTCACGCTGTGGATCGAGTTCAGGAACGTGTTCATGTTCCCCCAGATCTGGCACCCCTTCAGATTCGCCGCGCTCCCCGCGATGACCGGCTCTACGCCCCGGTTCCCCACGATCGTGCAGTTGATCGCGTTCATTGCATTCGCACCCGTGCCGGTCGCATAGAACGCCCCACCGAACGCCGATCCGTTGTTGCCGACCATCACGCCGTTGCGGATCGTGGCCGAGGTCGTGGAATAGACCCCCCCGCCCCGGAGCGCGGAGTTGGCGAAGAACCCGCAGCGATCCGCGGTGAGAGAGCCGGAGGTGCCGGTCTTGAGGACCGCCCCGCCCAGGTCCGCCGCGACGTTGCGCGTGAAGACACAGTCGGTCAATGACAGATTCACGAAAGTGTTGACCAGGATCGCGCCGCCATCGCCGCCCGATGCGCTGGCGGTGTTCCCGGTGAAGCTGCAGCGTGTGAGGTCGAACGCCGTGGCCGTTGAGTACGCCGGGGTCCCGATCGCCCCGCCGAAACTCGCCGAGGTATTGCTGGTGAAGGAGCAATCCGCAATGGTCATGTCCCCGGCGGAAGACGCATAGATCGCGCCGCCGGGTGTGGAGTTGGTCGAGGAGTTCCCCGTGAATGAAGTGTTCGTGATCGTGGACGCCGAGGTCGTTATCGTGTAGATCTCGCAACACGCCCACTCATAAANNATCGTGTAGATCGCGCCACCCGCGCCCGGAGCGATGTTGCCGGCGAACGAGCATCCGTCCAGAGTCATTCCCCCGCGGATGAGCATCGCCCCACCCGCGCCGCCGGCGGAGTTATTCACGAACGAACTGCCCGTGATCGTCGCCCCGCCGTTGAGGGTGTAGATCGCCCCTCCGTCGTCTCCCGCGTGATTGTTGGTGAACGTGCAGGACTCAACGCTGAGCAGGGAGTTGCTCACGACGATCCCGCCACCGTCATGAGGAAACCCATCGGGCGATCCCGCCGAGCCTGGCGTGCTGCCGTCCTGAATGGTCACGCCCCGGAACGTCACCCCCGGCGAAGGGCAGGTGTTGATCTGAACCACAGACGTATTCAGCCCGTTCGCCGAGATCGTCGTCGCCGCGGCCCCGCCCGTTCCTTCAATCGTCAGCGACTTGCCGCTGATCGTGAACGACTGGTTGTAGAACCCCGGGGCGAGCAGGATGCGATCCCCGCTCACCGCGGAGTTGATCGTCGCCTGGATGTTGTTCACCGGGCTGATGTTGATGTCCGCCGCACGTGCCGCACACCCGATCCAGGCGCCAAGACTCGTTACCAACATCCACCACATCCGATAGATCGTGGACTTCATCGTCGTATCTCCTGTGTGAAAGGTCGTGCGCCGATGTTCACCTGGGCAAGCACCAGCAGGAATGGCCGACTTCGAAAGCCCGCCATGAGTAAGGCGATATCCGCAAGCACCGAGTCCGAAATGCACATACAGCCGATACCTTGCCGGGCGCGGATCGACCAAACATCGCCCAAGTCCACATGCCTCCAGCCCATCGCACACGACCCGCCCCACTCCGATTCGTGTACCATGGATCGATGGGCAAGGTCCCTCCAGCCTCGGATCGCGACCCGTCCGACCAGGTCACGCGACTCCTGAACGCCGCCGCCGAGGGCAACGGGAGCGCCGCCAACGACCTTGTCCCGCTCGTCTACGACGCCCTTCGCGCCCTCGCCGCGGATCTCTTCCTCAATGAACGGCGCCAGCACACACTGGAACCCACGGCCCTGGTCCACGAGGCCTACGTGCGCCTCGTTCGACAGGAAGGCGTCGATTGGCAGAGCCGCGCCCAGTTCTACGTCATCGCCGCCAAGGCCATGCGTCACATCCTCGTCGATCACGCACGCGGGCGAGATCGTAAAAAACGGGGCGGCGGGTGGGGACGAGTCACCCTCGACGGAGTCCACGCGCCATCGCCCGATGACGACTCCCTCGACATGGTCGATCTCCACGAGGCGCTGGACGCGCTCGCCAAACTCGACGAGCGCAAGGCCCGCCTTGTCGAACTCCGATTCTTCGCCGGGCTTAAGGCCGAGGACGCCGCCGAACTCCTGGGCATCGCCCGCTCCACCGCCGCCGAAGAGTGGCGCATGGCGCGGGCCTGGCTCCACCGCCAACTCAAGGCCGAGCCACAGTCGCGCGCGGAGCCCCACCCATGAGCGAGGCCGAGCGTTTCCGACTCGTCGATGAGATCTTCAAGGAGGCGCTGCGCCTCCCGCCCGAGGCCCGCGCACGCCTTCTCGGCGAGCGCTGCGCTGGAGACCCCGGACTCCGCTTCGAGATCGAGGCCCTGCTCGCGGAGGACGCCGTCACACGCGGCGCCCTCGACCAGCCCGCCATCCACGAGGCGATCCACCTCTCGCATATCGAGGGACTCGCGAGCGTCCGGACCGAGCCGATCCCCGATCACATCGGGCACTATCGAGTCATCGCCCGCCTCGGCGTCGGTGGCATGGGCACCGTCTACGAGGCCGAGCAGGAACGCCCCAAACGCCGCGTCGCCGTCAAAGTGATCAACGCCGGGCTCGTCTCCCCCACCACCCTGCGGCGATTCGAGCAGGAAGCCCGCGTCCTCGCGCTCCTCGAGCACCCATCCATCGCGAGGATCTATGAGGCCGGCGTCCACACCTTCACCGACGGCCCGCGCCCCTTCTTCGCGATGGAACTCATCAAGGGCAAGCCCATCCTTGATCACGCGAGAGAGATGGACCTCGCCCAGCGCCAACGCCTGGAACTCCTCGCCAAGGTCTGCGACGGCGTCCACCACGCCCACCAGCGCGGCGTCATCCACCGCGACCTCAAGCCCGCCAACATCCTCGTCGACGAACGCGGCTGGCCACGTATCCTCGATTTCGGCGTCTCCCGCGCCATCGACGACGACTCCCCCACCCTCATGACCAACGCCGGCCAGATCATCGGCACCGTCGCCTACATGAGCCCCGAGCAGGCCAAGGGCGACACCAACGACATCGACACCCGCTCCGATGTCTACGCCCTCGGCGTGCTCGGGTACGAACTCCTCACCGGACGCCCGCCCTACGACGTCAAGGGCAAGAGCCTCCCCGATGCCCTGCGCGTCGTCGGCGAGTCCGGCCCCATCCCCATCGGCACCGTCGATCGCACCCTCCGAGGCGACGTCGAGACGATCCTCGGCAAAGCGCTCGAGAAGGACAAGACGCGACGATACGACTCTTCGGCCGCCCTGGCCGACGACGTGCGACGGTACCTCTCCAATGAGGCCATCCTTGCCCGCCCGCCCTCGAGGCTCTACCAGATCCGCAAGTTCGCCGCCAGAAACAGCACGCTCGTCGCCGGGATCGCGATCGCCATGGTCGCCCTCGGTGTCGGCCTGGCGGTCACGCTCATCGCCCTCGACCGGACACGAGACGCCCTCGCCGAATCGCAACGACAGAAATCCATCGCCGGCACCGCGCTCCTCGAATCCCAGACCCAGACCCAACTCGCCACGAGCGCACAGGCCTCCGCCGAACGCCAGAAACTCATCGCCGAGGCCGTCCAGGAGTTCATGGCCGTCGATCTCCTCGGCGCCGCGTCCTCATCGCGGCTCGGCAAGGACGCCACCATCCACGACGCCCTCGACCAGGCCGCTGGTCGCATCGACAAAAAGTTCCGCAACGAGCCCCTCATCATGGGGCGTATCCATCTCAGCGTCGCCAACCTCTACAAGTCTCTCGGCGATCTCACGAAATCCAAGCTCCACTACGAGCGATCCAAGGAGATTCTCGACGCCGCCGTCGAGCCGGGCGACCCGACCCGGATCAAACTCCTCAACGACCTGGCCTGGTTCTATCTCGACGGACAGAATCCGCAACCCGCGATCGCGCTCCTCGAAGAATCCATCCCGCTCTGCGAGGCAACCTTCGGAAGTAACGCCCCGGAAACTCTCCGCGCCGAGAGCGACCTCGGTTCCACGCTCATCGCCCTGGGCGAGTACGACAAAGCCGAGTCCCATCTCCTCGAGGTCGCAAAACGCACACAGAACGACCCGGACCTGGCGAGGCTCCTCGCCCAGCCCGCCGGCGAGAAACCCCTCCAGCAAACCGACTCCGAAAGAGATCGAATGTGGGCCCGCCAACGTGTCCTCCACGCCCTGGGGCTCATGGAGTACGAACGCCGTCGCCCCGACCTGGCGATCAACTACTTCCGTTCCGTCCTCGAGGTCGAGTCACGAATGAACGGCATCAACTCCCCCATCACGCTCGGCACACGCTCCAATATCGCCGCCTGTCTCGAGCAAATGGGACAACTCGATGAGGCCCAGGCCGCACTCGAAGAACTCGTCGAACGAAACACCACCGTCTTTGGCCGCCACCACCCTGAGACGCTCCCAGTCCTCCACAACCTCGCCTCGGTCTACCAGAAACAAGGACGACTCGACGACGCCGAAGCCCTGCTCGTGGAGGTCCTCGCTGCCTGCCAGAAGACCTTCGGCGACGAGCACATCGGCACCATCCGCTCCATGGGTAAACTCGGCGATGTCCTCGTCCAAAGGAAGAAGTTCGACCAAGCCGAGCCCCTCCTCAAGGAAGCCATCGCGATCTGCGAACGCATGTACGGCCCCAATCATCCCGAATCCGTTGATGCCCGCACCGGCCTCGCGAAACTCGCCGAGGCCAGAGCGAATCAACGCGACCTTCAGCACGCGACCGACTCGCAACCCGCCAACCCCTAGCGCACACGCCGAACTTCAGCAACCGAAGTTGGAGCGACTCAGGTCATACAGCAGGCAACCAATCGTTACGCCGCCATCGTGCAAGCCTCTTCCCCTTCCATCATCCACTTCGACGCACGGTTGCCCGGCGTACCGAACGCCGGTGATGTGCCGCCCGAAGCCACCGGGTGAGTCCGTTCCCGTCCCGACGAGCAACACGCGTCATCACGGCTATTGCTGAAACTTCAAGAGACCGCCATCCGGCTCCACGTCAGTTGCCGCACGAAGCCCTTGACACTCTGATCTGACCCGAGGTGCGCCCGTCGCAAACCCCGTTCGGGTGATTCAAGACTCGCTTAGGCCGGCGACGACCCCGGCCCGTCCTTCTTCCGCCGTGTCTGGATCGGTGCCTTGGGCGCTGGCGTGTCCGGGATGATCGGCTTCGATTCCGTCTTGCGCTTCTGCTGGATTGGAGCCTTGGGCGCGGGCTGATCCGGGATGATCGGCGCACGGTCCCGAGTACGACCTTGCTGGATCGGGGCCTTCGGTGCGGGCTTGTCCGGAATCAACGGCCCGGCGGGCTTCGGTCCCTCTGGCCAGTCGGGACTCTCGACGCTCGCACCCTGTCCAATGTCATCGCCGTCGCTCCCGTCATCTCCACCGACAACACCGATAAGCGATCGTGCTCGCGAAGACTCCGCCAGCGCGTCGGGCCCGATGTGGAAGTACCCGCGTGTCACCACCGCCCCGAGTTCCATGCTCAGGGTCGTTGCCGTGCAATCCCCTTTCCACGACGCCTTCTTCCCGAGTCGCACCGGCCCGGACGTCACGACGTTCCCCTCCAGACTGCCGAGCACCTCCACCCCCAGGCTCGACTGGATGAGGGGCGCGATCAACTTGCCCTTCACCTCAACGAGGATCTTCCCGCACGTCTGCAGTTTCCGGACCGAATGCGTGCCCTTGATCACGACATCCTGGATCTGCAAAAGCTTCGAGCACTTGGGACAGTTGCACGACACGGCCTTCGCCGACACGCCAAAGACGTGCGCGCAGTGATAGCACGTCAGCGTCCTCTGCGGACCCATCGCCGATGGAGGCGGAGAATGGGGTGTGTCGCTCGACATGCAGGCCCCGACGTTGGCTGGGGCGCCCACCGATCGCTCGGCGCGTGCCCAAGCCACCACGTCATGACTCACCTGGCGCGCGCAACGGCGCTCCAGGCATCACTCGCGAGGCACTCCGGTGTTAGCGGTTCGGGGGTGTAACGCGGGTGTCGGCGGGCTTGCTCTCGATCGACGACGCCGCGGTTCCGCCCATCTTGCCGGCCTCGGGACCAACCGTGACGTGCCCGACGAACGTTGCGCCGTCGGCCACCACCAGTTTCGCCGCGACCAGGTCGCCCTTCATCTTCGCGCGCGCGGTCAGCTCTACACGCTCGCGGGCGTTGATGTTCCCTTCGACCAGCCCATCGACGACGACCTTGCCGGCATCGACCGACGCCCGGCACTGGGCGCTGTCGGCGACTTGCAGCTCCCCCTTCGCCTGGATCTTCCCCTCGAACTGCCCAAGCAGACGGGCCGTGGACTCGAAGGTCATCTCGCCCTTGATCTTGGTATCGGGCCCGATGACGGTGGTGTGCGATGCGTCGGCCATGTGAATCACTCCAATAGATATGGCTGGGAGCGGTGCGAACCCATGCCACGTGGTGCTCCCAACCGACGGCATGGGGACAAAGGGGGCGATTGTAAACGGCGATATACCACCAAACCCGATTTCACTTTGTCTCAAACTCCGAATCGCGCACTTTTTGCACCATTCGTTCCTCGCACCATAAACACATATCCAATAGAGTGTTACGCCACCCCGTGCGCCAGCAGGTCGCACTGAACTTCAATCAATGAGCCGATCGAGGACTCCCGAGAGTTGGCTGGCGTACGTCCCTCCAAATAGCGCACAATGCACGAGCAGGGGATACACCACGTACACGTCCCGTCGTGTTCGCCAAAAGTCAGGGTCGATCCCTGAACCACTCCATCGCTCGTATTCCTGGAAGAACGACCGCCCGAATGTCCCGAAGAGCGTGATGAATGCGAGTTCGATCTCGGCGTGCCCGTAGTACGGCGACGGATCAATAAACCCGACGCTCCCATCCCGGGCGACGAGCACGTTCCCGCTCCACACGTCGCCATGGATGAGACTCGCGGGCGGCTGGTCTGGCAGGAACTCACCAAGACGAGCGATGAGCCGTTCGACACGTGCCGCCAGCGCTCGATTGATTCCTGACGCGCGCGCGGCGTGCTCGAGCATCGGCGTCAACCGCTGCTCGGCCATGAACTCAGGCCATCGTGACGCGCGCGCGTTCGACTGCGGGAGCGGTCCGATCGTGTTGTCCACATCGATTCCATAGATCTGAGAACCATCGGGGCTGATCGATCGTTCCGCATGGAGGCGTGCGAGGGCACGGGCTGCGGCCTGTTCCGACGCCCGCCCGGGAATGCCGCTCGCGTCGAGTTCCTCCATCACCAGGCAATCACGTCTGGCCGCGTGCACCCGTGGCGTCCGCAGCTCGCCCCGCTCACGCACGAGTTCGAGCATCGCGCCTTCGACCGCAAGATCGACATCGCCCGCCGAGAGTTTCACGACGACGGAGAAGACCCCCAACTCTTCGGCGATCGGTCGATCCAGGGCGACGCGTGCAACCACACCGCCGACACCCGAGCCGAGCATGGCGACCCTGCCGACCCCGTTCCCCCAATCCGGGATCGCGTTCACGACCGCTCGTCTGATCTGGGCCTCCAGCATCTCGGACGGTATCCAAATCTCAGCACTCCGTTGGCCTGTCGTGGCACATCCGAGCGATGGACGGCGCACCCCATATACGGGGCGCTACCGACCATATGGACGGGAATCGCCCTGCCGACGAGACCACGACTCCGAGATCCCGCCTGATCGACCGATAGCAGGTGCTGAAAGGTGACCGGTACGACTCGCACGCCGCGCACAAGCTCCGCCATGCCCTACTGCCTCCGACCCCGACCTCTCGTGCTCATCGCCTCTGCAGGCGTGTTGCTCTCCATGTTGGCGGCCTCGTTGCTCGCAAACCTGATCCTCCCCGAGGAACCCGGCTGGATCCGGGTGGTCGGGAAGGCGTTGATCGCCACGGCCATCGTCGTGCCGCTCACCGGATGGTGGACGCTCTTTCTGCGCGCCCGAGCCTTGGTGCTCGCGGCACCCGATCGAGTCCAGGAGCGTCGCCTCGCCATGATCGCCCAAAGGACCATGAACGGGGTGATCGTCGCGGACACCACGCGCCGCATCGTGTGGGTGAACGAGGGCTTCACACGGATCTCGGGGTACATGCTCGAGGAGGTGATCGGAAAGGCCCCGGAGGAGATCCTTCAATGCGAGAAGTCCGACCCCGCCGCGATCGCGACGATGAGATCGGCCCTCGAGCGTCTAGAGCCCGCCCACATCGAGATCGTCAATCGCGGCAAGCACGGTCGTGAATACATCCTCGACATCGAACTCCAGCCTCTGTTCGACGACGAGGGCGTCCACACCGGGTTCATGGCGATCGAGACGGACATCACAGAGCGGAAGGCCGCGGAGCAGAGCCGGGCCGAGAGCGAGTCGCGTCTTCGGGCGATCGTGCAGGGCGCGTCGCTGCTGGCGTGGGAGTTCTGTGTCGAGGAGGACCGTTTCACGTTCCTCTCCTTCGATGACGAACGCCACGGCTATCCGAAGAGCCGGTGGCTGGAGCCCGGGTTCTGGGATTCCATGCTCCATCCCGACGATCGCGAGAGCACGGTGAACGATTGCCTCGCCGAGATTGAGGCGGGACGAGCCCACCATCTGTACTATCGGGCCATGACCGCGGACGGTCGGGTGTTGGATATCAGCGATTATGTCTCCGAACCCATCGTGCACAACGGGCGGACGATCGTCCGAGGCGTGGCCGTGGATATCACGCTGCAGGTAAAAATGGTCGAACAAGTCGCGGCGAGCGAGGCGATGCTCCGCGCCTTCATCGACCACGCGCCCGCCGCCGTCGCGATGTTCGATCGGGAGATGAGGTATCTCGCGTGTTCCGAGCGATGGATTCGCGATTACGGGATTCGCGACGCGAGCGACATCATCGGAAAGACTCACTACGAGGTGTTCCCCGAGGTCAGTGAAGAGTGGAAGGAGATCCACCGTCGATCTCTCATGGGCGCCGTCGAGCGCCGCGCCCGCGATCCCTTCGTCCGTACCGACGGGCACATCCAGTGGCTCTCGTGGGAGATCCGCCCCTGGCACACCCCCGACAATGAGATCGGTGGCCTGGTGATGTACACGCGTGACATCACCGAAGAGATCGAGAAGGACCGCCTGAGCCAGGAGCAGTCCGAACGTCTCGACCTCACGATCAACGCCGTGGGCCTTGGGACCTGGGACTGGGACATCCCCAGCGGACTGGTCACGTTCAACGACCACTGGCTCCGCATGCTCGGGTATGACCATGGTGATCTCTCGGGGGACGTGGGCACGTGGGAGTCGCTCTTGCATAGCGAGGACTGCGGGCGTGTGACCCAGGCGCTCGCCCGGCACCTCACGGGACAGGCCCCCGAGTTCCGTGAAGAGGTCCGCATGCGGCGGAAAGACGGCGGCTGGACCTGGGTCGAGACCACCGGACGCGTCATCGAGCGCGACGCCAACGACAATCCGATCCGGATGGTCGGCGTGCACGTGGACAACACACTGTCGCACAAGGCCGCCGATGCGATGCTCGAGGCGCGCCTCGCCGCGGAGATTGCCAACCGCGCCAAGAGCGACTTCCTTGCGAACATGAGCCACGAGATCCGCACGCCCATGACCGCGATCCTGGGCTACACCGATCTCCTCGCCGAGTCGGGCGACCGAGCCGCCGCCCCCAAGTCACGCCTCGAGTACATCGACACCATCAAGCGCAACGGCGAACACCTCCTCACGATCATCAACGACATCCTCGACCTCTCCAAGATCGAGGCGGGTCGCGTCGAGATCGAGCGACTCGAGGTGAATCTCGCCGACCTGCTCCGGGATCTCGACGCCCTGATGCAGGTCCGCGCCAAGGCCAAGGGCGTCTCGCTCACGTTCGAGGCCGCCACGCCGATCCCGCGCTCGATCCAATCCGACCCCGTCCGACTCAAGCAGGTCCTGGTCAACCTCATCGGCAACGCGATCAAGTTCACCGAGATCGGCGGCGTTCGTGTCGTCGCCCGTGCCATCCCCGGTCGGGCATCGGTCAACTTCGAGGTCATTGACACCGGCGTCGGCATCTCCCCCTCTAGCCTCGACACCCTCTTCAACCCGTTCACCCAGGCCGATTCCAGCACCACGCGACGCTTCGGCGGCACGGGCCTGGGCCTGAGCATCAGCCGAAACCTCGCTCGAATTCTCGGCGGCGACATCACTGTGGAGAGCCAACTCGGCCGGGGAAGCACCTTTACCCTCTCGCTCTCCCACGAGGCCCACGTCGAGAGCGATTGGCTGCCCGCCGGGCCGATCACCCAGGCCGAGCCCCCCGTCTCGCGAATCGTCGTCGCCGACTCGGCCTCACTCCCCCTCGCCGGCCTGCGCATCGCCTTCGCCGAAGATGGCCCGGACAACCAACGCCTCTTCACGCACCACCTCCGGAAGGCCGGGGCCTCGGTCACGACCTATGACAACGGGCTGCGAGCGCTCGAGGCGATGTCGATCGATGGCGACACGTCAAGGCCTCTCGTCTCACCTCCGGCGTTCGACCTCCTCATCACCGACATGCAGATGCCCGAGATGGACGGCTACACACTCGCACGAACGCTCCGAGAGCGCGGCTGGACCAGGCCCATCATCGCACTCACCGCCCACGCGATGAGCGGCGATGCCGAAGCGTGCAAGGCCGCCGGCTGCGACGCCTACGCCAGCAAGCCTGTGGACCGAGCCAAACTCATCGAACTCTGTTTGGAGTCGCTGCAGATCTCACGACAGCGCCGCGCCGCATAACTCCATGCTCGTAGTGATCCGCACGCGACACGCCGATCAACTCGGCTTCACACCCAACTCCGCCCGCCTCGACGCGATCTCGCCCGTGATCGCCGCCACGAAGGCATCAAGTCCCATCGCGCCGAGATCCTTCTCGATGCCACGCATGCGGAGAGAGACGGTCCTGTTCTCCGCGTCGCGCGGGCCGACGATCGCCATGTAGGGCACGCGCTCGTCCGCTGCCACCTTCACCTTCGCCTGGATGCGGTCCGACCCCTCGTCGATCGTGGCGCGCACGCCGCGGGCTTTCAGGGCCGCCAGCACCTCGCGGGCATACTCCGAACTCTTGTCGCTGATGGGCATCACGCGGCACTGCTCGGGGCTCAGCCACGAAGGGAACGCCCCCGCGTAGTGCTCGATGAGCACGCCACAGAACCGCTCCATACTCCCGAACGGCGCGCGGTGGATCATCACCGGACGATGCGGCTTGTTGTCGGGCCCGATGTATGACAGATCGAACCGCACGGGGAGGTTGTAATCCACCTGCACCGTCCCCAGTTGCCACTCGCGACCGATGACGTCCTTCACGACGAAGTCGATCTTTGGCCCATAGAACGCGGCCTCGCCGGGCTCCTTGCTGAACGCCACGCCGAGCGATTCTGCCGCCGCGAGGCACGCCGCCTCGGCCTTGTCCCAGTTCTCCTTGGTCCCCGTGTACTTGGTGCCATCAGGATCGCGCAAGCCCACGCGCACGCGATAGTCCTTCATCCCCAGCGTCGCGAAGATGATCTTCACGAGGCTGAGGCATCCCTGGATCTCCTGGCCCACCTGGTCCTCGGTGCAGAAGAGGTGCGCATCATCCTGGGTGAAGCCGCGGACGCGGGTCATGCCATTGAGTTCGCCCGACTGTTCCCAGCGATAGACCGTGCCGAACTCCGCGAGTCGCACGGGCATGTCGCGGTATGAGTGCGGCGCGCTCTTGAAGATCTTCACGTGGTGCGGGCAGTTCATCGGCTTGAGCAGATATCCCTCGACGAGTCTCTCGTCCGGGAGGATCCGCTCCTTGCCGATCGTGGACGCGTGCGTGCGCTCGTTGATCTCCTTCGCGAGGCGCGCCGAGACGCCTTCGACCCGGTTCATCATCTCCGCGCAGGAGCACCCCTGAGCCGAGAGCATCTCGATCGCCTCGCGCTCCACGATCGGGGCGTACTGCGAGTCCTTGTAATACGGGAAATGCCCGCTGGTCTTGTAGAGTTCGAGTCGCCCGATGTGCGGCGTGAAGACCTGGTGGTACCCCTGCTTGCGCAGTTCGTCCGAGATGAACGTCATCAACTCCTGGCGGATCACCGAGCCGTTCGGTGTCCAGAGGATCAGCCCCTGCCCGACGTCCTCGTCGATGTGAAAGAGGCGTAGCGCCTTGCCGATCACGCGATGGTCGCGCTTCTTCGCCTCCTCGAGTTGGTTGAGATACTCGTCGAGTTCCTTCTGCGACGGGAAGGCCGTCCCATACACCCGGATCAGCCGGTCCGAGGTCTCGTCGCCATGCCAGTACGACGACGCGAGCGACATCACCCGCGCCGCCCCGATCCGCCCGGTGCTCGGCACGTGCGGCCCGCGGCAGAGGTCCTCCCAGTTCTTCCCGGGCTCACCCGTCGCATAGAACGAGAGCCGCCTGGTGGCATCGGTCTCCAGACCGGTGCTCCCGCGGCCCTGAACGGCCGCGACACCAGAATCACCCGAGGCCGCCTTCGCACCGCGATACACCGACGACACCATCCCCAGCGCCCGCTCGGCATTGTCGATCTTGTATTTGTTCTCCTCCGCCCACAACTTCTTCAGCCCCTCGTTCGCCTCGCACTCATAGCGGGTGAACGCCCGATCCTCCTTGATGATCTCCGCCATGCGCGTGTTGATCGCGTCGAACAGATCGCTCGATAACTTCACGCCCTCGGGGACGAACATGTCGTAGAAGAACCCCGTCTCCGTCGGCGGGCCGTACGCGAGCTGGATCTGTTTCCCCGCGACGTCCTGGATCGCCTCGGCCATCACGTGGGCCGCCGAATGGCGGATCAGCGTCAACGCGTCCGTGCTCGGCGCCTGCCCGGGTTTGGGCGCGGTGATGATCTCGAGACGAGCATCATGATCGATGACGAACGAGAGATCTCTCGTCTCGCCATCGACCTTGCACGCCAGGGCCGCCTTCGCGAGTCCCGCGCCGATGGACGCCGCGACGTCGCGCCCGCTCACGGGCTTGTCGAAGGACTTGGTGTCGCCGTTGGGAAGAGTGATGGTGGGCATGTGCAAATGTCCAAATGGTCAATCGAGGTATCGCTGATAGGAACGGAGGACCACGGAAGAGAGGTGTTCGACGTTGGCGTCAGGGTTTGGATCCTTTGGATGGGGCGTACAGCCGGATCGCCTCACACTCCGGGCAGCGATACGCCGTCAGCGAGAGACCCTTCATGTGCTGCGCCGAGTCCACCTCGCCGACGTACTGCGTGCGCTTGGGCTCCCCCGCGCACCACCTGGGCATGTGCACAGCCACGCCGCCGTCGCCCATCTCGGTGATGAAGCCCTTCTCCATCTCCTTCTGACAGACCAAACACACAGGCGTCTTGGCCATCGATCGATCTCCTTCACACAGGGTGCATTGCTCGACACCATCTCCCGGCCCATCAACAACAACGCCCGACGTGGCTCGCCGGGCGCTTCGATCGTCGTCGCGGTGTCCCGGCCTCACCCGCGCCCATGGGTGCTCGTCGTTCGGCTCGTGGTCGTGGTGGTCAGGAACATGCCAGATCATATCCCAAACCCGAACACGATTGGCACCCTTGTGAACGACTGGCACACCGCTCAGTGCGGTGCACGCTGTCGAACCCAATCCACTCGTGGCCCATGCGTCCCGCCTGTGTCTCCCTCGTCGACGCGCTGATCCCGTCCCCAACTCACACTCGCGCATGCCACGAAACCGAAAACCGATGCACGTGCGAGTTCCCCATATATTTCTCTTGACACGATATATCCTGTGACGATATATTGAAGACGCGGCGGACGACACGCCCCATCGCGGCCGGCCGCAGGATCAACCCATGGACGATCGCTTCGAACTCGTGGTCCTCTCCCTCCTCGCCGATGGCCCGAAATACGGCTATCTCCTCACCAAAGAGGCCAAAGCCAGAACCGACGGCGCCCTCCGACTCACACCCGGCGTCCTCTACCCCCTCCTCCAGGAGCTCGAAACCTCGGGCCTCATCACCGGTTCGTGGGAGGAAGTCCGCGCCGCCTCGCGCGACGACGGCTCGGGCGCAGGCCGAAAGCGCAAGTGGTACAAGATCTCCCCCAAAGGGCGCAAGCGCCTCGCCCGCCGCGTCGACGCCCATCGTGCCTACACCGCGATGATGAACGCGTTCCTCGGCACGCGCGCCAACTCGGAGCATCCCGCATGAGCGCCGCCGAGCGACTCAAACTCGTGCCGCACACGCCAGACGCGACAACCAATGCCGCCATCTCCGCGCACGATGGAACCCCCACCGATTCCATCCTCCAGACATGGCTCGACGCCGCCGTCGCCGCCGTTCCCATCTCGCATCGTGCCCCTATCCGTGACGAGATCGAGGACCACATCACAGAACGCGTCCGAGAGTTGACCCTCGCGGGCGAGAACGAGCACAACGCCCTCGCCCGCGCCCTCCAGGAGTTCGGAAACCCCGCCGTTTTCACCAGAGACCTCGCCCGGGCGCGCCGCGCCCCTTTCAGGAGACTCGCCATGAACAGCGCCATCATCGCCGCATCCGGAATCGCCCTCATCACCAGCCTCGTCGCCATCACCCAGCCCGCCGGCACGCGCCACGTCGGCGGCGAGGCCTACGTCCCCACGCCCAAGACCAGCGCCGTGCTCGCCGAGCAATCACCGCCCATCGAAGTCCCCATATCCCTCGCCGAGGCGCTCGAACGCGTCGCCGAACGCGCCGGCCTCACCCTCGTCGCACGCACCGCGCCCCTCAACGAGCAAGGCATCGACCAAACCGAGTCCCTCCGCGTGACACTCAAGGCCGGAGACGTCGCCGGCGCCTTCGAGGAGATCCGCGACGCCCGTGGCGTCACCAGAAGCGAACTCGACTTCCGCGTGCACGACGGCATGCTCGAGGTCGCCACACGCGACTACTTCGACTCGCGAGAGACGCGACTCGTCAGCATCGACGCCGGAGAGTTCCTCGCCGGCGCCCCACGCGAGCAGCAAACGAAACTCCAGGACCTCATCACCGAGCTCGTCGAGCCAGAGGGCTGGGTCAACAACGGCGGCAGCACCGCCCGCATGTCCATCGTCGGCAACGTCCTCTTCGTCAAGGCTCCGCCACGCTACATCGAGCAGATCCAATGGATCGTCGCCAAACTCAACCCCGGGCAGCCCGCCGACAACGACCACGCCAAAGCCATCGGTGTCCCCATGCTCAAGGACCTCCCCATCGTCGGCAACAACCTCACCCGCGACCCGCGACTCGTGAATGACGCCATCGACCTCAAGCTCCAAACCGGCGTCCGGGCCGACTCCGTCGTGATCGATGGCCTTCTCCGCAGCGCCGACGACAGGCTCCCCATCGAGAACGCCCTCACCGCCAGGCGGTTCGTCCTTACCGCGCCCGCCGCCGACGGCTCGGCGCCCAACCTCCTCATCATCACCAGTGAGAATGGCAACGTCACCATCCGCTCCGCCCAGCCCAATCCGCCCGAGACGGGAGCACCCGCCGTCCACTAAGTTCCCCTCGGCCCAACCGCGCCCTTCGGCTACCCTTCCCGCGTGAACTGCCCGTTCTGCAGCGCCGACAACGACAAAGTGATCGACAGCCGCGCCAGCGACGCCGGCAAGTCCATCCGCCGACGCCGCGAGTGCGTCGCCTGTGGCCGGCGCTTCACCACGTACGAACGCGTCGAGCAGACCGCCCGCCTCGTCGTCATCAAACGCGACGGCACCCACCAGCCCTTCGACCGCCAGAAGATCATCTCCGGTATCCACGCGGCCTGCGGCAAACGCCCCATCGCCGAGGCCGTCAAGGAGCAACTCGCCGACGAGATCGAGGAAACCCTCCACCGCGAGTTCGACCGCGAAGTCAACAGCCGCGTCGTCGGCGAACGCGTCATGGTCCGCCTCCGCGACATCGACGAGGTCGCCTACATCCGCTTCGCCTCCGAGTACTACCAGTTCCGAAGCGTCGACGAACTCAAACGCCAACTCGAACTCCTCGACGGCCGGATCAAAGACGCCAAGGCCCAGGTCAAACTCTTCGAGTGATGGAGACGCTCCCGGGGTGCCCCGAGTCGACGGCGGTCCTGGGCATCATCTCGGCCAGCACGGTCAACCGGCGAACGACCCTCCCACCCTTCGCCACCCGCCAATCCCCGTCCCAACAACCATCACCGCGTCAGGCTGGGAAATCCCTGCCACTCAATCCGTGTGAACCGCGGCTCTTCCCGTGGAATTCACCCGAACACCTTGTGCGCCCGCACGAATGGTGTATGGTCCAAATGGCTATCTTGTCCCTTGGGCTCTCCAGAGGCCGCTCGGCCCGAAAGTAGTCGCCACGATGAAGATTCGCCCCCTCCGCCTCGCGTGCGCCGTTGCGATGTTGACCGCCTCGGCCGCGCACGCCCAGTTTGTCAGCCCCCTGCCACCCGTCCCGTTCCCGTCCGAGAACCCCTTCTCCGAGGCCAAGCGCGTCCTGGGCAAAGCCCTCTTCTGGGATGAGCAACTCTCCAGCAACAGCACCGTCGCTTGCGCCACGTGCCACTCGCCCTCGCACGCCGGCGTCGACTCGCGACGCGTCCGCTCGCCCGGCCCGGACCACATCCTCAACACCGACGACGACACCTTCGGCTCGCCCGGCATCGTCCGCATCAACGCCGGGGGCGAGTACGAGGTCGATCCCGTCTATGGCGTCGGCCCGCAATCCGGCGCGCGAGCCTCCATCTCCTTCCTCACCGCCTCGTATGCCCCGCGCATCTTCTGGGATGGGCGCGCGAAGTCGTCATTCACCGACCCCCTCACACTTCAGACGCTCATCCCCGTCGGCGGCGCGCTCGAGAGCCAGGCCGTCGGCCCCGTCATGAACCCCATCGAGATGGCCCACGAGAATCGCAACTGGGTCGAGGTCGCGACCAAGCTCGCCGCCGCCCGCCCCCTCGCCCTCGCGCGGAACATCCAACCCGACGTCGCCGCCGCACTCGTCGGTGTGCAGGACTACCCCCAACTCTTCGCCGCCGCCTTTGGCGATGGCGCGATCACTCCCGCCCGCATCGGCATGGCCATCGCCACCTACGAACGCACGCTCTATCCCGATGAGACGCCCTGGGACGCATTCAACGACGGGAACCTCGACGCCCTCACGCCCCAACAGGCCGAAGGATGGACCAACTTCGATGCCGTCGGCTGCACCCTCTGCCACTCCGCCCCCGAGTTCACCGACAACGACTTCCACGCCATCGGCTTCCGCCCGCCCACTGAGGACCTCGGCGTCGGTGGCGTCAACGGCAACGCCGCCGACAACGGCAAGTTCCGCACGCCCAGCCTCCGCAACGCCGGCCTCCGCTCTAACTTCATGCACAATGGCAACCTCGAATCCCTCGACGACGTCATCGCCTTCTACGCCAGGGTCGAGGGTGCCGCGCCCCAGTTCACCGAGAACCAGGACGTCTTCATGGACTTCGTCATCGTCCCCACCGAGTTCATCGCCTCGATCACCGACTTCCTGACCAACGGCCTCATCGACCCGCGCGTCCGCGACGGGCTCCCACCCTTCGACTCGGCCACGCTCTGGTTGTCGCGCCCACAGGACCATGTGCAACTGCTCCCCGGCGGCGTCGCCGGCGCGGGCGGCGTCCCCACCATGATCGCCCCCGCCCCACCGCTCATTGGGAACACCGACTTCACCCTCGGCCTCGCCAACGCTCGAGGCGGTGCCGAAGCCACACTTCTCATCTCACGCCACGCGCCAATCGCCGGTGTGCTTTCCCCCGATCGCACCCTCGGCCCCATCTCGCTCCCGGGTTCATCACCAACCGATGGCATCACCACCACAATCTGGCCCATCGTCGCCAACGGCGCTCTCCTCGGCAAGACTGTCTATTTCCAGTGGACCGTTGCCGACCCCACCGCCCCCGGCGGCCTCGCCCGATCCGCCCCCGCCGCCGCCACGTTCTTCTGTGGCGACATTGGTTGTCCCACCACCTGCTTCGCCGATCTCGACGATGGTTTGGGTGGGGGTTTCCCCGACGGTGCCGTCAACATCGACGACCTGCTCTACTTCCTCCAGGTCTTCGGCGAAGGCTCGCTCGACGCCGATCTCGACGACGGAAGCAACGTGGGCACGCCCGACCAGGCCGTCAACATCGATGATCTCCTCTTCTACATCGATCGCTTCTCCGGCGGGTGCTGACCGTGTGAAAATTCTGGCATTATCTTGAAATCTCCTGTCTCCGGCCGCGTTCCGCCCCCCCAGCACGCGCGGGGACATCAATCTTCCGCGCCCCTATTGAGGAGCAAAGAATGCCTATCGATCCGCGCTGCGCACTCGTGCTCGCCTTCTTCATCACCACGAGCGCCTTCGCCCAGCCTCAACCGCCGGCCCTCCCGCCGGTCCCCCAGCCCGCCCAGAACCCCATCACCGAAGCCAAGCGGATCCTCGGCAAGGTCCTCTTTTGGGATGAACAACTCTCCTCCGACAACACCATCGCCTGCGCCACGTGCCACACCTTCTCCCAAGGCGGGATCGACGCACGCCGCATCCGCACGCCCGGCCTCGACTCTCTCCCCAACACGCCCGACGACGTCTTCGGCTCGCCCGGCGTCATCAACGCCGACGCCAGCGACGACTACGAACGCAGCCCCGACTTCGACCTGAACCCCCAGGTCACCGCACGCAACTCCATGTCCTTCATCACCGCCGCGTTCGCCCCGCAAACCTTCTGGGACGGACGGGCCTCCAACACGTTCCTCGATCCTGTCACGAATCAGGTCCTCATTCCAACGGGCGGCGCCCTCGAGAGCCAGGCCGTCGGCCCCATCGTCAACAGTGTCGAGATGGCCCACCAGGACCGCGACTGGTCCGCTGTGACCACCAAACTCGCCACGGCACGCCCGCTCGCGATCGCCCGCAATCTCCAGACCGATGTCGCCGCCACGCTCGCGACCCATCCGTCCTATGCCGCACTCTTCGAGAGCGCCTTCGGCGATCCCACCATCACGCCCGCGCGCATCGCCATGGCCATCGCCACCTACGAGCGCACGCTCTATCCCGACGACACACCATGGGACCGCTTCCGCGACGGCAACACCAACGCCCTCACGCCCCAGCAGCAACAGGGCGTTGGCGCCTTCGCCGCCTCGGGCTGTGCCGCCTGCCACCCCGCGCCGCAGTTCACCGGCAACGGCTTCCGAAACATCGGCCTCCGCCCCGTCGGCGAAGACCTCGGCCTCCAGAACACCACCAACAACCCCGCCGACCGAGGAAAGTTCAAGGTCCCCAGCCTCCGCAACGTCGGCCTGCGCACCAGCCTCATGCACAACGGGCAGTTCACCAACCTCACCCAGGTGATCCAGTTCTACGCCAGAGCCCCCGGTGCCGCACCCCAGTTCCCCAACAACCAGGACCCGCTCATGCAGCAGGTCAACGTCCCGCCCCAGGTCGCCCCCGCGATCCAGGACTTCCTCCAGAACGGCCTCACCGACGCCCGCGTCCGTGACGGACTCTTTCCCTTCGATTCTGCATCGCTCTGGTCCCAGCGCCCGCAGGAGCGCGTCCAGATCCTCGCCGGTGGCACCGCGGGAACCGGTGGCATCCCCACCATCATCGCGGCCACGCCACCATTCGTCGGCAACAACAACTTCAAGATCGGCCTCTCCGGCGCGCTCCCCGGCGCCATCGCGCGGCTCCTCATCTCCACTAAGCCACCGGTCAACGGCATCCTCGACGCCGATGACATTCTGGGCTCGATCACCCTGCCCGCCACCGGCGACAACGCCGGCATCGGCACAGTCCACTGGCCCATAGCCCCCAACGGGCGACTCTCCGGAACCGAGTATTACTTCCAGTGGGAGATCGACGACGCCGACGCAGACGGCGGCCTCGCCCGCTCCGCTCCCGCAAGGGCCGTCCTCTTCTGCGGGGATCTCGGCTGCCCGCCCGACTGCGTCGCCGACATGGACAACGGCTCCGGAGCCGGAATCCCCGACGGCGGCACCACCATCGACGATCTCCTCTACTTCCTCAACGCCTTCAGCGCCGGAAGCACCGTCGCCGACATCGACAACGGCAGCACCAGCGGCACACCCGACGGCGGCGTCACCATCGATGACCTGCTCTACTACCTCGGCTCATTCTCAACCGGTTGTTGAGCGGATCGCATCGCACAATCTGCCAAACTCTCGAGGCACAGGCGCCCCGCCCGTGCCTCATTCTTCTGCAAACTCCTCCACGCCGCGATCGCCGCTCAATGCCCACCCAACGACGCATCTCTCAGCACATCGCGAGGCGTCAACGAACTCGGCACACGCCACCGTGCGATCCACAACTGGCTCGAGGGGTGCCCCTTCCCGTCCGTTCCGCGCTGGGCCGTCCACATCATGAGCGTCCCATCCGTCGAGAACGCCGGCAGGATGTCCGCCCCGGGTGCGTGCGTCACGCGCGCGTGCCACGCGCTCGTCGCGTCCACCGTCCGCCCCTCGATCGTTGTCTCCGCGGCCTTCGCCATCGCCTCGCGGTCCACGCCGATCGCGAACACCTCATAGTTGAAGTGCCCCACCTCGCTCGTCCCATACACGAGGTACTTCCCGCTGGGGTGCCAGTACGGGCACCAGTTCACGTGCTCGTTGTTCGTCAGTTGATACTCGCGCTCGACACCCACGGGAATCAGACTCCCGCCCGCGTCCTTCTCGAACCTCAGGTCCGCGACATAGATCTGCAAGAGGTCGTTCCCCGCGCGATCCGAGCGATAGCAGATCGACTTCCCATCGGGCGAGAAGAACGGCCCGCCGTCGTACCCCGGCGCTACCACGATCGGGTGCTGCATGCGCGTCACCGTGTCATAGGCGTAGATATTCCCGTCCGAGCGATGGGGCGTCCCCTCGGGCAGATCCTTCGGCGCGTCCTCCACGTGCGTGTACAGCACAAATCGCCCATCGCTCGAGAACGAGCACTCCGCGTCGTAGTTGGGGAGCGTGAACATCGGAGCCGGCGTCGCCACGGGCGCGCCGTCCGCAGTCAGGTGCGCCGTCACGACCTCCATCTCCGCCGGGAACATCCACTGATATTTTCGCGTGCCCACCTGGAATCCCGACTTCTGCTCGTCGCTGGGCTTGACGAGAGTGCTCCCGAAGAGCACCTCGTCGGGCCGGACCGGGTCGAACCAGCCGCAGGTATTCGCCGAGCCCTGTGGACTCACGCGTCGGATGTTCTCGAGTGCGAACGCTCTGCCCTCGACGTTCCGCGAGAGGTCCGCGACGTACATCGCATAGAACGGATCGGCGGCCTCGCCCTCCTTGGGCGCCGTGACCGCCTGGAAGATCACACGCCCTCCGTCCGGTGAGAAGTACGCCTCACCGGCCTTCGCGAACCGCTCGGGAAACGTCAACTGCACCGGCTCGCCGAACAACGAACGCTCGGCCGTGTGCCAATCGGCCCCGACCGCCGGCGGCTCGACCTCCGAAGAATGCTGCCCAACCGCGGCCGTTCCCACGCACGTCCCCGCGAGGACGGCGACAATCATCCGTGTCTTCATCCCCAATTATGCGTGGCCCGAACCACTCGGACCACACGCTCCTCGATTTGCCCACGCCGTTCTCTACTCCATGACCACGCCCCCAACGATTCCAATCCTCGCCCTCGATCCCGGGCAAACCCCCGCGTGGGTGGCGATCAACAAGCCCCCGGGCCTGCTCAGCGTGCCGGGCAAGTCGATCGCCGATTGTGCCGTCGAGCGCGTCCGCGCCCTGTTCCCTTCCGCGAGCGGCCCTCTCACCGTCCACCGACTCGACATGGAGACCTCGGGCATCTTGCTCGTGGCACTCACACCGGAATCCCAACGCGCCCTCTCGGCCCAGTTCGAACGCCGCGAAACCGAGAAAAGCTACATCGCCGTCGTCCATGGCACACCGACGACGCACGACATGTCCGACCACACCCCCGGCGACTACGCCTGGCGCGAGATCCGACTCCCCATCCGCCCCGATATCGATCACCGCCCGCGACAGATCATCGATCCGATCCATGGCAAGGAATCGATCACACGCTGGCGCACCATCGACAATGACTCTTCATCCGGCAGCCCAAGCACACGACTCGAACTCCGCCCGATCACCGGCCGGTCGCACCAACTCCGCGTCCACTGCGCCTTCGCGATCGATGCACTCGCCGGCGTGCCCAACGCGGCCAAATGGACCAAAGGCGGGCTCGGCACGCCCATCATTGGTGATCGCCTCTACAACCCCGCCGACCCGGCGCCGCGCCTGCTCCTCCACGCCACGCGCCTGGAGTTCACCGATCCCACAACGGGTGATCGCGTCGCCATCGACTCGCCCCCGGACTTCTGATACCTACTCGAACTTGTGGCACAGGCGTCCCGCCTGTGTCGAGCTTCTTCTACATTCCTACAGTTGTTCGATCTCGGGCCTCTCGCCATCGACCAACCCCGCGGCCATCATCAGTGCCCAGCACCCCGCCGCATCCTCAGGCGTGAACGCGCCGACCTCGAACGAGTCCACATCCAGCACGGCATCGCACTCGCCAGCCGCCCCAATCACCGGGACGACCAACTCCGACAGATCCCGCGGATCGCACGCGACATAGTTCGCGCCCAGTGTGCGCACGTCATCAATCACCAGCGCGCGCCGCGTGAGAAGGCCGCGCCCGCACATGCCATGCAACCCGATCGGCGAGCACGCGGGCTTGGGCTCGCGGCAGACGAGCACCATCTCCGCCCCACCGCCGGGCGCTCGCTCATAGAACCCCACCCACGACCAGCGCGAATCGCCGCCGAACACGCGCCAGAGCATGTCAACCACCAGGCGCATGGCGTCCCCGCGCGATGCCGGGCGTGCGCCCCGCGCGATCTCGATCAGTGGCCCATAGTCGTCGTGCGCGCGCATCGGCGTGCGGTCGCCGAAAGGTACGGCTTAGAGCGTCGCCGAGGTGTACGGCAGGAGGGCCATGAAGCGGGCCCGCTTGACGGCCTGGCTGAGCATCCGCTGCTCGCGGGCCGAGGCGCTGTTGCGCTTGCGACCGAGGATCTTGCCGTTGGGGCTCATGAACTTCCGCAGGCCCTCGACATCCTTCCAGTCCACGAAGGCGGTGCCCTCGGTGGAGGTGTGGGCGATGCGGGACTTCTGGGTGGGCGTGAACCGTGTGAACTTGCTCATGGAACTCGTCCCGCTCTCTGGCGGGCTCCGTCGTGGTCGGTTCGGCCCGAGGTGCCGCGGCCTGGATACGCCAAGCCACCCTCGGGCGACGGGTCGAGATCATAGACCGAACATTTACCTCTTGTGGATGCGAATCACGTGACGGGTCAGTCACGCTCCGCGGCCCGGCGGGCGGCCGTCCGGTCGATCGATACCGCCCCGGCCCCGAAGCCCAGCACGATCAGCGTCCAGAGGATCAGGACCGAGTTGCGGACGATGTGGCAGGTGCCCACGCCGCCGGTGCAGGGGAACTCGACCTTCCCGAAACAGGAGCACTTCACGTCGAGCCCGCGCGAGAGGGCCGAGACTATCAGAAAAGTGAAGAGTCCGAGAAGCACGAGAATGGTCGCGGCGGCTGCCCGGGTCCAGAGGCCGACGACCAGGCAGACCCCGGCGATGAGTTCAGCCCAAGGGAGCACGAACGCGGCGAGATGGGCGAGATGCTCGGGGAGTCGGGTGCCAAACACCTCGAACTTGAAGGCATTGACGGCGTCGAAGGCCGCCTGCGGGTTCGAGAGTTTCATGAACGCCGCGAAGATGAAGAGCCCGCCCAGACCCACGCGGAGGATCGCGAGGAGCCAGTGGCGAAAGCGTGTTTCAAAGGTGTCGTCGGGTGGCGGCATCGTGGCAGTTTAGGGGCTATTTCGTCGGGGCCGCGTCGGTCGGGTATCCAGCGCCCTTCCAGCCCGGGTAGCCGTCGGTCATGATGTGGATTTGGGTGAAGCCGACGGACTGCATGAGTTTCGCGAGGTTGTGCGAGGCATCGCATTGGCCCCCGTCGCAGTAGATCACGACCGGGCCGGGGCTGTAGATCATGACCTCGGCGGCACGACTGGGAAACTCGTCGGGGGGCATGACGACGGCCTGGGGGACGTGCCCGAGCTCGAACTCGTCATGGCGTCGCGCGTCGAGGAAGGGGACGCCTTGATCGAAGAGGATCTTGGCGTCGGCGCTGGAGATCTCAAGCCCAAGGACGCGCGAGCCGGAGCCGTTCGTTCCCGGGTTCTCCCCTGTGCCTGTTGCGGGCGCCGTGTCGTTGGGCGTCGTTGGCGGTGGTGGAGTGCCGGGGGGTGTGGTGCCGTTCACCACGGTGGGCGAGAGTTTGCTGGTGTCGATCGACTTGACGATGGGTCGTATCCACGAGTGGATACCCCCCGCGACGACCGCGAGGACGACGATCATCGCCCAACGCCCGAGGAATGACTGCGCCATGGCGCGGCGTCCTTTCATCGTGAATCACTCGGCTTGCCGGTGGACAAGGGATTGTGGCAAGCGGGCGCCTGTCCAACGAGTTTGGGTCGATCACGTTTCGAACGGCCCGACTCGACCCTGGTCGATTAGCCGCCTTTGTTGGCGGGGACGGGCATGGTGCTCGTCGTGCCCAGCGGGTTGGGCGTGATGCTGCCCTTGACGGGCTGGATGGGGACCTGCCCCTTGGGGAGGGCGCCGTTCGCGGCGGGAAGATCGCGTGTGAAGCCGTAGTACTTCATGGTGAAGATCTGGTCGCTGGGGATGTTGGTGTTCACCACGATCTCGCCCTGGAGGCCCATGGGCTTGTCGGGAGCGGTGCCCTTGATTTCCAGCGAGTACGACGTGGGGTTCGCCTCGTCGTTGGGCGTGAACTTGACATCGAAGGGCTGGCGCTCGGCCGCAGGATTGGAGATCGGCTGATCGTGGGCCGCGATGATCTTGAAGACCCCGCCATCGCGACGCCTGATAGTGCACTTGGCAGCCACGGGCTGCCCGACGGGGATCGCCTGGAGCGCAATGGAGGCGGGATCGGAAATCAGCGAGCCGACGGCCTCGCCGAAGACCGACACATTCTTCACCGTGCCATCGCTCAGGCGGACGGTGAGGATGCCGTTGGTCTGCCCGGCGTCGATGCCCGGGAGGATGTCCACGTTGATGGTGGACACCGTGACGTTCTCGCCCGACGCGCCCAACTCATTCGCGGACCCCTGAATCGTGGCCTTGATCTTGTCGGGAAGGTTCGACGTGACCTCGGTGACGGCGAAGTTGGGAAGGACGCTGTGGATCTTCAGCAGGCTCTTGGTGCCCTGGTGGCGGTTGAACTGGCCGAGCGAAACCATCTGCGGCTCGATCCAGGTCTTGGGCTGGACCATCGCCTGGAGTTCCCAGATGGTGTTGGGGTGGACCGGATCGTTGGACATGATCGTCACGGTCTGCTTGGAGATGCCCTTGGGCTTGCCCGTCGGGTTGAAGGTGACCTCGAACTCGCCCACCTCGCCCGGGGCGTACTCCTTCTTGGTGAGTTGGGGCACGGTGCACCCGCACGAGCCTTTGACCTGCGAGATGCTGAGCGTGGCCGAACCAGTGTTCTTGAAACGCACCATGGTCTTCACGGGCGAACTGTCGTCGATCACGCCGAAGTCGTGCATCGAATCGATCAGCGTCATCTCGGGCTGCACGACCAGCGAGTTGGGGACGTCATCGATCCCGGGGACAATGCCGATCTGGGACCATGCCGGAGCGGCGACGGAAACGGCAAGGCCGGCAATGATGGCGACGAGAGCGGTTGACTTTTTCATGGCTTTCCCTGTGACAATGGCGGTATCAATGGATCATGCCGACGAGGATGCCGGCGGCAAGGAGCGACACGTTCACACAACCAGGGGAATTGACCCTCCCCATGGATTCGACCTAGGCCTGTACGCTCGCCCCACCATCACGGTTGGCGCGAGGCCGACCCTCGATACTCTATTATGCGCTTCGAAACGATTTCTGGCACATTTTTCGTGTGTTGTTTGGACAAAGGCCACGTTTGATCCCCACCGCGATTCCCAACTCGCACTCCCTGGCCACGGCGGGTCCCGGGACCCTGACGAAAGCCGCAAACGCGGATGCTTCGGCCCCGGGCGTCACGCGAAATGAGTCCGATCCTGGTCCGATCACGCGACCGGTGACTCGCGTGCGCGGATTGTCTCTCGGGGGTGTGCGGCTCCAGACCAATCTGCTCCTCGCGCCGATCGCCGGGTATTGCGATCTCGCCTTCCGGACGATCTGCCGCGAGTGGGGCGGCGTGGGCCTGGCGTGCACGGACCTGCTCTCACCGCAAGGTCTCTTGCGTGGAACGGCGACGAGCCTCGACCTTGCCAAGACCAACGAGTTCGACAAGCCCGTCGGGATGCAGTTGTATGGGAGCGACCCGGACATCATGGCCGAGGGCGCGCGGTGGGCCGTTGAGCATGGGGCGAGCGTCGTGGATATCAACATGGGTTGCCCCGTCGACAAGGTGACGAAGAAGGACGGCGGGAGCAAACTCCTGACCGATCTCGATCGCACGCGTCGGATCGTGGAGCGCGTGGTGCGGGCGCTCGAGGCGTGCCCGATCAGCGAGGAGGAGTGGCGGCGGCGGCAGGGAGTCCAGGAGCGGCGCCTCGGAGATCGGGCATCGGGCATCTGTGAATCTTTGAATGGGCACGCCTCGTCCACGCCGTCACCACGGACCTCCGGAACTTCGTCACTCACAATCCCCCTCACGTGCAAGATCCGCCTCTGCTGGCACACGGCCGACTTTGAGGCGGGTCAAGCGTGCTCTCCCGAACTCGCGTCGATGCTCGCGGACCTCGGCGTGGTGGGCGTCACCGTCCACGGACGGACGACCGAGGACAAGTTCACGGGCGAGGTTCGCCTGGGAGGGATCGCCCGAGTCGTGGACGCCGTGAACGGAAGAATCCCGATCATCGGGAATGGCGATGTCCGCGAGCCGGCCGATGCCGAGCGGATGCTGCGAGTGACTGGGTGCGACGGGGTCATGATCGGTCGCGGCGCGCTCTCGACGCCGTGGATCTTCCGAGATATCACGCACTTTCTCGCGACGGGCGAGGTGCTCCCCACGCCCATTCTCGCCGATCGCATCGCGACGATCCGTCGGTTCTTCACGCACATGCTCGAGCAGCGTGACGAGCGCTACGCGATGTTCCAGATCCGTCGGCGGATCAGTTGGTTCGCCAAACGTCTCGTCGAACGCGACCCGGAGACGGGGCGGATGCTGGGCGTCAGGCCGCTGCGTGAGGCCGTGCGCACGGCGGCGGACCCGGCGGCTGTGCACGCGGCACTCGACGAGTTCCTTGACGGACGATTGCGCGATCTCGACTCGATTTCGGGGTGCGACGACTCGTTGACCTGATCGAGCGTTGAGAGTGTCGCGCCCCAGCCCACACGCACCCGAACAAGATCCATGCCATAGCGCGAAGATGCGGTTCGATGGGTCGCTCGTTGAATCTGTCCGAGCACGAGGCCTCGAACCACCGAACGCGTCGGCGCGTCGCCCTCGCAGAGAGACAAGGCACTCACCACCCGGGGTCAGCGGGTGAAGGAGTGTGCCATGAAGTGTGCGACTGTCGCTTTGGTCTGTCTCGTGGGGGCCGCGGCCTCCGCCTCTGGAGCCGTGGACGTTCGTGCCGTGCACGCCTCGCCGGATGCGCCCAACGTGGATGTGCTCGTGAACGGCGGTCTCGCATTCGCGAACCTTCCCTATCGCAGCGCGAGCGCGTACGCCAGCGTTCCTGCGGGAGACTACAACATCAAGGTCCGCCCGGCAGGACTTGCTGGGCCCGATGTGATCGATGCGGATCTCACCCTTTCCGACAACACGGCGTACAGCGTCGCCGCGATCAACACGCTCTCGAGCATCACGCCTCTTGTCCTCGTCGACGACAACATGCTGAATCCATCCGCGGCCCGAGTTCGCTTCGTGCACGCCTCGCCGAACGCGCCAGCCGTGGATATCGCGCTCGCGGGCGGAGATGTTCTCTTCTCGAACGTGATGTTCGGAACCAGCGGCGGCTACATCACCGTTCCGGGCGGTTCGTACAACCTGGACGTGCGCCTCGCGGGGACGCAGACCGTGGTCCTGAGCGTCCCGAGTCTCGCCGTCGCCAACAACACGGTCTCGACCGTGTGGGCGATGGGCCTGGTGGGCAATCAGGAGACGCCGCTGCAGGCCGTCGTCACCCTTGATGCTGTTCCTGCTCCCGGAGCGATGGCCTTGCTTGGCCTGGGTGGTGTCGTCGCGTCGCGTCGGCGCCGATGACAGGACCGATCTCCTAGCCCGCCGCCCCCACTCCCTCGCGGGGCGGCTCGGATTCGGTCATGACCCGGGAGTGTCGTGAGACCGGGGGAGGGGAGAAGTCTGCGTGACTCAGGCTTCGAGTCATAGAGGCCAGGGGGCGATCTCGGCCGGGCGGCGGTGACGCCGCTCGGTCTGTTTCAGTCGATATCGATGTGTCTCGCCCACGCGAATGCGAGGCCGGTCGCTACGATGTGCGGCTCGTGAGTGCGAGTGAGAGCATGTCGCACCCGGGCACGCGATTCACCTGTATGCCCCGCCGACACGCCGCCATTCTCTGCGACATCGACGGCTGCCTCGGGCCCGAATCGTCGCATCCTCTGGACATCGTCGGTCTCTCGCGAATCGCCGAGCACAATCGCCGGGCCGAGGGTGGTTCGTCCGATGTCCCGGTGCTCACGCTGTGCTCGGGTCGGCCGCAGCCCTTCGCCGAGGCCCTGTGCCGAACGCTCGCGAACACGACGATGCCGATCGTGGCGGAGAACGGCGTGTGGCTCTTCCATCCCGCGACGAGCGCGTTCATGCTCGATCCCACGATCACCGACGACCATCTGCGGATGGTCGCGGAGGCTACGGGATACATCCGGCGCGATCTCGTGCCACGCGGCGTCGTCATCCAACCCGGCAAGACCGCGTCGATCTCCCTGTATCACGAGGACACGAGCGTCCTCATGCGCCTGCGCGACGAACTCCGGGAGCGGTTCTCACGTGAGAGTTGGAGTCTGCGTGTCTCGAACACCGTCCGATGGATCAACTGCGACCTCGAGCACGTCAGCAAGTCCACCGGGATCGACCGTTTCATGGCGGTCACCGGCCTTCAGAAGCCCGTACTCGCGGGGATCGGAGACTCCTTGAGCGACCTGGCGATCCGCACGCACGTCGCGTGGTTCGCGTGCCCGAGCAACGCCGACGAGCGGCTCAAAGAGCACGCCGATTACGTCTCCCCTCACGCCGAGATCGCGGGCGTCCTGGACATCGTCGGGCGTTTAACGAGCTCGACTCTCAAGGGCTAAGGCCGATCGATCCCTGGCTCACGCGCGGCTCTCGCTCGTTCACTCGATCACGGCGGCGGCGTGGCTGACAAGGCTGAGACCCTGGTCGTCCATCGCGGCGACGTAGTTGAGGAGGGTCACGCCCCCACGCCCGCCGGGTGCGCCCGAGTCGCCCGCGGAAGTCTTGGAGGGAACGTCCAGCGCCTTGAGTGTCGCCGCCATGGCGCCGAGGGAGCACCAGCGCGTGGGGTTCTGCTGCCACGCCATCGAGGCGAGCATCTCGTCGATCTTCCCCTGCTCGAAGAGTTGGAGCATCTCGCGGTCGTGGTTCAGGACCTTGTCGCGTTTCTGCTGCTGCTCGGGCTCGTCGCCGGCGAGGGTGCCCTCATCGCCGAAGACCGTGCCGACGTGCGAGAGATCGACGCTCGCGACCAGGAGCGTCCTGCCCATACCGGCCTTCTCGAGATCGGCAATGGCGGCGCGGAGGGCCTTGATGAAGGAATCGAAGTCGAGCCCCCGGCCGTCGTACGACGCGCCGCTGGCAACGCTAGGGTCGTGCACCAGAACGCCGAGGACCGGCACGAAGTTCCCGGCGTCGTCCTTGCCCAGGCAGTGCTGGATCCACGGGACCTGCAACTCGACGGAGTGCTCTCGCTCGTGGTCGTAGCGATTGGCAAGAGCCCGGGCCGAGTCCTCCTGGCCCAGGTGCTTCGTGAGCGCGTCGAAGAGGTCCCTGGCGAGCGGGCTCGTGCCGACGGGCGTCTCGTATCCCTTGTCGCAGAGGCAGACGCCCGTGGACGTCCCGAAGTGGTTGGTGCCCAGGATCACGATGCGGGCCGGGCGATCGACGACGCGCATGCGGCCCCAGACGCTGGCATAGTTCATCCACCCGCGCCCATAGTCGATGTGCGGGGCCATGACGGCGCGAGGGAGCGTGTCGAAACTCGGACGCTCGGCGTTCTTGAGGACCTCGTCGATCCACTGGTCCATGAGCGAGGGCAACCGGGCGGCCCCGCGCTCATACCGCTCGTCGCTGGTGGACTGGGCGGCCTCCTCGCCCATCTCGCTGGCGCCAAGTTGCTCGGCAAAGGCGGCGGTCGCGGCGGGCGGGAGCGTGTCGGAGGAATCAAAGTCGGCGCGGATCTTCGAGAGCAGCGCATCGAAGGTGGGCCCGTCGAGGAGCGCGGCGTCGTCGAGTTGGGCGACGAACTGCTCGAGCGTCGTGCGGGTCAACCCCCGGCCCACGGCGGCGACGATCTCGTCGATCGTCTTCTGCCCGTCGAGCATGGGGAGGATCAGTTGCACCGCCGGGGCGGCGAAGACCACGCGATCGGAGATCTGGCGGGCGTCGGCGATGCCCACGGCCTGCTGGACGTTCCCTTCCGCATCCGGGGCGGACTGGGCGGGGAAGAGGCGGACCGGGCGCAGTTTCGGCACGGCCATGTGGGGTTTATTGGCGTCGAAGG